>Ga0164315_10001017_pt1 | contig 20675 bp, 14 predicted proteins | sample GuaBasSedimGuay6_FD_113737 | JGI IMG/M metagenome (GOLD analysis project Ga0164315, IMG submission 113737) | Subseafloor sediment microbial communities from Guaymas Basin, Gulf of California, Mexico - Guay6, Core 4569-2, 0-3 cm | ecosystem: Environmental > Aquatic > Marine > Hydrothermal vents... | reverse complement strand
TCGTCACAAAATAATTTGGACATTTATAGATGTTCATAAAAATAATATCCAAAAGGGCGAACACGCAGGTTCGCCCCTACATATACCTCGTAGGGGCGAACCTGCGTGTTCGCCCCTAAAAATCTATAAAACGGGAAATTATTTCGTGATCATTCCTTAATCATAACGAAAACGGGTACCACCCTATTCATGCTTAATTCTCTATTGATTCTGTTCTCGAATAGCGTTTACAAATGCCTGTACGGCATCGTATTGATCTTGATATTGGGTATAATGGAGTAACGTATCCAAATCTAATTCCGGCAAAAATTCACTACGAGTCACTTCTTGATAATCAGCCCCTTTTAAATGGAAAACGCGCAGTTGATTCGATTTCCAAAACCACACTTCAGGAACACCTTTCGGCCTATAGACTTCCAGTTTGTTGATGGAACCACTTGTGATGATGACTTCGAGAACAATATCTGGCACCTCTTTGTCTTCATCAATGCAGTATGACTCATCTGGTTCTCCAGAAGTCTCACCTTCTTTCATCAGGGTAAAGCTGCCGCGAATATAATACCTGATGTTTTTCTCTCTCATATAAGCCTCTAGTAAAGCCCTGATAGTACCTTTAATATACTCATGTTTGGGACTAATCGTCATAATTTCCAATACGCCCATGGTATAACTGAGTCTGACTGAGGAAAGGCCATCAAAGGAAGCATCCAAATTTTTGAAACGTTCCCAAGAAATGCCCTCTAAGCACAATATTTTCTCTTCATAACCTTCAATCAGTGGTGGATGGGAAAACTTAGGTTTTTCCCTGAGTTGTAAAGTCATTTTGCACCTCTATAAGGTTGATTGTGTTTTTTAATCTGCGACATTTTACGTTCCAAATTTGCTTCTGCGTGATTGAGATTGACAATGACCTTTTTTTTTGGGAATGCACCCGACTCCAGTTGTCCCCCCCTATATCCCGACGTGCTAAAAAGCAAGCCTCAGTCATAACCGCTTCACAGGTTATCAATAGGGGAATTGATACTTTTGATTTGATGCGTCACCCAATCGTGATAAGCATCACGACGATTAAGTAATGCGACTAAAGGGCCGATATCAAGTATGACTGGTTCTTTCATAAACCAAAACCCGCTATGTAGGCTTTGTTGGTAAACAGATCGGGTGGCCCTTCTATACAACCAATGTAATCTTTCATTAAGTCATAGCATGAAATGGGTTTGTCTTCAGTTTGATTAACGGCTTCTTTTTCCTGTCAAATCTGGTACAAAACAACGATGATGTCATTAATATTAGCCATATCGGGCAATTGTGAAATCGCAGTAATTGCAAATTGTTTTAAGGTTTCCATTATCAATACCTTTTCAATAGATAATACGTTGATTAATCAATGGTTGTTGTCTAAATAGAATTAAACAGATTTTAGGATAAACAGGATTTCACGCCGTGAAATTAAGTCACAGCAATGGGAAAAATAATCCTGTCAATCCTTTAATCCGTATAATCCTGTTCAAAATCATTTAATTCTCCCCAAAAATCACATTATCATCCCATTCTCTAGGAAAAGGCGAATTTGGCTTGCTTTGCCTTGCTTTGCCTTGCTTTGCCTTAATTAATGGGTGCGGAATGTCGGATATATGATTACTTATCAAGTAACTCATAATTATGAGAATTAAACGCCTGTGAAAATCGCTGTTCAATCACGAACTCACCCGTTGCATTTGACATCTGGGCAAGATTCATTACCCACCCAACAAGTGCGGTTTGTCCCACAAGTTCACAATGCGACAAAATAAATCTGCTGTGCGTTCTGCATCATAAATTGCTGAGTGCGCTTCGCTACTATTCCATTCAAAGCCGGCTGCCTGCACGGCCTTTGCCAATACCGTTTGTCGATAGGCGAGTCCACCTAAAGTGGCCGTATCAAAGGTGCTAAACCGATGAAAGGGCATTTTTTTGATCCCAGTGCGATGACAGGCGGCCGCGATAAAGCTTAAATCAAATGAGGGATTGTGACCGACCAAAATGGCACGACTACACCCTTGGACTTTTATGGCTTTGCGTATGGGCTTGAAAATGCTTTCCAAGCCTGAAGCTTCTTTTACTGCAAAACGAAAGGGGTGATAGGGATCGACTCCAAGAAAATCTAATGCCTGTTGATCAAGATTAGCCCCTTCAAACGGAATCAGATGACAAAAATGCGTTTCATGAGGTTGCCATAAACCTTGATGATCTATTTGCAGTGTGACAGCCGCAATTTCTAATAAGGCATCACGTTCAGGATTAAAGCCGGCCGTTTCGACATCTACCACTACTGGCAAATAACCCCTAAAACGTCTTGCCATTTTCGTGACTCTTTTATGTCCCATCAGTTTTGCACCTGTTGCCAGTCAATTTCAGCGCCAGCGTATAAGGGGATAACGTGGCTATCGCCAAATTCAAAATGTAAAGGCATTCGCCAAGTGCGTTTTTCCAATGTCACCGTTTCCGTATTACGTGGCATTTTGTAAAAATCCGCACCATAAAAACTCGCAAATCCTTCCAATTTGTCTAATGCTTGGGCTTGTTCAAAGGCCCTTGCATATAATGCTAATGCGGCCGGTGCGGTGTATATTCCTGCACAACCACAAGCCGTTTCCTTAGCAGATTGTGCGTGAGGGGCGCTGTCTGTGCCTAAGAAAAATTTAGGGTTGCCACTGGTTGCCGCTTGTAACAACGCTTGGCGATGCCTTTCTCGTTTCAATATAGGTAAACAATAATGATGGGGGCGAATACCCCCATGCAGAAGATCATTACGGTTCAATAATAAATGGTGGGCAGTAATGGTGGCCGCTACATAAGGGCTACTGTTCATGACATATTCCACAGCATCTTGGGTAGTAATATGTTCTAGCACAATTCTCAAATTAGGAAAATGTTCTAATAAGGGGTCGAGTACTTGTTCTATAAAAATTTGTTCGCGATCAAATATATCAATACTGGCTGCCGCGACTTCTCCATGAATTAATAAAGGGATATCGTAAGATTGCATGGCTTCAAGCACTTGCCACACGCGACGTAAATCAGTTACGCCCAGATCGGAGTTAGTCGTTGCCCCCACTGGGTAATATTTAACCGCAACAATGTGTTCACAGCTATGGGCCGATGCTATTTCTGTTTTTGGCGTATTATCTGTCAGATAAAGTGTCATCAGCGGATTAAAGCGGCTCTTTGAGGGAAGAACGGCACAAATTCGCTCACGGTAGGCCAGTGCTTGAGCACAAGTGGTAATAGGTGGTTTCAAATTAGGCATCACGATAGCACGGGCAAAACAACGTGCCGTGGCTGAAACGATTGAAGCCGTATGGGCACCATCGCGTAGATGTAAGTGCCAATCATCAGGTTTCCTAAAAGTCAAACGGTGCATGTTATCAGTTATCAGTTTCACGCAAAAGTTTTGCGCGCAAAACTTTTGCGTGAAAATCAGTTATCAGTTATCAGTTTCAGGCAAAAGTTTCGCGAAGCGAAACTTTAGCGTGAAATAAAGTTTTTGCGCGCAAAAACTGGGGCAAAGAAATCAGTTATCAATGAACAGCAGTCGGGTCAATGCCATATCGTGTCGGGCAACCACAAGGGGGCAACCAGAATGTATTTCCCCTACAAACTGTCATGTCATGTAGGTCAATTTGTAGGGGTATCCTTGTAGGGGCAATCCCTTGTGGTTGCCCTTGAAATTAACTTATAGTTTATAACGAAACGACAAACTAAAAAACTGATAATTGATCATTGATGTGTGTGATGAGGTACAATATGGCAATTTATATCTAATTGGTTTGTGTGACATTCTCTTTAAAGAATTGGCTTAACAGAAACCACAAAAACGCATTTTTATAGGGCGTTATGGGTATTTTGTTGCTTCGATACGATTAAACGGATTTTTTTGAACTTTTGAATCATCAATCTGTAACTGATTGAATTAATAATTTAATTATTGATTGAATGTCTCAATTCAAACTGCAATTTGATTAACATTATTCGCTAGTTGCTACAACTCAATACAAATATCAGACAAAGTTTGCAAGAAAACGCGACCTATCAAATAGTTTCTTGGCAATGAGGCAAACTATCAATTTTATGAATATTACACAATCTCAATGCCAAACACTTACCACCCACAAGCGTATTAGTGAAAACTGATGTCGTGTACGTTATGCTTGTTACTTTTGCATTACTTTACTTAATCCAATCAGAATGAATTTTAACAAGCCCTTGCAGCAACAGAACAAAACAGAAGACACGCAACCGTCTTATATGCCACTCAAGTACACTTTGATGGGGAGTTTTCTATTATTGATTATTCCTATCCTAATTGCCATGTCGGTGTCTGATTACTTGAATGCTAAAAGTGATTTGGAACAGGCCTACAGAATGCTGCAACAACAAACGGAGAATAATATTAAAAATGCGATTAAATTGGTTGAAGCTGGGCATAAAGTACTTGAGAAATTTTTGGATGAAAAGATGAAAGATCAGTTCATCACGTTTGTTGATGCCTATCAAGTGGCCGGTCGAAATCCAAAAAAAATGGACCTTGAAGATCTCAAAGAACAATTGGGGGGGAAAATGGATTTGTATATCATTAATGCTGACGGCATTGTTGAATACACGACTTATACCAAAGATTTAAAATTCGACTTTAAAAAATGGCCCAATCTTTTCTCATTTATAACAAAAGTTCGGCAACAAAACAAATTTGCTAATGGTGGATTTGCCACAGAAGCCAATACAGGTAAAATCAGAAAATTTGCCTACATGCCCACACCTGATCATAAGTATGTGTTGGAATTAGGTTTAATTTCTGACGAATTTGCGGATTTGATGGGCGGATTAGATATTATGAAAATTAACGCTCGTCTCAAAAATTTAAATCCTTCCTTAAATCAAGTCAGGATTTTTAGTCAGAATGGCAGTTCATTTGGGGAACCAGATTATAAGGCGGATTTGTCAATGCTACAAATTATTACGAGTGTTTACGAGAGCAAAAAAACATATACCAAGGAGGATAAACTTAGAAAACGCTATACGCGCTATATTTTTATCAATTTAAAAGATGATGCATTTTCTTTTGGTTCGGATCCGAGCAAAGTTATTGCACTGACTTATAACACAAAACTGATCGATGAAGGCTTACAAAGGACGGCTTCGTTTCATATTTTATTAAGTATTATTGCCATAGTGTTAAGTATTATTTTTACTTTCATCATTTCAGCTTGGCTCACTCGCCCAATTCAAAGCATTGTGAATAGTGTCAACATTATTGCTGAAGGGATGCTTGAACACCGCATAGAGGTCGAAACAAACAATGAATTAAAATTACTCAAGCAAAGTATCATCAAGATGGTCAATAGCATGTTGGCCTCTATCAATCAAATTGAACAGCAAAACGAAGAGTTAACCAAACTTGATAAACTAAAAGATGATTTTTTATCGAATACTTCCCATGAATTGCGTACTCCCATTAATGGTATTATCGGGATTGCTGATTCGATGATAGATGGTGCTGTGGGTAAACTGCCACCTAAAGCGATTGAAAATCTTTCTATGATTGTACTCAGTGGCAAACGCTTATCCAATTTAGTGAATGATATTTTGGATTTTTCCAAACTCAAGCATAAAAATCTTGTTTTACAAATTAAACCTTTAGAAATAAAAGTGCTTACCGATATTGTTGTCATTTTGTCTCGGCCGCTCATCGGTTCTAAAGAGATTCAATTGATCAATAATATTAAAGAAGCGCCGCCTGTTGATGCGGATGAAAATCGTGTACAGCAAATTTTGCATAATTTGATCAGTAATGCGCTTAAATTCACTGACAAGGGCACAGTAGAAATTTCCTCGGCAATACATGATGATTATTTGATGACGACGGTGAGTGATACGGGCATTGGTATTTTGCATGAAAAACTGGGCATCGTTTTTAATCCGTTTGAACAACTAGATGGCTCAATTGCTAGAGAATATGGGGGAACTGGGTTAGGCTTATCGATAACAAAACAATTGGTAGAATTGCATGGTGGCGAGATCAATATTGAGTCAACGCCAGGCTTGGGTACCACAGTCAGCTTTACTTTGCCGATATCTAAAACTGAACAAGCCACCTTGTCTGGTGATGTGACGACTATGTTAAACCGTGTTCGTGAAGTCCAACCCACTGTGTTAAGCCATGCTAATGAAGTCCAACCCACTGAAATCTTGATAGAAAATGAGGATGAGGATGAACTTTTAGAGGCAAATGAAACAAAAAACAAAGGGGATGAATCGTTTCATATACTGATTGTTGATGACGATCCAATTAATTTACAAGTACTGGAAAATCAATTACGCTTAGAAAATTATGCCATTACCCGCGCCCTAAACGGTCAAGAAGCTTTGGAGGCCATCAATAGTGGCGTACCTTTTGCGCTTATTTTGCTTGACATTATGATGCCCAAAATGTCAGGATTTGAAGTGTGTGTGATTATTCGTAAAACTTATCCAGCCAACCAATTACCGATCATTATGCTGACCGCTAAAAATCAGCAGTCCGATTTAATGGAAGGTATGCAAGCCGGCGCGAATGATTACTTAACGAAACCCTTTTCTAAAGGTGAACTGATTACCCGTATTAAAACCCATATTCAACTGTCGCGTGTTAATATAGCCTATAGCAATTTTGTACCATTGGAATTTTTGCAATTATTAGAAAAAGAGAATATCGTCGATGTTCGATTAGGTGATCATGTGCAAAAACATATGGCTGTTTTGTTTGCTGATATTCGCTCGTTTACCACTTTGTCAGAAAGCATGTCTCCTAAAGAGAATTTTGATTTTATTAATGCCTATTTAGGTCGTGTCAGTCCTGTCATTCGCAAGCATCAGGGTTTTATTGATAAATATATTGGTGATGCTATTATGGCTTTGTTTCCTTTTACGGCAGATGATGCTGTGCAGGCTTCAATAGAAATTCACGAACAATTGTTCAGCTTCAACCAAGAAAGAGAAAAGCAGCAATTACAGCCTGTTAGGATTGGCATTGGCTTGCACAGTGGTACCCTTATGCTCGGTACCATCGGTGAAGAAAAACGTATGGAAGGGACTGTGATTTCTGATGCCGTTAACTTAGCCTCTCGTTTGGAAGGCCTGACTAAACTGTATGGGGCTTCTACCCTCATTAGTGAAGAAATTTTAATGGAGTTGACGAACCCTGAACAGTATCATTATCGTTTTCTCGGTAAAGTCCGTGTTAAAGGTAAACAGGCACCAGTGCATGTGTTTGAAATCATTGATTCTGAATTGGATGATATCAAAATTAAGAAAATCGCGCTCAAAGCAACATTTAGTCAGGCGATTGACGCTTATTATCAAAAGAAATTTGTTGAAGCGATCAAACAATTTAAGCAAATTTTGGATCAATTACCACAAGACAAAGCCGCTCATTTTTATTTAGAACGTTGCAAATATTATCTTGAACATGGTACACCCAATGATTGGGAAGGCATAGAAGCACTGACTCAAAAATAGGTATGTTTTGCCACGGAAAAACACGGAAAAACACGGAAAAAGTTGATAACTGATTTCCACGCAAAAGTTTTTGCGCGCAAAAACTTTATTTCACGCTCAAGTTTCGCTTCGCGAAACTTGAGCGTGAAATGTGGAACTGATAACGGATAAAAATAATGGAGGAAAATAAGTGAAAAATAATCGACCCTATAAAAAAAGCGGTCAAAAAAGGGTCTGTTTAGGCATCACAGTGTTGCTCTATCTAATGAATAGTACATTACAGGCGCAATACATAAACGGCAGTGATACATCGACTTTAGACAGAACACCCTTACCCAAAACTGAGGGTAGCGTGTTACCTGAATTGTCGAAATTGCCTGAGTTACCGCCGATCACTGAAGACAAGAATAAACTTTCTTCGCTGTCTCAGATCAAAGTCAAGCAGTTTCAATTTGAGGGGAATACCGTTTTTTCTGATGAAGAACTGGCTGAAATTACGAAACCTTATGAAGACGAAAATCGGGAACTCTCTCCTGAACAGTTGCAAGATGTCAAAAACGACATTACGGGCCACTACATCAAAAACGGATATGTCAACTCTGGGGCCATTATTCCTGATCAAAAGATTACAGATGGTATTGTGATTATCAAAATCATTGAAGGTGTACTTGTTCAGGTTGAGGCCAGTGGCAATAAAAGGCTACGCACCGATTACATCGAAAACCGCCTGAAATATCAGGACACTGAGGCTTTGGATCTCGAAGAATTACAAGATCGTCTCCAGATGCTACAACAAAATCCCTTGTTTGAACGCATACAGGCAGAATTGGGGCCAGGCGTTAAGCTGGGCGAGGGCATTTTGAAAATCCATGTCGATGAAGCACCGCCCCGTGAGTTACAATTCACTTTTAACAATCATCGTTCTCCTAGTGTGGGCGCTTATCGAGGCCAAATTGAGGGATGGTATCGTAACTTGACAGGGATATTTGGAACCAAGTCGGGTTTTGGGGATACCTTCTATCTTCGTTATGGTTTGACTGAGGGCTTGAATGATTTTACGGTGAAATATGATTTTCCGCTTAATCGTTATGATTCCACTGTATCTTTGCATGTCGAGCGCAGCGATTCCGAGGTTGTTGAAGCGCCCTTTAATCAATTAGATGTTGAAAGTGAAGCCGATACTTATGCCCTCACTTTCAGTCAACCGTTGTATCAAGAGCCAGAAGGTTATTTCAATTTATCACTCAGATTGGAAAAACGCACTAGCAAAACTTTCCTATTGGGGCAACCCTTTTCTTTTTCACCCGGTGTAAAGGATGGTGTCAGTGAACTTTCCGTAATACGCTTTTCTCAAGATTGGTTGAAGCGCAACCCAGTTCAGGTGCTTGCTGCTAGAGCAAGCTTTAACTTTGGGGTAGATGCTTTAGATTCTACCATAAATGATGATGGTTCGCCTGATAGTGAGTTTTTCAGTCTGCTTGGACAGTTTCAATATGTTCGGCGGCTTAATTTTTTCAAAAGCAAACGTTGGAATCTGAGTCAAATGATCTTCCGCACTGATTTTCAATTGGCTAATCAAGATTTATTACCACTGGAAAAATTATCCATCGGGGGGGCTTCCACGGTGCGAGGTTATCGGGAAAACGTCCTGACTCGGGACAATGGGATGATCAGTTCTTTTGAATTGCGTTTGCCCCTGTTGCACCTACCTATTTCAGATGCCACTAAAAGCTTTGAAGAGGGTTGGTTAGAACTGGCAACGTTTGTTGATTACGGGCGTGCTTGGAATGCGGACAGTGATACACCGGAACCAAAAGATATTTACAGTGCTGGTTTAGGATTTATCTGGAATCCGAACAAATATTTCCATGGTGAAATCTATTGGGGCCATGCGCTACAAACAGATGATATCCCCGATCCAGATGAACAAAATTTACAAGATGACGGCGTACATTTTGAAATGAGCGTGAATTATCCTTTTTAAAGCTATTGGGCAACCACAAGGGATTGCCCCTACGGGCGTTAATTAGTAGGGGCAATCCCTTGTGGTTGCCCCTTTTGTCAATCCGATTGACGCAATGTTTTTTGTATAGCGCATCTTTTGCGTCTTTTGCGCCTTTTGCGCCTTTTGCGTTTATTTATCTTATCAAGTTCCACCCTACCAATAATCACTCATCATGCAATACGCTGAATTAATTCAATTTGAATCCTTAGAAACCGTTATAGAAATTCGTGATGCTAATGAGCTGGCTAAGGCTAAACAGTTAGTTTCAACCTATATGATTTCAAATGAAATGGCAGAGCGGCTAATTCATTTAGTCTTTGTTCAATTGCAATTTGATCAACGGCGCGATAATAAAGGTTTATTAATTGTCGGTAACTATGGCACAGGTAAATCTCATTTGATGGCCGTGATTTCAAGTCTCGCGGAACATGCCGAATTAGTCAGTGATTTACATCACCAACAAGTGGCCGAAGTCGCACAAGCCATTGCTGGAAAATTCAAGGTGTTACGGACAGAAATCGGTGCCACGATGATGTCTTTGCGCGATATGCTGACAAAAGAATTAGAAGGCTTTCTTGATAACTTGGGTGTTCATTTTCGCTTTCCTGCCGCCGATACCATTACCAATAATAAACGGGCTTTTGAAGAGATGATGGTTGCCTTTGAAGCACATTATCCAGAACAAGGCGTGCTATTAGTTGTCGATGAATTACTCGAATATTTACGGGCACGTACCGATCAGGAATTGATTCTTGATCTCAGTTTCCTGCGCGAAATTGGTGAAGTGTGTAAAGACTTACGCTTTCGTTTTATTGCCGGGCTGCAAGAAACCATTTTTGATAATCAACGTTTTGAGTTTGTTTCCAACGCCCTGCGGCGCGTTAAAGATCGTTTTGAACAAATCCTGATTACTCGTCAAGATATCAAATTTGTCGTAGCCGAACGCTTATTGAAAAAAAGCGCAGATCAAACAGCCGAAATCGAGACTTACTTGCGTCGCTTTGCAACCAGTTACGGTAATATAAATGAACGCATGGCTGAATTTTGTTCACTGTTTCCGGTTCATCCCGAGTATATTGACACCTTTGAACGCATTACCATCATTGAAAAACGCGAGATTCTAAAAACCCTAGAACGTAGTGTGCAAGCTTTAGCCAATACAACTGTTCCAGAAAATGAACTAGGCTTACTCGCCTACGATAGCTATTGGCATCAGATTCGAGAAAACCCTTCTTTTCGGGCGATTCCAGAAGTGCGTGAAGTGATTGAATGTAGTCAGGTGTTAGAAAATAGAATTGAACAAGCCTTTACCCGCCCGAATTATAAACCGATGGCGATACGCATTATCCACGCTTTATCGGTACATCGCTTAACAACGCATGATATTGCCGCCCCTGTCGGTGTCACGGCGCAAGAATTACGAGATAGCCTCTGTTTATATCAAACCGGTATTGATGAATTAGGCGGAAACCCGGCCGATGATTTATTGTCTTTAGTGGAAACCGTATTGCGAGAAATATTGAAAACGGTTAACAAGCAATTTATTTCCACTAATCCTGAAAATGGACAATATTATATTGATTTTAAAAAGAATTATGATTTTGATGCCATTATTGAAAAACGGGCAGAAAGCTTAGATTTCCATCAACTGGATCGTTATTACTATGCGGCACTGCGTCAAGTGATGGAAGTGTCTGATATTCCATCCGGTTGGACTCAAAGCTTTAGCTGGGGCTATGAATTAGAATGGCGATCCCACCGCGTCACACGCCAAGGGTATTTAATATTTGATCTGCCCGGCCGAAATACCAAAGCCTTATCAAAACGTGAAGACAGTTTCTTCTTATATTTCCTCCCCCCTTATCAGTTATCAGTTATCAGTTATCAATTATCAATGGTGAGTGCAAAAAATGAAGTTTTTTTTCGGCTCACTAAAACAGATGAACAATTTGATCAACTCTTACGTCTTTATACCGCAGCGGCCGATTTAGTTTCGACATCGTCAGGGCATGCGAAAGCGGTGTATGAATCGAAAGCGCAAACCTATTTACGCGAAGTCTTAAAATGGTTGCAAGAATATAAAGCCAGTGCATTTGAAGTCACTTATCAAGGCGAAACACATCAGTTAATTGACTGGTTAGAAGAAGTCAAGCATGATGATTTTCGTGTGACTAACGATCCGGCACTGTTTACACCCCATCCCTCATTATTAGACAATTTCCGTGATTTAATTGAATTAGTAGCAGACGCTTGTTTAGAACGCTATTTCTCTGAACTGGCCCCTGAATACCCTGTCTTTCCCATTCTGGTTTCTCATGATAATCTGCCACCACTTTCCCAAGAAGCAATGCGAAGCATTGCCAATCAAAACCGTAGTAAACCGGCCCGTGGCTTATTAGCGGCCTTAGGTTTATTAAACGGGGAAAAGATTGAGCCGAATCGCTCTAAATATGCACAAGCCATTCTTGAACAATTGCAGCAAAAACTTGTCGGGCAAGTACTGAATCAGGATGAATTGCTGGCAGAAGCCTATTTCGCGCCAACCCGCTACCGCTTAGAACCAGAATTAGTCATGGTACTGATTTCAGCCCTCGTTTACGCTGGCGATGTGGTGTTAGTGATGCCGAAACAACAATTTGATGCCAGCAACTTTGCCGAACTCGCCGCACTCACCCTCAAAGAATTATTAACATTCAGACACTTAGAACGCCCGAAGGCCTTTAACCAGCCCGCATTAAAAGCACTGTTTGAATTTTTAGCCTTACCCAGTGGTTTAGATATCGCCCTCACCAATCATGACGAGATTGCAGTACAACAATTGCAAACCAAAGTCAGCGAAATCATCAGTCAATTGGTACCCGCACTACAAATGCTAGAAACCGGATTCATTTTTTGGGGCAAACCGGTATTCAATCAAACTGATGAGTATCGAGAGAGTTTAACCAAAACGAAAACATTTTTAGAATCCCTACAAGCGTATTCCACGCCTTTAAAATTCAAGAATTTTCGCTACACCGCAGAAGAGATCATGGCCCACCAAATCGGCCTCAATCACTTGCAAGAGATCAGTCATCTCATGGCGATGTTGAGAGAATTGAGCCAGCCTATCGCCTATCTCACATCGGCCGAAGCCGCTTTACCGCCTGAAGAAGATTGGGTATCGGAAATGAATGAACTGCGTGAAACCCTGCTATCTCGTTTAAGCGATAACGAAGAACGCCATAGCACCGGATTAAGTTACCAAATTCAACAACAACTGAATCACTTGCAAAATGCCTATATCGAACTGTATCTTGATTTACACCAACAAGCCCGTTTAAACAAAGAAGAAGAAGCCGCAAAACAGGCCCTACAAACTGATCAACGCTTATTGAATCTCAAAAAACTAACCCGTGTAGAGTTTCTACCGCGTCATCAACTGAGCGAATATGAAAACAGTTTAAATCGCTTAGAAAGCTGTTATGCCCTCACAGAAAATGACTTACTCGCGCATACCGTTTGTCCCTATTGTGGTTACAAGCCGCTTTCAGAACCCAAACCACCGACAACACACACCACACGCATCGCACGACTGGATGAAATACTAGAACAATTTTATAGCGATTGGACACAAACCTTATTATCTGAACTTGAAAATGCCACCACTCAACGAGAATTGCTCAAACCAGAAAGTCGCGCCCAACTAGAGGCCTTTCTGACACAGCGCTGCTTACCTGAAAACATCACAGAAACCTTTATTGAAGCCATACAAGAAAGCTTATCTGATCTCATCAAAGTGACGGTTCAAATGGCAGATTTACAAAATGCGTTATTAGCCGGTGGTTCACCGATGACAGCGATAGAAATGCAAAAACGGTTTATTCATTATCTGAACAGCGTCACACAAGATAAGGCCTTGAATTTGGTGCGGATAGTGTTGGAATAGATTTAACCAATAAACGCAAAAGGTGCCAAAGACGCTATCAATCAAAAGAAATCTTTGCGCCTTTTGCGCCTCTTGCGCCTCTTGCGTTATAAATCAAATCAGCGTAAATCATGATAAGCAGTGCAGCGTTTTATCACGTTTTTGACTTTATGCGACTTTTTTCATTGGCAGAATACTAGGCACAGGCAGTGTTCTACCCTCAGATTCAAAATGCTGGATCACTTCTTCTATAACGTCATATAACTCACCATATAATTTGATGGGATCATCACCATGGATGCCTGTAATCAAATCAGGACATTTGCCAATATACGTCTGATCCTCTTCACTCCATTCTATCCATTTGTGATAGTGATCTTGTACTCTCATGATTTGATTTCCTCTATGGCTTGTTTAACTAGAGGGGCAACCACAAGGGATTGCCCCTACGGGCGGTTCGTAGGGGCAATCCCTTGTGGTTGCCCCTTGCGGTAAAATACCTGTTTATTTGTGCTTCAGTACTTAACCCCTAAAGATCACGCATATCTTATCAACTGTTGAGAAATAGCTGATTTTGTTCTGAAAAAATAAACGCAAAAGACGCAAAAGACGCTATCAAAATCGAAGCCTCGCTTGCGTCTCTTGCGCCTCTTGCGTTATAAAAATCAGCGAAAATCAGGACAATCAGGGCAATCAGCGTTCTATTACGTTTATTAAAGTTTTTCAAATCCGGCCAAACCTGACAGGATATCTTCCCTAACGCAGCTCAAACACAAAATCCCCCCCACGATGCCCTGAATTTCTTATAAAGTGAATCCCCGGCAATTGGCTAGAGTTACCCGCAACATGCTGTCGAACAGAGAGAAACAAATCATGGGCCGTAAAATCCTGTTCAAAGGCTTTAAACAGATCTAACCCTTCTATCATGGCTTCTGCAAAAATCGAATGTTTTCCGCCGTCTCCATCCGACACGGGTTTATCACCGCCACTGGCTATCAAAATACGCGATTTGCTTTGTTTTAAGCGGGCTATGGCGCGACGCTGAGCTTTTGGGTTCGATAACCACGGCATATTGCGCGTTTTAGAGAGCGCCCCCGAATAACAACTGTCTGCGATCACTAACACATTAGTGGCTTGACTGCTTTTCATATAGCCCGTTATCCGATCCGCCATAATCCAAGTAAATTCGGCATTGGGTAGTGCATCCACCGGAAACCAGTACGCTTTATCCATGCCTCTATGCCGTTGTCCATGTCCAGCATAATAAACCAAGAGGTTATCTTGAGCTTGCGCTTGATCTGCCATCTGGTTAAACGTTTGTAAAATACGGTTACGAGTGGCTTGGGCATTGATTAAAGTGGTGACTTTAAAATGATAGTCGTTTCTGAGCCGAGTCGCGACAGCCAGGGCATCATTGACGGCGGTATCTAAATCAGTCACTTTGTCATGCTGGTAGTCATTAATACCAATCACTAGCGCGTAATTATCTATCGCCTACCACGCTTTGATGAGACTTGGGAGAGTAAATCAAGCTGAGGGTTTTGTGGGCGGTGTTGTCAAAAATATCCGTGGCGGTTATGTGTACTCGATTCTTACCAACTTGCAAAGGCAATTCCTGATTAAAATACCCTTGAGGATCACGCTCATGCACCGGTTTGCCGTTAACGGTGAGGGTAGCGATTTTGGAGTCATCAATAGCCTGTCCACGTAGTGTGTAGCGATAGGTATCAAGTACCAATTCGTTTTCTACGCTGCGTTGTTTAGAATAAACTTCAATACGCGGTGGCTGCCTATCCAGTTTCCCAGCTTGTAAAATGGCAGCGACTAAATCGGCCCGTTTGAATTGGTGGCGATAGGGCGCAATACCGCTAACTTGGGTAGGGCCAGTACGCACATTAATCCGTTCTTCTGCCTTCGTAGAAGAGGCCACATAATAACCTTGTCCAGTCATCGTTACCCATTCACCATCTGTAAAACCCACCATCTGGGCAATTTCATCACCCGTTTCGACATGCCAAAGACGGCTAGTACCATCCCAACTGCCTGACAATGCCAAAAGCTCATCATTTGAAAAGGCCACAGCATTGACATAAGAAGAATGGCCCTTGAAGGTGCGAATCTCTCGCCCACTGTTTACATCCCACAGTTTGAGGGTGTTATCCCAACTAGCCGACAATGCAATACGCCCATTGAGTGAAAAGGATATCGCTACAACAGAGTTAGCATGCCCCTTGAAAGTGCGAATCTCTCGTCCGCTGTTGACATCCCACAGTTTGAGCGTGTTATCAGAAGAACCAGACAATGCCAAAAGCCCATCGTTTGAAAAAGCCACGGCTCTTACCCACTCGGAATGTCCTTTGAAGGTGCGAATCTCTCGTCCGCTGTTGACATCCCACAGTTTGAGCGTGGCATCCATACTACCCGACAATGCCAAAAGCCCATCGGGTGAAAAGGCCACTGCACTGACTCCAAATAAATGGCCCTTGAAGGTGCGAAGCTCTCGCCCGCTTTCTACTTCCCACAGTTTCAGCGTGTGATCTAATGAACCCGACAAAGCCAAGCGCCCATCGTTTGACAAGGCGACGGCTCTAACATCATCGGAATGGCCCTTGAAGGTGCGAATCAGTCGCCCGCTATCTATCGCCCACAATTTGAGTGTTTTATCATCAGAAGCCGACAAAGCCAAGCGCCCATCGGGGGAATAAGCCACGGCATTAACATCATCGGAATGGCCCTTGAAGGTGCGAATCAGTCGCCCGCTATCTACCGCCCACAATTTGAGTGTATTATCGTTTTCATCTGAAGCTGAACCAGAACCGGATAATACCAAAAGGCCATCTGGGGAAAAAGCCACGGATTGAACATCATCAGAATGGCCCTTGAAGGTACGAATCTCTCGCCCGCTGTTGACATCCCACAGTTTGAGCGTGTTATCTATACTCCCCGACAAAATCTGCCGCCCATCAGGCGAAAAGTCCACGCCAAGGACACTATCGGAATGGCCCTTGAGGGTGCGAATCTCTCGCCCGCTGTTGACATCCCACAGTTTTAGCGTGTTATCCCAACTGCCCGACAAGGCCAAAAGCCCATCGTTTGAAAAGGTCACAACTTGGACAATTTCGGAATGGCCCTTGAAGGTGCGAATCTCTTGTCCGCTGTTGACATCCCACAGTTTGAGCGTGTTATCATCATCATACAAGGAACCCGAACCCGACAAAGCCAAAAGCCCATCGTTTGAAAAGGCCACCCCAAAAACAAAAGAGGAATGTCCCTTGAAGGTGCGAATCTCTCGCCCGCTTTCTACATCCCACAGTTTGAGCATCTTATCCAGACTACCCGACAATGCCAATAGCCCATCGTTTGAAAAGGCTACAGCAAGGACATTAGATGAATGGCCCTTGAAGGTGCGAATCTCTCGCCCACTTTCTACCTCCCACAGTTTGAGCGTGTTATCCCGACTACCCGACAATGCCAACCGCCCATCGTTTGAAAAGGCCACGGCAAAGACATAAGATGAATGACCCTTGAAGGTACGAATCTCGCGCCCGCTTTGTACTTCCCACAGTTTCAGCGTGTTATCCCGACTACCCGACAATGCCAACCGCCCATCGTTTGAAAAGGCCACGGCAAAAACAGAAGAGGAATGGCCTTTGAAGGTGCGAATCTCTCGCCCACTGTTGACATCCCAGAGTTTGAGGGTGTTATCCCAACTGCCCGACAATGCCAAAAGCCCATCGGGTGAAAAAGCGACGGATTTTACCATCTGGGAATCCCCCAACTGAACAAAGACTTCGGGTTCTTGGGCGTGGGCTGGGGGGATTAATATTAATAAGAGTAGGCTTTGAATCAATCGGTTTTTAAGCATGGCGGTTCCTTTTTTCAGTTATCAGTTATCAGTTATCAGTTATCATGTTGATCGATTCTTATTTGCCACGGAAAAACACGGAAAAACACGGAAAAATTCATTCCGTGCTTTCTGTGTTTTTCCGTGGCAAAATACGGTGCATAAATAACAAACTTAAAAATGTTTAAAAGTCACTCGATAAACGCAGCCTTCACATAAGTTATTTAAATAGCTGGGTAATATGGAAAAGCGTTGTCCGGCCTCTTCAAATGAGGTGGGTTGTTCCGTTGAGGCGCTATCGGTGATGAGTTCTGGATCAATCAATCGTTGTTTTTCGTTCTTTTTAAACTCGACAATCAATTGTTCTTGGATTATCGTAAGGGTTTCAATCGCTTGAGTTTGTTGAGCGACAGAGAGTTTGTGGTATTGTTGTTCTAATACAGCATCCGGTTTGCGAGTGGCAATGAAATAAAGGCTTTCTTCGCCCGTATTGTGATCTAAACGAAAGGATTTATGGGGGGCTGGGACAAAATATTCTCTGTTTTTTTGCACGGGATTGCGATTAGCTTGAGACGCGCCCCTAAAATCAGCCGTTGGAAATAAGCGCCCTATATTACCATGAGAATCAACCATAAAAATATAGACATAAGCCTCTTCAGTGGGTTTAAAGAACAGTTTGAGGGAATCGCCCGAATGCAAAACACTGCCCTCACCAAAAGGGTAAAAATCGCCTTGCCCCTGATGCCGGTACAAGTAGTTGATTTTGAAGCGTAAGGAGGCTCGCGGTTCGCAATCTTCAACCAATTGCTCATTAACCCCTCTTGTTTTAGGACAATCAAGAGAGGCCCTGGTATCAGTGAGTGTCGCCGTTTTGATCAGGGGTTGAGAAGTCGAATCGGTTAGCGACGCGGCATGAACGGGACAATTTTCTGTATCAAACCAACAATATTCAATATACAAAAGAGCGGTGCCACCTAATAGCGTGACAACAAGGGCGGCGAAGAGTTTTGACATGGTATTACCCCTTTAAATAACGGTTAGTTCAATCAATCAGATTTGAAAGGGGCGGTAATTATCGCGGATTTTGTTAGGCTATGTCAATTCGTTGGCCATCATGCCATCATGGAGTGCAATTAAAAGTACAGGGGCATACCCTTCAAGCCAACATGAAAAAACGCTAAAGACACACGCTATCATTTGCGCCTCTTGCGCCTCTTGCGCCTTTTGCGTTATTAAATAATACTAATCAGTGTAAATCTCAAATATCGAAAAGAGGGCTATTAAATATGTACCAAGGTATTTTTATTGATGCCATTGAGAAGGATAAACACCTTGCCGATCTGATGTCAACGAAAGGACGTTATGGCTTGCAGTTCACTTTTCAAAAGCCAAGCGAATTTCTGACACTCACTCAAAATCTGGTCGATCACCAACCCGATTTATTGGCCTTAGATTATCGGTTAAATAACCGTTCTGGAAAATTAGGATATACTGCTGGAGCATTAGCACAACAATTGCGTGAATTGGCGACAGACTCCATCGCTTTAGATTTTCCGATTGTTTTATTGTCTAGTCAGGACGATCTGAAAGCCTTTTGCAATAATCTGACGGCTCATAATTTGTTTGATCTCAGTTTAACGAAAGAACAATTACCTGATGATACTCGTCTTAGCCAAAAAATGTTATCCCTTGTTAAGGGTTATAAGTACCTGATTAAAAACTGGCATAAGCCAGAACGTTGGTCACACATTCTGGGGCTAAAAACCGCTGAACGTCTTCGTATAGCTTATCAAGCCATACGCGAACTGGATAAACTGCAAGCGCCCCATCAAGTGGCGCGTGATATTTTGCGTTATGTGATCAATAGGCCGGGTATTTTGTTGGATAAAGATAATGTGCTGGCAGAATTAGGGATAGCCAAAACGGGAAAAGATATCGAGAGTCTGCTTGAGATTTTACAAACGGATAAAGTGATGTACACCGGTATTTTTGCTGAAGGTTGGACACGATGGTGGGAACATCGTTTAGAAGAATGGGGAAAGGGCATAAGTGATGAACACTTAGGCAACCTGACGGCTAAACAACGTGTTTCTTGTTTGAATAGCAAATTGGGCTTGAAATTATCGCCGGCTAAATCACGTTGGAAAAAGAGTACGGATACCTTAGTCTCGTTTGCTTGTGCCTCTTGTCATCAACCGACGGAAGAAGAATTTTCTGTAGTCGCCTACGATCCTCTGCCTTACCCCTATAGTTTTGTACATAACAAGTACATTTGCTTTTCATGTATTCAAACGGGTGAATTTGTCAGACAAGGCATGGAAGTTGATGACGACGAAAAATCTCTGGTAGAATCTATTCAAAATGGTGAGAGACAGAAATGAATGGGAAGAACATGCCAACGGCAAGGGAAATGGGAGAAAAATTGGGCTCTTTGAATCGTCTCCTTTTTCGGGAAAAAATCATTCACTATCGTAGCAAAAGCCATCTTGAGAAGGTTAGTACGCAACTTAAAGGACTCAGGCAGATAAAAAGGTGGGAGTACACCATCCCACCCTCAAAGCCTATAGAGTTTACAGCGATTAAAGACAAAAAATTAGGACAAATCGCGCCTCGTGTCTATATTGATGTTGCTGTCAATCCTTCAGAAACAGAAGGCAAACCGCCGTTTACCCGGCTCAATACGACTATTGAAGTAGTCGATTTACCGGCTGGTGATTTACAATCACGTTGGCATCTTGATCTGGCCAATTGCAAGGCCGATGGGACTTATCAAGCGGGGCCACTTTTCCATTTGCAAGGCGGTGGACACAAGCCTCAAGCTGAACGCACTCAGGAACTTAAAGTCAGTATTCCACGTTGGACGTTCCCACCAATGGGATTGATTTTAACTTGTGAGATGATCATTGCGAATTTTTACCCCGCACAATGGGATAAGATGAGTACACAAAAAAAATGGCTAGAATTGATTCAGGTAGCTCAATCGTTCTGTTATCCTGTCTACTTTCAAAGAGCACAACAGTGTTTATCTGATCAAAAACAGTCGGTGTTAAGGGCTTTATGGGCCCAAGAATGGAAATGACATAAAAAATAATACTAATCAGCGTCAATCATAATACTAATCAGCGTCAATCATGACAATCAGTGCAATCAGCGTTCTATCACGTTTTTATAATTTACCGAGGCTTTAAATTATGTACTACACAGGCTGCCCCGCCTTTTCACACTTCCAAAATAGTACAACGGATTGCGGGGAATGAACGGATTTGTTTATTGGTAGTATTAAGGAAAGAAGGGAATAAACTGAATCTGTTATACTTATCCGTTTATACCGTTAATCCGTTGTACTACACAGAGGCCTTAAACTATGTACTACACAGGCGGCCCCGCTTTTTCACACTTCCAAAATA
>Ga0164315_10001015_pt1 | contig 20684 bp, 12 predicted proteins | sample GuaBasSedimGuay6_FD_113737 | JGI IMG/M metagenome (GOLD analysis project Ga0164315, IMG submission 113737) | Subseafloor sediment microbial communities from Guaymas Basin, Gulf of California, Mexico - Guay6, Core 4569-2, 0-3 cm | ecosystem: Environmental > Aquatic > Marine > Hydrothermal vents... | reverse complement strand
TTTTTGTTGCCCACCATTAATTTAAAAAAAATGTCGGCAGGGCTTTGTCCAGCCCCCCATTTTAAATCAATGTAGGGTGGGTAACGTCTTTTTGTTGCCCACCATTAATTTAAAAAAAATGTCTGCTGGGCTTTGTTGGTTGCCCATTCTCATTTTTATTTTTAAATGGTGGGCAAGCGGGCGGTGAGATCATAGCTTAATTCAAATTTCAAAACGCCCGCTTACCCACCCTACATTTATTTTGAAAATGGAGGTATTGTAGGGTGGGCTTTGTCTTGCCCATTATTATAATTAAACTTGGCTAATCCGCAAACTAAAGTTTGCACTCCAAAGGCACAACTGATAACGGAGAATAAATAAAATGAACGCCTATAATCCTGCTATCAAAATAGGGCAAACTGGGCAAAAATCCCTATCAATCCCCTATTTTCCTATATCAGGCCTCTTGTCTTGGTTCGGTTTCAATAAAATACAAGACGCTCAGCATAAACACACCCTCATCAAAAACTGGCGAATCGATTTACAAACCGCGCCTTCTCCCATCACCGATTTCACCGCCGCTTTCCAAGCTTTTCTACACACCTTTTTATCCGAATGGCATGATCCCAAAAAATCTCATCGGCATTTTGTCTCAACCGAAACCCTCTTGGCTATCAGTGAAAGTTTATATGCCATCGCGCAAGCCACTGAAAATCAAGCCTTAAATACCGTTTATGAGCGTTTAGAACAACTCCACAACTCACCCACTGTGCGAAAAACGGCTGCCTTGCAACAGGAAAAAGCGGTTTTAGAAGAGACGCTATGCGACATCTGGCAACGGTTGACGTTTTTGCCGCCTAAAGACTTGGCTGATCTCGAACCCTTGCAAAGCTTATCTGCGTGGCAAAGGCTCCGTCATTGGCGAACCCTGAAACAGTTGCGTCAGGCGACACAACGATATCAACAGATTCCTGAACACTGTGAAGCCGTTAAAACCTATTATCATTGGGAACGCGGCGTGAAACGCTGTGAAACCGCCTTGTTTGCTTGGCTACGTGACGCGATTTTTAAACAACTCGATTTCCCGAATGGCCTAGACGCATTGCCCGATATTCTCTTAGGCATCTTGTTAGTCCACTCGACTGAGCCTCGCCCTATTGAACCCGAAGCCCGGATTGAAACCTGGCTACAACAACACCCCCCTTGGCAAAATGGCGAAAGCTTACAACGCGCATTGGACGGCAGTGGTTGGCAAACTTGGGCTCAAGGCGATAAACCCCCTTTATATACTTGGTTGGATTTATTAGGCCAAAAACCGCGTTTGAGTATCAACCAAGAAACCACTTATTTTGAACAACCTGATTTACAAAAAGAGTTACGTCAACTGATGGCCGGCCAGCCGGATAAACTGATATCCCAATTACAACACGCTTGGGAAGACGCGCAGCAACGCGCTTTTCTTTTAGCCCAATTGCTCACACGCCTCAATAAGCCCGATTTTGAAGGCTACTTATTGGCGCTGACTGAAAAGCTGGTTTTTGATATCGGGCCAGAATCTCGTTCTTTACAGGAAGTCTTTAGCGCCTTAGCCTCTCCTAAACAGCAAGCGGCCTTATTTCAACACCATGATATCGTTGAGATTTTTGAACAAGGTTTAATCGTTGTTGGTGTCACTTTGCCCACCTATTTCAAAGCCTTGGCCGCCGTGATTTTAGGGGATGCGCCAGAACAAATTGATAACGCATTACACAACTGGTTAGCGAAACAAGGGGAATGGGATGACAGCTTACCGATTGAGGAAACGCTGGCCGTTTTAAAACACCGTTTCAATCGCGCCATCGCCATTTATCAACCCAAGCATCCCGAATTAGGCAATACCGTCCATGATTGGGCACAAGTCTTATTACGAGAAGTCTTATCTTCAGAAACGCCCGCGCTTGAACAGATTTGGGCACAGCTCGAACGCGCACGCATCGCTTTAACCGGATTAAGCTTCACCTTGCCCGCGCAATGGGATGAAACGCTGGGGAGAGCATTATGGGCTGGGTTAAGAACGACAATGGATCAAATTGGAGGAGGTTATGTGCCATCTGAAAATGAGCCTTGGCAACCTATCGACATTTGGAACTATCAAATCAGTGAATGGACATCAAACCGGCCCCCGACGAGTGAAACCGCTCAACAACACTTGCACGCTCAAGAAGCTTTAGCCCAACCGTTTCTTGATCCCGTGCAGCAGCGTTATCGCGTATTATGGTTAGATCAAAACGGCCTCAGCTTAAAAGACTTACCCGATGACTGCGCCCTGGAACAGCATTGGACAGAAAAAACGGGTGTGATCGGGCAATGGACAGAAGGCTTGAATCAACGGCGGAAACGCCGACGCACCACAAGTGATAGCTCACCGGATTGGGAAAAGGTGATGAGCAGTGATCCCGTGCAAAGCTGGGCGACTCGTTTTCAAGACTGGGCTGCTGAATTGACGCAATTAACCGTCATCTTCCCCGCCCCCTTAGGGCAATTACCTTGGGAAACCTTACCCGAATTAGAAGAGAAATTAGTGCGAGAAATCAGTTTAGCGCATTGGTTAAAAGCCCGCAGTTCTGAAAAACAGGCCTCTGAAAGCGTAGCACATTTTGTTACAAGCGATCCAAACGGTGAAGCACAGTGTATGGTTAAAGAAGGGCGATGGGTAGCCAAGCATTTTAAAACACGCTTAGCCGCACCCTGCCTTTCGGTATTTGATGCAATACAACAGTTGAGTCATTGTCAACAAGCGCATTTTTGCACGCATGGCGCTTTTAAACGTGATAATCCATTAGCCAGTGGTTTAATTTTGCTAAGCAAACGCGATAAAAACGATAAAAAAGATAAAACGCTCAAGATCAGATTCCCGTTATGGACAACCAGCCTGTTACCGATATCAGCAGAGGTGATCGTGTTATCGGCCTGCGAATCGAATCTGAGTGGGCAAGCAACTGAAGGGTTATTGACACCGATAGGGATAGGGCCTAGTTTAGCGGGCGCTGGCGCGAAAACGGTAATCGGCACATTATGGCCCTGCGACGGCGTTGCCGCTTTATGTTTTGGGTATCATCTATATAATATAGTTAAGGAAGAGCCCCAATTACCTTGGCATCAAGTCGTCGCCAAAGCGCGTCATCAATTGCAAGCCATGAGCCTTCAGGATTTAAAGCAGATTGAGAGCGAATATCAATTAGAGGCACCCGATGATGCCTGCTCGGATGCGCTTGAAAGTGTGCAAGCTAAGGCGCGTTTTGGGCAAAAGCCCTTTAAATCGTTTTCGTCATGGGCAGGGTTTGTGGTATTGGGGGAGGTGAATAGATTATAATTCGTTTATCCGAGTAATTCGTTGTACTAATAGAACGCAGATTATCATGATTGGGCCTGATTTACGCGGATTTAGGATAGAACGCAGATTATCATGATTGGGCCTGATTTTCGCTGATTTTGAATTGATCAGCGAAAATCATGATCATCAGCGTCATCAGCGTTCTATCAATAACATAATGGATAACAAAAAAAATGAACATTCGTACCAAATTACTCATCACAGCCCTCGCAACGGGCTTTATCCCAGTAACCATTATAGGCAGCTTTGCCTTCTTGGAAAGCCAAAATGCCTTTTTAAATCAGGCCTTTAGCCATCTTGAAAGCGTTCGAGATATCAAAAAAACACAACTTGAGGCTTTTTTTGCAGAACGCGAAAGCGATATGCATATCCTTTTAGATATGGTAGCGACACTTAAACAAAACGCTTTCCAAAAACTTCAGGCTGTTCAAAACAGTCAAAAGGCGCAATTAGAACGCTATTTTCAAGAACGTTTGAATCACATTCGCGTTTTATCCCAAAATCACGCCATTATCGAAGCCCTTGAGCAATATCAGCCTATTGAACAGGCTCATAAGCACAAAACAGATGCTCATGATCACAAAGCCATTTTTTCAGATACCCTTGAAAACCAATTAGGGCATGAACTGAAACAGTATCAACAAGCTTATGGCTATGACGACTTATTTCTGATCACCAAAACCGGCCAGATTGTTTATACCATTAAACAGGGTACGGAATTAGGACGTAATGTCTTAAAGGGCCCCTTAAAAAACAGCCACTTGAATCAAGCCTTTAAAAAAGGCCTACATGGGATTGCGATTCAAGACTTTGCCCCCTACGCGCCGGCCAATAACCAATATGTTGCCTTTATAACGGCCCCCATATTCCACGATGATGAACTTGTCGGCGTTTGGGCTTTTAGTTTGTTGCCCGACATGATCAGTACCATTATACAAAAGCCTGAAGGTATGGGAGAAACAGGGGAAAGTTATCTCGTCGGCCAATGGGATGATCAAACCCGTTATCGTAGCAATAGAGTCGTCAAAGGAAAAGAAGCGTTGATTGGCTATAAAAAAAGCGGCGCGGATATTGATAAAGCCTTAATGGGGCAGTCTGGTATTGCCGTCAAAACCGGCAGCACTGGCGATTTGGAACTCGGGGCTTATGCCCCACTGCACATCCCAGGCCTGAATTGGTGCATTATCACCACAATCAATTTAAAAGAAGTCTTGGTGCCCAAATTAGCGAATGAGCAAGAGGACTTTTTCGCCAAATATATTCGCCAATACGATTATTATGATCTGTTTCTCATTCATCCTGAAGGCAAAATCTTTTACTCCGTTGAACATGAATCTGACTATCTCACCAACATCCTAACCGGCCAATATGCCACTTCTGGCTTCAGTCAATTGATCAGGCATGTTTTACAAACCAAGATGTTTGAAATCAGCGATTTCGCGCCTTACGCCCCCAGCAACGATGAACCCGCAGCCTTTATCGCCCAACCCCTGCTTTATAATGGCGAAATTGAACTGGTGTTGGCCTTACAATTCAGTGATCACGCCACCAATAACATCATGCAGCAACGGGCCGGTATGGGTAAAAGTGGTGAAACGTATCTGGTTGGCAGCGATAAACTCATGCGTTCCAACTCTTTTCTTGATCCGACAGATCATTCGATTATCGCCTCTTTTGCCAATCCAACACTGGGCGCGGTGGATACGCAGGCCACTCGTTCCGCTTTAGCGGGCAAAACCGCTCAAGAAATGATTCAAGATTACCGTGATCAACCTGTTTTATCAGCCTACACCCCCATCACAATAGGCGACATGACTTGGGCACTGATAGCCGAATTGGATCAAGCCGAAGCCTTGAGTGATATCAATCAACTGAAATGGTTGCTCGCTTTCACTACCCTCTTCATTGGATTAATCGTCTTAATTTTCCTCAATAGCGCCAGCAAGCGTTTGACAAACCCCTTATTAGAAATCAATGAACATTTAAAAATGCTGGCCATGGGCAAAGTGATTGACGATGACATTCGATATCAAAAAGAAGATGAACTCGGAGAATTAATCAATTCGGCTCGCTTGTTAAAACAAGGGATAAGCCGTTCTATCACGCAAGCGAATGCTATCGCGACTGGTGATTATAACCAAGAAATCCAATTACGCTCAAAGCACGATCAACTCGGCCAAGCCCTGACAGAGATGACGCAGGTTTTACGTGAAAGCACCAGCCAAAATCTCAAACAAGACTGGCTAAAAAGCGGCCAAGCGCATTTAAACGAATTAATGAGCGGCGAACAAAACATTGAAACACTGGCCAAAAAGATTATCACCTTCCTAACCACTTACATAGAAGCAACGGTAGGCTTATTTTATATACTGAAAACTGCCCAGACTGCGGTTCAAAAACCCGCATTGCACCGCATTGCCAGTTATGCCTATACCCCAACTGACAGTATTCAACAAATCTTTTTAATCGGAGAGGGTTTGATTGGAGAAGCGGCTTTAGAACACAAAACCCTTTTGCGTATCCCAGCCCCTGAAGAATACACCGCCATTACTCAGTCTGGCTTATCACAAGCGGTTCCCCGCTACGTCATCTTCCTCCCCTTTTTATATGAAAATACCGTCAAAGGCGTGATTGAAATCGGCGCCTCATCAGCATTGAACGAAACTCAACAAACGTTTTTAGAACAAATGATGCCGAATATTGGGATAGCCGTGCATACCGCCCAATCGCGTACAGAGATGCAAAAGCTTTTAGAAACCAGCCAACAGCAAACAGAAATATTACAAAAGCAACAGCTTGAGCTAGAATCTAAACAGAGTGAACTTCAGCATAATAACGAAGAACTGCAAAGCCAATCGGAAGAATTGCAAAGCCAATCAGAAGAATTGCAAACCCAACAGGAAGAATTGCGGCAAACGAATGAAATGCTAGAACTTCGCACACGGGATTTGGAAGGCCAAAAAGCCGACATTCAAGACAAGAATAGGGCGCTAGAACACAGCAAAGCTGAAATGGAAAGCGCGCATAGCGAAATGGAAAAGGCGCGGGCCGCGATTGAAACCAAAGCCAAAGAATTAGAATTAGCCAGCAAATACAAATCTGAATTTCTGGCCAATATGTCACATGAACTCCGCACCCCGTTAAACAGTTTATTGATACTAGCCCAACTGTTGAGCGACAACAAACCCGGTAATTTAAATCAGAAACAAGTAGAATATGCCCAAACCATCCACAGTGCCGGCAACGATTTACTGACACTAATCAACGACATATTGGATTTATCAAAAGTCGAAGCCGGTAAAGTCGAAATCCAAGTTGAACCCGTCTCACTCAGCGACTTAATGGAAATGATTGAACAAAAATTCCGGCATATTGCTGAAGACAAAGGGATAGAATTCCATATCCGCGTTGCCGATAACGTCCCTTCAATCTTACAAACAGACGGGCAACGGCTCAAACAAATTGTAAACAACCTCTTATCCAACGCCTTCAAATTCACCCATGAAGGCGAAATCAAGATAACCGCCACCAGAAAAACGCCTTCGCAAAGCTTGAATTTTGGGACAGGAGGAAATTTTGAGGATTTTGAGGATTTTGAGGATTTTGAGGATTTTATTGCCATCAGTGTCGCAGACACCGGCATAGGTATTCCTAAAGAAAAACAACAAGTTATCTTTGAAGCCTTCCAACAAGTTGATGGCACAACTAGCCGTCGCTATGGTGGCACTGGACTCGGCTTATCCATTTCCCGTCAATTAGCACGATTATTGGGTGGAGAACTCACATTAGAAAGTGAAAAAGGCAAAGGGAGTACTTTTACGTTGTATTTGCCAGAGTCAGGCACCCTTCCTGAAAGTGTTTCAAGCGTGAAAAGTGTTCAGGCAGCAGCCAGCAAGCCTGATAAAGATTCAGGCCAAACACCTGTTCAAACAGCAAACATCAGGCCTCAGGAAAGCAAGCCTAATGAATCTAGACTTCAAAAGCCCTTTATAATGGCCCCCATTTCCGACGACAGAAACGAACTACAATCTGGTGATCGCAGCATTTTGATCATCGAAGATGATCGCAAATTTTCCAGTATTATCAAAGAATCTGCACCCCAAAAAGGCTTTAAATGTATTATTGCCGAAGATGGATTAAGCGGCTTACAACTCGCTGAACAATATCAACCCCATGCCATTCTGCTCGATATCGGCTTACCCCACTTAGATGGTTGGATGGTAATGCAAAAACTGAAAGACAACCCCGACACGCGACATATACCGGTACATTTTATGTCAGCCGCTGCACAAAGCATTGATGCCAAAAAGATGGGCGCGATAGGGTATTTGCTTAAACCGGTGAGTATGGAACAACTAGGAGATGCTTTTAAAACCATAGAACAGTTTTTAAGCCGAACCGTGAAAAATCTGCTCGTGATTGTCGATAACGAAACACATCAACACAACATTATCGGGCTTGTTGAGGGTGAGCATATCCAGATTAAACACGCCTTAACCATTCACGCCGCTTTTCAAGCATTACAAACCGTCACTTATGACTGTATTATCCTAGACATGGATATAGAACAAGGTTCAGGCAGCAAACTGTTAGAACAGATGCAAAAAGAATCCAAGCTGTGTCAAGTACCCCTGATTGTCTATGCCGAACGTGATTTAAGTTCATCAGAAGAGGCTCTATTACTGCAATGTGCCGACAAGCTCCCGATCAAATCGGTCAAATCGCCAGAACGTTTATTAGACGAAGCCACCCTATTTCTCCATCAAATCGAAGCCAAATTACCTCAAGACAAACGCAAGATGTTAAGAATGGTGCATGACAAAGAAGCCATTTTAAAGCACAAAAAGATATTGATTGTCGATGATGATGTGCGTAATACTTATGCCCTAGCCACCGTTTTAGAAGAAAAAGAGATGGAAATAATCGGCGCGAAAAACGGCTATGAAGCCCTCACCATGTTAAAAGAACATAAAGATATAGCCTTGATTTTGATGGACATCATGATGCCCGAAATGGACGGTTACGAAGCCACGCGACAAATCAGAAAACTACCCAACCACCGGAAACTGCCCATCATCGCCCTAACCGCCAAAGCCATGAAAGGCGACAAAGCCAAATGTATCGAAGCCGGAGCCAACGACTACCTATCAAAACCAGTAGACACCGACAAACTGATTTCACTGATGCGCGTTTGGTTATATCGGTGATCACTGATTGATTAATTGATAAAACGCTGATGACACTGATTATCATGATCTGCGCTGATTTTTTAATCAGCGTCAATCAGTTTTTCACGCAAAAGTTTTTGCGCGCAAAAACTTTTGCGTGAAAATCAGTTCAATCAGCGTTCTATCTTGTCAAAATCACTCAAACGCATTAAGCGGCCTCTGCCAAAGAGGCACTACTAATCGTAATATGATAACCATAATCTATCAGTATATCCGTTGAAAGTTCTGCCGCTAAATGTCCCATCTCAATTTCTCTATCCTCATTTTCTGGCATAATCACTTTTACCCAAAGATGATCAGGATAAATACCACTTTCGACAATATCTACCCATTCAATTTCAGGATAGTGCTGTTTTAACTGATTAAACAATTGATGACTCAATTCTGTCTGTTTCAAATTAATCACTTTTCTATCTCCTTGGTGATGATTTCAACAAATTCTTTCGCTTGTTTTAACTGAGTTGCACATTTCTTCTTTGACACCGATTTCAATTCGTAATCGGCATCATCTCTTATCCGCTGTAAATCCGCTAAATAGGATTTCAGGTGAGTAGGATAGATTTTACGTCGTCGAATTAATTCTGTCGCAAATAAGCTTTGTACCCCACTATGACTGATACGATGGAGGTTTATTATACCTGCATTGGCTAATGCGGCTATTGCCGCTTGAAAAGCCGCATAATAGCCTCTATTAGCAGAAGCATTATAATGTCCATTTTCATAAGCCCATGTTGCAACAACGATGTTTTCTTTTGCTTTAGCCAAAAATTCGTTTTTCATTTGTTTATTGCATTGTCAATCGTGTTATTTTTTGGAAAGCTGTTGGCTGGTTGGCTGGGTGATCTGCTTCCTTCGTATCGCTACGCTCTACCCACCCAACAAGGATGCCCCCGCTTCACAGTGCCTTAATCATTTCCAAACTTAACCCAGTCGCACTCGCTATTTGTTCATCTGTCAGAGTACCAAGGGCTTTGAAATTACGGGCTGTTTCCTTTATTCCCTTTTTTCGTCCATTCTCCTCCCCTTCCTTTATTCCCTCATTTTTGCCCTCTTTGAACTTTCGCATTTCCGCTTCCTCCCGATTATGTTCCTCCTTCATACGCTTGCGTTCTTCAGGCGTGATTTTATCTTTCTCAATCACCTGAAAAAGTGCTTGAATTGAGGGATTAGTGTAGTCAGCTTCATCCACTTTTCCATCTAGGCTATCATGAATCGCCTGCATCCATTCGCGGTATGGCTTTGGTGTCTTGGTATGAGCCGATTTATTGGTAAACACAAAAAGGAGTTTATGTTTACACTGATAAACCTGATCAAGCAATTTGCCGGTTATAAAATCTCTCGGCTCAAAATCATGCTCTATAATACCGCTGTCTGGACTTGGCGTTTTTTTCTGCGTAAAAAAGACGATTGTTATGACTGTTAGTGGAAAACTGTAATTATCAGAACTAATAATGGTTTCTACCATGGAACTACATTGATAATAGACAAAACGCTCGTAAGTGTCTGAATCATGGGCATGTTGTACTTCTACAATCACCCTATTCTTTTTATCTTCAGCGAATAAATCGAATTTGGTAGCCACATTACCTACTGGTGGAATAAAAGCTTTATCATTTTCTACCTCATCAATTTCCAATTGGATGCCCAAAAAATCCTTGACTAATGCAGTGAACAGGTTTGGGTGACTGAACGCCTTTTTGAAAATGACATCGTAACGTAAAGAGGCGACTTGTTTCATAGTTAGTTAATTTCTCCAAAATGGTTTCATTTATAAGAGTACAAAGTTTGTCTTGACGTTCCAAAATTTGTATTGACGTTCCAACTTCCATTAAGTACTGAACCATAAATTTTCAGGTATTAAAAAAAAAGAAAGGGGGCAACCACAAGGGATTGCCCCTACATGACATTGTGTAGGGGCAATCCATTGTGGTTGCCCTTTGCTGTAAAATACCTGTTTATTTGTGCTTCAGTACTTAATCACTTTTACCCAAAGATGATCAGGATAAATACCACTTTCGACAATATCTACCCATTCAATTTCAGGATAGTGCTGTTTTAACTGATTAAAAAGTTGATGACTCAATTCTGTCTGTTTAAGATTAATCACTTTAAAACCTCTCAGTCAACACCCTACCCATAGGGTGGTAACGAAGAGCTTTTTTTGACCGTCTATTTCATGCGGGTTTTCTGTTTCACGCAAAAATTTTTGCAAAAACTGTATTTCACGCAAAAGTTGCGCGCAACTTTTGCGTGAAATGTGAAACAGAATGCAAATGGTTTTCTTGCAATTGAAAAAGAAATAAACGTTAAAGATGCTAAAGACGCTAAAGACGCTCTGTGTCACAAAAAAACGAAATCGAAGCGTCTCTTGCGTATAGATCGTCTCTTGCGTTAAAATTATTTTGTCTTGGCTCGTCGAAGCGTGAACTCGCAATAATATACTCTTATCGGTATTATTATAGCCAAATTAAAAGCGTTAATGGATATCGCTCAGGTTAATGGTTAATGGTTAATGGTTAATGGTTAATGGTAAGCAGAAAGTTAGCATTCTATCTATTTGATATTTAAATAAAATTTGAAGTGTGCCGTTTTGAACACCAAAAATTAAGTTTATCATGATATAGTTTTACAGAAAATCATGATGCTATTAATTATCAATTATCAATTATCAATTTAACTATTGATTTCTGTCAGATTCGATTTTCATTCTCACGCTTTGCTTTGAAGCGTCTTTGCGTGAGATAAATTAAATGTGACAAAATCAAATTATCAATTGAATTATAAATTCTTAATGAGCAATGATTGACTTTAAATTAAGCCAATAACAAATCAGTTCATTTAGCTTCGCTGAACGGCGTTTCTGAAAGAAGTTGTACTAATCACCAAAGGAGCCACAATGGCAGAACATACTGACATCGATCCTCAAGAAACACAAGAATGGCTGGACGCTTTGGAAAGCGTCTTAGCCCAAGATGGGCCTGAACGTGCCCATTTTTTGTTGGATCAATTGATTGATAAAGCCCGTCGTTCTGGGGCGCATATTCCACATAGTGCTAATACCGCTTATGTCAATACGATTCCCTACAATCAAGAGGTACCCACGCCAGGCGATCCGGAAATCGAATGGAAAATCCGTTCGCTTATTCGCTGGAATGCGATGGCAATGGTGGTACAGGCTAATCGCCAAAGTGCCGAATTAGGAGGGCATATTGCCACCTTTGCTTCAATTGCTACCTTGTATGATGTTGGTTTTAATCACTTTTTTCGGGCTAAATCTGCCCATCATGGTGGGGATTTAGTTTATTTTCAAGGCCATTCCGCACCCGGTATTTATGCTCGCGCTTTTTTGGAAGGCCGCATCACTGAAGAACAAATGCTGAATTTCCGGCAAGAAGTGGGCGGAAAGGGTTTATCGTCTTATCCCCATCCTTGGTTAATGCCCGATTTTTGGCAATTTCCAACAGTTTCTATGGGTTTAGGCCCTATTCAGGGCATTTATCAAGCCCGCTTTATGAAGTATTTACATGATCGCGGTATTGTGAATACGGCAGAGCGTAAAGTGTGGATATTTGCGGGCGATGGAGAAATGGATGAGCCTGAAGCTTTAGGCGCGATTTCGCTGGCTGCGCGGGAAAAACTCGATAATCTGGTTTTTGTCGTTAATTGCAATTTACAACGTCTTGATGGGCCTGTGCGGGGTAACGGTAAGATTATTCAAGAATTAGAAGGCGATTTTCGCGGTGCCGGTTGGAATGTGATTAAAGTCATTTGGGGTTCCTATTGGGATTCCTTGTTTGCTATGGATACCAAAGGCTTGTTGCTGAAACGCATGGAAGAATGTGTTGATGGCGAGTATCAGAATTATAAAGCCAAAGGGGGAGCCTATACGCGGGAACATTTCTTTGGTAAATATCCTGAACTCAAGGCAATGGTAGCCAAGATGACGGATGAAGACATTTGGCGCTTAAATCGCGGTGGACATGATCCCCATAAGGTTTATGCGGCTTATGCCGCGGCCGCAAAACATAAAGGGCAACCGACTGTCATCATCGCGAAAAGCGTTAAAGGCTATGGCATGGGGGATGCTGGCGAAGGCCAGAATATTACCCATCAACAAAAGAAAATGGGTACAGATGATATCCGCAAATTTCGGGATCGTTTTAATCTGCCTATTTCCGATGAGCAACTGCCTGATGTGCCTTTTTATAAGCCACCCGAAGACAGCCCGGAAATGAAATATCTGCATGAACGGCGGCAAGCCTTGGGCGGTTATTTGCCTTCACGAAGCAAGACGGCTACTCCAATTGATGTGCCCGATATCAGTCTTTTCGATGCCATGCTCAAAGGCAGTGGTGATCGGGAAATGTCGACGACTATGGCTTTTGTACGGATGCTTTCCACACTCACCCGCGACAAAAAGATGGGGAAACATGTTGTTCCCATCGTACCCGATGAAGCGCGCACGTTTGGCATGGAAGGCCTGTTTCGGCAACTGGGGATTTATTCCTCACAAGGGCAGTTGTATGAACCACAGGATGCCGATCAAGTCATGTATTATCGTGAAGATCAAAAAGGTCAAATCATTGAAGAAGGCATTAACGAAGCCGGTGCCATGTCTTCTTGGATAGCCGCCGCGACAGCTTATAGCAATCACGGTGTCAACATGGTACCGTTTTATATTTTCTACTCCATGTTTGGCTTCCAACGTATCGGTGATTTAGCTTGGGCTGCTGGTGATTTAAGGGCTCGCGGCTTTTTAATCGGCGGCACGGCGGGACGAACGACGCTTTCTGGTGAAGGGCTGCAACATCAAGATGGACATGGTGTCATGTTAGCGTCTAACATTCCAAATTGCGTGGTTTACGATCCCACTTTTGCTTACGAAATGGCCGTCATTATCCATAACGGATTGAGCCGCATGTATAAAGATCAAGAAAATATTTTCTACTACATCACGGCGATGAATGAGAACTACACACATCCCGCCATGCCAGAAGGGGTAGAAGAAAGCATTCTCAAAGGCATGTATTTATTCAAAGAAAGCGCAACACCCGGCCCGAAAGTACAACTGTTGGGCAGTGGTGCGATTTTACGCGAAGTGATAGCTGCCAGTGTCTTACTCGCTCAAGACTTTGGCGTATCGGCTAATATTTGGAGTGTCACCAGTTTCACCGAATTACATCGCCAAGGCGTAGACGTTCTACGTTGGAACATGCTACACCCGGAAGAAGAACAACGCCAATGTTATGTGAAAGAATCTCTCAAAGATTGCAAAGGCCCTGTGGTAGCGGCTACCGACTATGTGAAAAGTTATCCGAATCAAATTCGCTCTTGCATACCTCATCCTCATTATTACGTACTGGGTACTGACGGCTTTGGGCGGAGTGATTCGCGCAAGCAATTGCGTAAATTCTTTGAAGTGGATCGTTACTACATTACCGTAGCTGCCCTGAAAGGTTTGGCTGATACGGGCGAAATATCGGCCAGTCAAGTAACGGAAGCCCTCCGAAAATACGAGATTGATTCTGAAACACCTAATCCAATCACAGTCTAAGGAGGGACACAACATGGCAGTTAAAGAGATAAGCATTCCAGATATTGGCGAATTCAAGGATGTTCCGATTCTTGAAATCTTAGTCAGCCAAGGCGACACGGTTGAAAAAGAGCAACCGTTGATAACCTTGGAAAGCGACAAGGCGACGATGGAAATTCCCGCTTCTGATGCCGGTATTGTTCAAACGATTCAGGTGAATGTGGGTGATAAAGTGTCCAATGGTGCCGTCATTTTAACGATGGAAGTGACGGAAGGTGACACAGTTCAAACATCCACGCCATCCGAACCCGCAACGCCGGTTCAAGCGGTAGCGCCACCACCCCTGAATCTAGCACCGGCCAGTTCGCCGACGGCCTCAATCATGAATGAAATGAGAAGGCCTAAGAATTTACCGCCGCCACCTGTGGAACCGGTTAAACCACAAGGCTATGAAAAGCCTTATGCTGGCCCAGCGGTGAGACAATTGTCGCGAGAATTGGGTGTCGATTTACTCCAAGTCAAAGGGAGTGGACGCAATAACCGTATTTTAAAAGACGATGTCCGAGGCTTTGTTAAACAAGTGATGACAGAAGGCGTTGCGCCCAGCATGGCGTTCACGGGCAGCGGTACGGGGATACCGGATATACCCGAAATTGATTTTACCCCATTCGGAGAAATTGAAACGCGCCCTTTGAGTCGCATCAAGAAACTGTCTGGGGCGCATTTACACCGTAGTTGGCTGAATATTCCCCATGTCACGCAATTTGACGAAGCGGATATCAGCGAATTGGAAACTTTTCGCAAGGATTTAGCGGCAGAAGCGCAAAAGCGCGATGTCAAAATCACGTTACTCACCTTTTTGCTCAAAGCCAGTGCAGCAGCATTAAGGGAATTTCCTGATTTTAACGCCTCGCTAGATAGCAGCAAAGAGAATCTGATTGTCAAAAAATATTGTCATATTGGTGTCGCCGTAGACACCAAAAACGGCTTAGTCGTTCCCGTGATCAGAGACGTGGATAAAAAAGGCCTGTTTGAAATCGCAGCCAACTTAGGCGAATTGAGTCAAAAAGCGCGAGAAGGCAAACTGTCACCTGCTGAAATGCAAGGCGGTTGCTTCACCATCACCAGCTTAGGAGGTATAGGTGGCACTGCGTTTACGCCAGTGATCAATGCGCCTGAAGTCGCCATATTGGGTGTATCGCGTTCCAAAATGCAGCCCGTCTATCAAGCGGGTGAATTTGTGCCGCGTTTAATGCTACCACTATCACTGTCTTACGATCATCGTGTCATTGACGGTGCTGCAGCGGTGCGCTTTACGCAATATTTGAGTTTTATTTTGTCTGATGTCAGGCGTTTGTTATTGTAATTTGTCATTTCAAGGGGCAAGCATAAGGGATTGCCCCTTACTTTTTTTCAACACAGAGTAACACAGAGTAACACAGAGTACCACAGAGTACCACAGAGTATAAGTCTCTGATTTTTAATTAAAAAATTTATCATTGCAAGGGCCCATTCGGAGTGCAAAATTTATTTTGCGTTTGTTTTTCGTTCCAAATTTATTTTGCCGTACTCTTGGAGAGAAAGTGGCGACAGCGATCCCAGCCTACAATTAAACTAAGCCCAATTTTTGCAAGATTTCTTCTAATTTCAGCATTTTGCTGGTTAATAGGGTTGAAATCTCTTTCATTTCGGCAACCAAGACTTGTGCCCCGGCTTTATCACCTGCCTGTCTTTTTTTAATCGCTTCTTGGCTGACGCTATGGAATCGGTTATGGGGTTCAAACAGACTACGAAAAATCACTTCTATTTCATAATTGTCTAATACGCCAATTTCGATGGCACCTTCGCCATAAAGCCAGCGCCCTAAATTGCAATCGGTGTCTTCGGTGCCTTTAAAACAGTCAACATTTTCGTATTCATCAAAACAATGATCATTGGCCAGTGTTTTGTTGAGATTGTTGAGGTATTGAAGATGATCGTTTACACGTCTGAGAAAAAATGAGCGTTCTGTCATGTTATCAGTTATCAGTTATCAGTTATCAAGTTTAGGGAATTGTAGGGTGGGTAACGTCTTTTTGTTGCCCACCATATCAATGTAGGGTGGGTAACGTCTTTTTGTTGCCCACCAATCAATGTAGGGTGGGTTTTGTATTTTTGTTGCCCACCAATCAATGTAGGGTGGGTAACGTCTTTTTGTTGCCCACCAATCAATAATTAAATGTAGGGGGCCGGTAACGTCTTTTTGTTGCCCACCAATAGTATCAATGTAGGGTGGCTAATGATTGTTGCCCACCAAATCTATATTAAAAAGAGCAATATTGTGTGATGAGGGAGCCAATCAATCCGTCAAAAGCACTGCATTTGTTAACCCAAATAAGGGAGCTTGTAAAGGATCGCCTGTGGTGTTGGGCATCAAGCCTAATTCGACTTGATATTTCGCAGTCACATTGAAAGGCAATGCGTCATCGGCTGCCGTTTTCGGCTCAACGAGATGTACAATCGGCAATTGTAAAAGGCCTGTGGATTGTTCAAAAGTGGGATAGTGATATCCACTTGGAAAGGTGAAGAGGTTTTGAAGGGGTTTGGTGCTTTGCAAAGTGCCGCCTTCAACGGTAAACAGAAATGCGTTGTCAAAGGGATTATCCGACAAATTGATATCGAGTAAAAAGGATTGACTGGCATCGCTGTTGATTTGAACAAGCGGTAAATTCAAGAAAGCCTTTTCAGCAGATGACATATAGATGGGTTCAGCTATGGCGGCATAAAAGAATAAGCTGATGGCTTGATGCCCTAGAGTGGTGGGATGAATGTCATCCCAGTAAAAAGACTGGTTAGGGTTGTCACACACGGTTCCTGCTTTTTTATCAAGACAAGCTTCTGTGAAGTCAGTCAACTTGGGAAACTGGGGCGCGAAAAAGGTGCTTGAGTCGGTGATCACGTCAAGGGTACTTGGCATATCGACTTGTATGACATTAAAGGGTTGGATATTTTCAGCGAGTGCTTGATTAAAGGCTTGGGTTAATCCGCTCATAGCGGCGCTGGAACCGCTTGCCAAACCTCTAGGCGATTTGCCCAAATCAGGCATATTGGCAACCATGATATGCTGGGCACCGTGTTGACGTAATTTAGCGACTGTCGTGACAAGATTGGTTATGGCAGTGGTAATGGTTTCTTGAGGATCGCTGATATCGCCCAGAAAATCATTGCCGCCGGCCCAAACGATGTATAAAGCATTGGGATCCGCAGACTTGGTGTTTTCAAGATACGAATCGACTTGTTGCTGTAATCCCCATAAGGTGACATCAGGATACTCTGGCTTCCAAACGTTAAGCGTACCCGTGGTAGCCCCTGCCCACGCAAAATTAGTCTGTGGGTTGTAGGTTAAGTTCAAACCAGTGGCAAGGTATTCAACCCACACTTTGCCATTACTCGTACGGCCTTCAAAATAGGGTTTAGGCGGCACAGCAATGGCTTGAAAAAGCCGCCCACTATCAGACAAGCTATCCCCAAAAACATAAATCTCGGTGTAGGGATAACTCCAAAGTTGGGTTGGCAAATATAACCCTATAATCAGTATCGCGTTGAAAACAAAGGATTTTTTAATCATAGCATTCTCCATGCAATGTAGGGTGGGCAACGTGTTGCCCACCAATCAATTTCAAATAAAAACAACGTATTTGCCCACCAATCTCAATCATCAATTATCAATGTGAGTGGGCAACGTTGAATGTAAAGCCAACCAAACTGTCGGTTGTGATGAATCCGTCCATTCGACACGATGACGCTGATGTGCGGGAATATTGACATAATCGCCAGGTTGTAAGACTTGAACCGTGTCTTCGGATTCAAATAATAATCCCGCACTACCACTTAATAGTATAACCCATTCATCTTGTTTTTGATCATACCATTCACCGGGTGCTTGCCCTGTTGAGACAATTCTTTCAAGGGTAAAATGCGGCGTGCTGAGCAATTTTTCAAAAACTTCAGCAGTTGTTGGTGTCTTTAAGGGTTTAAAAATATTATCTATTTTCATTATTGAATAATCCGTTGATTTAAATATACTCTCCACCGTTATAATTTGCGCTTTTGCCCGCTCGAAAATTTCGGTATTTAGTCACCACCACCTGACTTTCGCGTTGCGACAACTGCTGCAATAGATTTTGCGCGCAAAATCTTTATTTCACGCGCGTAGTGAAACTGCGTGAAAACCCGTTTTATAGGAATCTCAGGTTCCACCTCAATGCCACCTTCGTTAAGGGCTTTCGCGGTGGTATGCCCCTACCAAACCCCACGTCATGACGGGGTTGTAGGGGCGAACCTGCGTGTTCGCCCAGGGCAGATTTGCGTAGCGAAGCGTCTCAGTTATTTTGTGACGGTTTCTTAATAAAAAAGCGAATAGGTTGACTAAAAAAAAACCTGACAGGTTTTAAAAACCTGTCAGGTTTGGTTACAAACTGGAAACGCTACAAAAAAACTCGTCCCCCTGCCTAATTCACTTTCACACCAAACCTTGCCATTCATCGCTTCCACCAATTTTTTGACGATAAATAATCCCAAGCCGGTTGAATGTTCTTTGCCCGTTGGTTTTGGGGTTAAGCGCGTAAATTTACTAAATAATTTTTGTTGATCCGCTGTACTTAAACCTTTTCCTTCATCCTGAATTTCACAACGCACCATTTTTTCTGATTGCTGAATTCGTATATTAATATGCTTACCATAAGGTGAATATTTTACGGCATTTGAGAGCAAATTGTCCAAAATTTGGTGAACCGTATTTTTATCGACAAAAGCATCATATTGGTTATTTTGTTGATGTAGTTGTAAACTAATGTTTTTAGGTTTGGCGCGTGTACTATAGCACTCCACCAGTATTCGCACTGTTGGTAAAATATCAACGCAACTCAGTTTAGCATTGATTTTACCGGATTCAATCCTATTCACATCCAGTAAATTTCTAACCAATTCAAACATTTGCCTAGAACTACTTAAAATTAAGTGACTCACTTCAATGATTTCTGACTTAGGCATATCATCACAGTCTTCGATGAGCATTTCTGCATAACCCTGAATGGCAGACAAGGGATTTTTTAAATCATGGGCTGCAATGCCTAAAAATTCATTTTTGTCTTGGTTCAGTTTGATTAATGCTTGGTTAGTTCTTTCTAGTTCATCAGTATATTCAGCAATTTTTTTGTTCTGAAGATAGGTATTGAGGGCTTCTTTTACTGTTAGTTTCAAATCAGCCGGTTGCCAAGGTTTGGAGATATAACGATACAAATTGGCATATTGAATCGCATGGCTCACCGCCTCAATATCAGCCTGCCCAGTTAGCATAATCTTAAGGGTTTTTGGGGAATGCAGATGGATATGTTTTAACAGTTCATCTCCCTTCATGTTTGGCATGATGTAATCGGAAATCACGAGAGCAATTTCATGCCCGGCTGAAGATAGTTCTTCATATATTTCTAGTGCCTCTTCACCATTTTCTGCCAATTCAATTAGATAAGTATTGCCAACAACTTCTTGGATTTCCATTTCCAGGCTACTTAGTATAGTAGAATCATCATCAACACAAATAATAGCAAGTTCGTTCATTTTATATGTCAGCTTATGTCGAAAAACCTGACAGGTTTTTAAAACCTGTCAGGTTTGGTTTATAATTTTAACAATTAACCGTGGCTAACCCCGATTTAATCGTTTCGATTAATTCACGAGTTTCCCACGGCTTATGAATACACATAAGCAGGTTAGCTTGATTCTTAGCACGTTCCACGGCTTTTTCATCAGCTTGTCCAGTCAGTAAGACTTTAAGCGTTTTAGGAAACTTTTGATGGACTTTAATCAGAAATTCATCTCCTTTAAGTCCGGGCATCAGCCAGTCAGAAATAATGATGACGATTTCAATGTTTTCTTCAGCAAGCTCTTCGATAATCTCCAATGCATCTTCGGCATTTTCAGCAAATTCGTAGAGATATTCTTCACCAAGTTGCTCTTTGAGTTGCATCTCCAGACTATTCAGTACGATTTCTTCGTCATCAACACATAGAATGACTTGTTCAGGCATATTTATTTATTCTCACTTTAGATAGGGTAGTTGAGGCAACTCTACGGATTTCCCATACAAATATTAATGCCATTATTTAGGGGTTGTAGGGTAGGCTGTTGATTAGGAGCTTCTTTTGAGGAGTATTTTTCATGTTGGTTTTATGTCAAGATTACTTATAACGCAAGAGACGCAAGAGACGCAAGAGACGCAAGAGATACTTCGATTTCTTTTTGATAACACGAGTGTTTTTAGCGTCTTTAGCGTCTTTAGCGTCAAAGCGCGTTTATTTATCCATACCATTGGAAAACCAGGGCAACCACAAGGGATTGCCCCTACAATCTGCCCGTAGGACTGGGGGCAACCACAAGGGATTGCCCCTACAATCTGCCCGTAGGACTGGGGGCAACCACAAGGGATTGCCCCTACAATCTGCCCGTAGGACTGGGGCAACCACAAGGGATTGCCCCTACAATCTGCCCGTAGGACTGGGGCAACCACAAGGGATTGCCCCTACAATCTGCC
>Ga0164315_10001014_pt1 | contig 20694 bp, 34 predicted proteins | sample GuaBasSedimGuay6_FD_113737 | JGI IMG/M metagenome (GOLD analysis project Ga0164315, IMG submission 113737) | Subseafloor sediment microbial communities from Guaymas Basin, Gulf of California, Mexico - Guay6, Core 4569-2, 0-3 cm | ecosystem: Environmental > Aquatic > Marine > Hydrothermal vents... | reverse complement strand
GTGTTTAGTTGAATGTCGAGATACTGAGCTTGCTCAGGATCGACCACCTGCCGATGATGTTCCAATAGATAGGCCGAAATTGCAATACCCCGGGGATTTACTTTCTCAGCTTCCTTCTCCTCCATGGTGAGAGTCACTGACAGGTATCCAAACAATGCAGTCACTACGAGTATCGCTATGAACGTCATATTATTCTTCATGGTTTCTCCTAATCAGTTGGCAGTCGTTTTCTGGTGAACAAATAGCAGCCAGCTCTTCGGGCCATCTTTTTCATGTACCCTGTTGCAGGCATGCCAATGGATGACATTACAGCTACGTTATCAATACGCAGTTCTGTGGTGAACTCTTCAGGATGAGTTTTAGGATGCATCAGCTTCTTCTTTCTTCTTTTCTAACAAAGCAGCTACTTCTTCGTCAACGAAGAGCATTTCTTTGATAGTGGATAAATCCAGATCAAACATTTCCTTCATCACTTCTCGCCGCATGTGAATTATCATTCCAGTGCGATGAGCATCCTTAGGTTTGACATTACCACCATTCATGCGAGATTTGCTTTCGTCGATCACGATCAAAGCAACATAGCCCTCATTAAATAATTTTTGATGCTCCGGGCATAATCCGAATCCCGTGACAGTCTTGTCTTCAGGAATTGCTCTCAGATTTCTGTGGAGAAGGATCTCTCCGGAGTCAAAAAGGCAATTGCATACCTTACAGGCATGCTTTCCCATTTTTACATACTCATCGTTCGATGCTTCTCTCATTACAGGCTCTCCTGGTGCGGTGAATGGACATCGGTAGTGGCATGCTGCTCCTACTATGTCTTTTGGTTTTAAATCGACTGAGGGGTATCCTCATTGGCCTTGTTTTTGGCCCTTCTGGCCTCAACTTTATCGACCAGCTTTTGAAGTGAATTTGCCATGCTTGAAAGCAATGGTTGCATCAAAGGCTTCAAAAAAGTGATTTGTATTTCTGTATACGAATCAGGATTGTTGATTTTCTGCTCCTTGATGATCTGATCTTTCAAGTTAAACAATTCCTCTCGTGTTTTATCGATCCGATCCAACACAATAGAAATAATTTCTTTGTCGATCAATTCGCTCATTTTTGTTTTCTGCTTTTCATTGATTTCTTCTGACATGAATCTCTCCTAAAATAAAAGGTTAGCTAAAAGGGTTTGGTTCAATAATGTGATTTCTTCTTTGTGATCATCTTTAAATTCTTGAATACGCAGATCAGTTTCATTCGAGGAAAAAAGAGGAATTGATTTGTTGATGATAAGGTCTGCATAGAATGTTTTGATTACTGGCTCAAAGATATCAGGAAGCACTTGGCGTATTGCATATCTGCAATCTCGAATACTGCTTTTGTCTGTAGAGAATGAAACAGCATTTGCCAGATAGGTTTCCACTCTTACTCTGTCCTTGAATAAATTACGCTTTATGTATTTGATGAGATCATCCATCTCTTCCCAGAGATCGGCATGTAGAGGTAACAAAGATGCAGAGCTGCCTTTCATAGATATTCGGCATCCGCATGTCGGGTATATTACGCCGTTGTGGGCAAACTGTTGTTTCTTATAATCCATCCAATTTTCGAGTGCATAGCTCTGCAGGAATGTTCTACGCTGCAACGAGACGGCATCCTTTACAGTTTTCTCAGAATTGACTTTACTTATTTTTGCTATCAATTTCGATACGTAAATTTCTTGAGAAGAGAAAGCAACTTTAATTAATTGCTTAGTAAATTTTTTGTCTCTGTCGAATTGTAAATACTCCTGATTAACTCTCATGGAAAATCCTTATTATGCAGTGTACCTTGCTGGGAGTGACCCATTGCAGATTACTTGTTCTGAAGCTCTCGAGATTGCCACGTACATAAGACGGGCTACTTCAAGCCGTTCCCAGTTCCTGCCAATGTCCCCCAAGTCCACGAACACCCTTTTATAGGTACTGCCTTGAGACTTGTGAACTGAGCTTGCATAGACAGATCGCAGATCGAACCATTTCTCTTTGACCATGAAATAGTCTTTCCAGTTTTTCTCTTTTGCCAACTGTCTGAGGAGAATTTTCACCTGCTTAAAATCATCAGGTAAAAATGATGAGTAGACATTATCTATCTCAATCATTCTTCCAGGCACATCAAGTTTGATGGTATCGCCGAGGAATCTGGTGATCCTCACCTCTGTGTCGATCTGGAATACGTGATCCTTTGCCAGAATTGCAGAGTTGGTGACGACAGTCTCGCCTACCTGAAATTTCTCAGGCAGTTGTAATAGCATTCGGATGTACCGATTATATTCCTGGACCCTGGAGTTAGTCCAAGCCAGGATCTTTGCATCACTGGGTTTCCACCCCGGTGCCAAGAAACAATCATTGATCAGTTTCTTGAAGTCATCTCCATTGGCATGGATAAGTGAAGTTGTGTTATATTTTATTGGCTTAAACTGCCCTTTTTGAACTGTCTCTCTGAGCTGAGCACTGGTCTTTGCAATATCCCCACTGTTGCGGAGAATCGTTGAGAGAGTGGTCTTGTTGCAGCCGAGAGTTTCCATCACTGAAAACTCACTACCGACTGGAGCCAGTTGATATGCATCACCGATCAGGACAATCTTACAGTTTGCAAGAGTTTTCCCATCAAGATAAGAAAACAACTCTTCATCGATAAATGAGGCCTCGTCTACGAACATCAGCGTATTGGTGATAGTGTCGCTGTCCTTGGGATGGAGCTCTGTTTTGCCTGTCTTCGTATTGTTGACCACCCGCAGGCCAAGCACTGAATGGAGAGTCCGCACCTCATGAGCATCACCAACAAAGTTCTGCATCACTCGTGCTGCCTTGTTGGTAGAGGCGGCCAAAGTAATAAAATATTGTTTCCTGTGCTGCTTGTTGAGCAACAGATTATACGCTTTGTACCGGCTCTCATAAGTATCGAGAAGGTATTGCATCAGATAGCTCTTGCCGCTACCGGCAGCTCCCTGAATGACAAAATATTTCTGCTGGCTGTCCAACAGGAAATCCATGAAATCATCCGTAGCTTTCGACTGATCCTTGGATAAGGCATTTGTGTTTATTTTACTCACTGGCTTTCCTTTCATAAAAAAAGATGAGGGATTCGAGGGCAAGCTAGAAGGAGACACAACTCACTTGCCGAATGAACCCCCCATCTTACTTTTTTGGATCGCGTAAATCACAATGAATTACGTTACCAAAATCACTTTTCCATCCTGGATTATCGTTGATGATCCAGATAATTGGTAATTTCTTTTTCAATGGCTCAGGACTAAATTGACCATCAGTAAAGATGATCAACAGTTCAGGCATTTCTTCTTCTGCCCATTTGAGAACTGGCCCGATCCTTGTGCCGCCTCTGCCATGAAATTTAATTTCCTTGAGAATATTCTGTTCCTGGGTAAGCTCTTTCACCTTACTTATCTTGGTGTCAAAACTGACAATAGATATTTTCTTTGGATTCAGAGTTTTCTTGATCTGATCGATCTCCCGAATGAAATAGCTGAAATTTGCATCAGAGACTGATCCAGAACAATCAACAGCTATCGCCATATTGGAGATGCTTTCTGAATACAGAGATGGGAGATAATGCCGAGGAGCGAATCTCCGATTGGGGCGTTTGAAAGTGAAGTCATCCTTTGCGAACTCGGTCATGTAATTCTGTAGAATTGTCTGCCAAGGCAGCTTCGGATTGATCTTTGCATCGAGCTGAACTGCCACTTCCCCTGGAATACTCCCGGGAGAGGCCAGGACGTTTGCCTGCGTTGCTGCACGGAGAACGATGCCAGTCACTTTGTCCTTTGTGGCTTTGATATCCTTTTTTCCTTTCGGGAATTGAATATCATTTGGACCGAAGTCCCCCACAATTGGAGCGGTCGGATTATCTTTCTCCTTCTTGTAGACCAGGCGATAGACTCTCTCAGTACTGAGATCCTTGTAAGCGGTGTCATGCAATGCACCCTGAGGCAGAGAGTACCCCTGCTTTACCAGGATGAGATTGATGACGTGATCCGCTGCAATGTTCCAGCTCTTGTGATCCCGGTTCTCCAGCCTGCTCATGTGATCCAGAGCAACATGCATGACCTCGTGAAGCAGAAGACCAATTTGTGTTTTTGGATTAAGCTTTGACCAGTATTCAGGATTGATCAACAGGTGCGTTCCATTGGTCGCTGCCGTTGGCACCTTGTCAGTGAACTCTTGGATCAGGGAGAAGAGGATGGTGGTGTAGAAAACTGTTGAAGGCATGCCCATAAGCTTGAGCTTTGCTTTCTGCAAGCTCTTCTTATTTTTCGCTGCCAGGCGTTTAGCTTGTAGATCAACTGGTTTATCAGTCATCGCTTTCTCCTTTAGCTTTAGCAATAGTCAGACGAATCTCACGATAGTCATCGTATTCAATATCGTCTTCATCCAGGGTATCTCCACGATCCAGTGCATCATTATAATGCCTCTCCAGCACTTCAAGAAGTTCAGGAGCTGCAGCTATCAGATAGGCATTCGCCATGATAGATTCTGCTTCCTGATTATGAGACGCATTTACCGTAAGCTTAGTAGTATATGGTCTCCCTTCATTGGGATTCTCCATCATGAGGATCGATGGAAAGCGACTTGCTTCTCCTCTCGGACTGCCGTCAGGATTCCATCCATTAATTACTTTCCAGGGTCCTGGAGTATATTTTTTATTCATTATTTACTCTCCAATTAAAATTTGGTTGGATCAATCCATGGACGAATAAGCACAGGATATTTTTTAAAATCCTCTGGTGTGGCTTCTTCTTCAAGAACGAATCCAATACCAACATTTCGTTTAACCATTGGGATGAAATCTATAATGCAAGTAACCTTATCACTATGAGTTCCCTCTGGAGTAATAGTTGTAATTTTCAATTTCTTTTTTCTTGGTTTTTTTGCCATGATTACCTCAGTTAATCGTTGAAGATTTCGTCAGCCAATTTGTTTGCCCATGTCCTGATCGGGGGCAGATTGAAGAGCGATGCATCTCTCTTCATTGCTGACTTGATTGTGATTGTTGCGAACTCGACCGGTAAGCGATCGATGAACTTCACCAGCGGCGTTGCATTGGATGAGTCCAGGTACGCAGCAATCATGTGGCTGGATGCATAGAGCATAGCAGGCTCAGGATCAATGACGATGCCATCAGGATCTGCGACGATCTCAGCGATCGATGGCAGCTTGGTGGTGAGCGTTGCGAATGAGACGAACTCTCTGGCCACTCCTTCAGATATCGTACCAGCGAGCAGAGGCAGCAGAGGTTCAATATCTGGCTTGCCCTTGATCAGCTTGTGAGCAAATTCCCAGGTCCGAGGACAGGCGAATGTTTTATCATTATGATCTGGATCAAACTTGTGCAGCACCTCTGGCCTGTGGCCCACGTAACCGGTGATGCGATAGTCGATCTTGTTTACTGCTGCCCACTCTAACCAACCTGGTACATCGATAGCGAGTTCCAGGTGGACCAGACGTGATTGCATGGCAGTAGACAAACGATTAACTATCGCACCATCAGTCGTCTTATTCCCAGCGCATATTGTAATGACTTTGGGATGAAGATCGTGGACTCCTACTTGGCGATCAAGCACGAGTTTATAAGCGGCTGCTTGCACAGCCATTGGAGCTGAACTGAACTCGTCCAGGAACAACAGCCAGCCCGAATATTGTTTCGGTGGATCTTTTGGTTTTTTAGGGTCTACAGGGTGAAATGGAAGCTTGTCTATCCCTTTGAGAGGAAAATGCATTGGTGGTGCATATCCCATGCGAATTCCATCGCTTGTCGGGAAGCCAAGAAGATCGACTGGATCCGATTGTGCTAACCGCATATCGATCAGTTTAAGGTTAAAAGCATCTGCGATCCCATTGATGATATCGCTCTTCCCAAGACCGGGCGAAGATGTGACCATTGGCACAAGCCCTGCCTTGATTATTGTGATAATTGACTCTCTTGCTGTACCCACTGTGATTTCCATAAAATGTCTCCTTTTTTGGTGTTAGTAAATAACTGTAACGTATAGAAAACAGGCCATAATTGGATGGCTGACCCATTTAAAAAAATTCACAGAAGCTACCGGAGGTAGCCCATATTTGGGCTTTTTTTGGATAGTAGTTATTTTTCTGTTTTGTGATTTCGGTAAGCATACCGGGACAGCAGTAGAATGGGCAAAACGTCAAACATGATAATTATTTGTTTTTAGGCTTTGGAAGTATACAAAAAAATATGCTCCGATCTCTCCCAAGGGAAGAGATCGAAGCGGTGGTGCATCAGGAGATAGAGTACTCTCCTTCTCTGATCATGTCACCCAGATCGTGAGACAGCTTTTCTATAGTAAACGTGTCGTCATTCCTGATCTGGGCAATGATATGTTTTGCCATATCGGCATCAGCGATTTCTCCGAGGATCCCAATGTAGACTTCTCTCATCCTGTTCACATGGTTCGGATGAGCTTTGAATTCATCATGTACCTGGATCAATTCAAACGGTGGGTATTCCAGCACATCCTCTACAAGCTCCTGGAGCGCTGCACAGAAGCTTTCAGTGAAAAGTGATACCAATGGTAGGGTGAGCCTCTCGATGGCCACTAGAGACATCATCCCACTCTTCCTATACAGCTTCTCGATATCTGTGACAGCTACAGGAGAGGTCTTCTTCCTGTTTTTCAGGACACTGTGGATCGACACCAGCTTTCGCATGTCGTAGCTGCAGCGTCTGGTGATTTCTCTGACGATGAATCCATCGACAGAATGAGTTGCATTGGCAATCAGAGATAGCCCTGATTCGGTACCCTCATTGATATCATAAGCATATTGGATCGAGGGATGCCCCTCCAGCTCATCGATTTCAATCTTGGATTGCTCCTTCACGAGTACCGGTATATGGACATGGAACCCGTCAGGCATATCCCAGCTATGCGATAGAGCCCCCGGTTGCCATGAGGCCAGCAGGTAGTCTCGGAGAATCCCCGCACCAGGAGCCACAATATCAGCAGCTTCATAGAATGCTGACAGATCATCACCTTCTCCGAAGATCTCTTTAGGCACAGCCTCTGAGCCATAATAAAAAGTCATCAAACTGCGTTTAGCGTCCTCACGAGGTACATCTATTGAATCCTCAATCAACTCATTCACAGTATCTGTGAGCACCTTGTAGATATCAGATGGTCTGTTGTCGATGATCCCGCAGTTCTTGGCGGTAGTCCGACATCCCATCATTGCTCCCATGAGGCTGATGCCTGATGCTGACGCATCCAAGCCAACAAGATGACCAATAGGTCGTCCTGCATCAACGTCCTCGATCGCCAGCACAGCAGCCATATATTGATATGGTTTCTTGGCTTTCTCGACTTTACTCTTTGGATCCTTCAGGGATCTTGCCCAGGCAACACGCTGCCGAAAAGTCTTCTTATCAATCCCATGTCCGTATTGATTGGCCATGTCGATCATCAGGTATTCTCTTGGTGAGTATTTACGCATTGTTTGTCTCCTTGATTAAGGCTTTTAGTTCAGCTCCTGCTCCGAGGGTACCTTTCCATTCACAGTATCCACAGTAGCTTTGTTTTTCATAAAGAACACGACCAAGTGGGCCTGTAAACTCGCTTTTCACTCTACGAGTTACGAGAGGATTATTACAAATTTTACAATTATTCATCAGTAAACCTTTCCAATTAGTTTCTCTATTGCATGCCGCTTGCTGGCTACTACGATTTCATGGAAACATTGCTCACAAATTATCATTCGATAATTTACATCATGGTGCAGAGTCAGTACATCCTTCATAGATTTACAGAACTCACAGTTTTCAATGTTATCCGGATTTGATTCTATTGTGATCATGGATCCAATCCAATAAGCTTCTCTACGGCTCGCTTCCGGATAGCGATCCCCAGATCCTGCAAGCAGTACTCGCAGATATCAATAGGATTGTCCGATAATCCTCCTGCTTCAGGGGTAATATGGACTTCTACGAGACTCCCATTGGCATCACAACAGATATCGCAGGTATCAGTATTGTTCTTTTTATCAACCAGTTTAATTTTCGTACTCATGCGGTCTCCTATTTGAATGCAGTTATTAGCCGTTTGGAACTTAGTTCTTTAATGAATATCCGCGCTATTCCGGCTTTAGTGGTTCTTACATTTACAGCTATTCGGAGTTCATAAACAGAGCAATCTACCCTGTTTTTAAGTGCTCGATAGGCAAAGCTATTAATTGCTTCATGCCACCATGGAGACCCTTGAATATCTATTTTCTCATCGAGAACAATGATGTCCCGGTAAATAGAAGTCAGGACTCTTACAGTACCTTCGTAATAGTCCCCTTTTGGGAACAGGTGTCCCCAAGTATCATGGAAAACTATGTTCCGATTATGAGCGTCTATTTGCGCTCCAAGTATATCCATTGTGGTGCCTAGTAGCCTCATACAGTCTCCTTATCAATAAGCATTGCATCTACTAAAGCTCTCTGTAGGCACTCTTGTAGATCGTGAGCACAGCTCACGCACGTCAATAATGCTGGATTCGCTGGCGTAGTATTGATGGTGATCAGATGTTCATGCTCGCAATCCTTGTTACAAAACTCACACCAGATACCCTTTGCAGCATTCAGCTCAATCACCACTTTACCTTTAGTTTTTCTATAGACATCAGACATCGTTCAACAGCTCCTTGTTCGCAAGCTGACAGATAGCCTTTTTAAATCCAGAACCCTGAGGATTGATGTAATATCCATCAGAATAGCAACGCCCTCTGAGGTCATTGTTCCATTCGAGATAGAAGATGTTCACTCCCTTCACCAGCTCGATATACTTGTCGTAACTCCCCTTCACGAAAGCCTTCCATTGTCCTGCTTTCTCTGGAGTATCCAGTTCATTATCTGGCTTCTCCTTCATGGCATGAAGGACTCCCTCATTCAGTGACAGTGGGATGCTGTTCATCCGATTGATATGATCCAGACAGGTAGGCATGTCATGATATTTCAGCCGTCCTCCCAGCAACTGATTGGTATCAGTCTTCTCCTTCGGTACAGTGAACAGAGTCTGATGCTTGTCGATCTCTGGTATCTCGTCTTCCAGTTCATATTCAGTGGAGATCACGTATCCGCTGTATCTCTTGGTGATATTCAGCAGTCCTGCATTGCAACAGATAGCTATCACTTCTGCTGCACACTTGGCTTTGTTTAGCTCTCCATAACAGCCGATCTTACCGGTCACCATCCCGATCAGTGCCTGATAGGTCTGCTCTCCCTCGAGAGTTATCCGAAACAAGGTCATAACCAGTTCGTACAGCTCTCCTTTATCAGGAGACCAGTCAGCCAGCCGCTTCATCTTGCTGGCATAATATGGCTTCTTCAGATACTCCTTCAGAGCATCCTCCGACTTAGCTATCTCTGGTGGTATGTCTCCATCGGATAGAAGATATCCAATGAGCCAGTTAGTCTTGGCATCGATCATTTTTTGTGCCTCTCCTCTGCGTGGGTTTTACGCAGATAAAAAAAAAAAATAGATAGAATGGAGAAGGCATAGACACTCCATTATGGAATGCCTATGCCGGTAGGTTTAAGCTGCTTTCTGCACGATCTCGATCGAGCTGAGATCCAACTCCTTCGGAGTCTCATCATGCACAACGATGGTAATCTCGGCAGTCACAGTGACAGTCCCGCCGTGAGTCTTGGCGAATTCAATCAGAGCTTTCTCTTCTGCTGAGCAGTACTCGTTATCGAGGATAGAGAATCCTCGTTTAGACTTGATGCCACCGATCTTCCAGTTGAAAAAGCCCAACAATGGTGCTTTCTTTTTTGCAGTTGCTTTTCGTGCTGCCATGAGAATCTCCTATAGCTATAGATGGATAGTTTGATACTCCCGATATGGAAGCATCCCGCCTATAGGCGCGGTAGCGCAAGCCTTTGACCTTTGGGTGTATGCCTGTGGCGTAGCTGAGGAGCCCTCAGGAGCCTGCACAGGAGACAAACAGATGAAATGAAGGGGATAGGCAGTGTATGCCTTTGCACTGCCCCTGAGAGGCTCAGGGGCAGGTTTTGTTTAAGGGCTAGAGTTTATTGTAATCTTATGGATCCAGTGATCAGCATGCATCTTCCTATGATGCAGGAGAGCTCCTCTGTTCTCCCATGTAAATGGGCCATCAGCAAATCGCATAGCTTTCATGATTATGCTTCTGACCCTGGTACCTGAAGTACCGTATGCCTTGGCTAAAGCCTTTTGAGACTCGCCACGAAAGAACCGCAAAGATATCTCTGCTTGCATCGGTGATACCTTCATTCTCTCGTACCTTTGCACTCTCGCCGATGGTTCTGTTTTCACCGTATAAATAACCTCATCACAGTGAGGACATTTGAAGGAAGTTTTCATGATCTAATCCACTTCGCAGTGGATCACACTTTCGCAAGGCAGCACGTAGATGTCGGCAACGATAGGATTATCAAGATCCGGGACATTGTTCACTTGGAACACCACCCCTTTGATCGACATAGAACTGTCATCAGGCGATGTATAATGCACAGGGCCTCCTACTGACGGGACACAAGATAATTCCATTTCAAACAAGTGCTTACCTGCTCTGTTAAAGATATCTGCTTTCATTTTCTACTCCTTTTCTTTGGTTAGAGTTAAAAGTTTCCTTCAGCCACCTGCAGACAGGTGACCCCGTTTCTTCGCCACATACGGACGACCTGATCTCGGTCATCTATAGCCATGTAGACGTACAAACCAGCATCAACAATAGCATTGAACATATCTTGCTTTACCCGCCAGTCAGCCTCATGCCTCTCGGTATCAGGACGCATCATGAGATAGTCATAGAATATCCCATTCTTATTCAGCCACTGTTCAGTGATCTTCCGGTATGCCTCCGGTCTCCCCGTACAAATAATTATATTGTAGTGAGGAGCCAGGATATTGCATAGATCGCACACAGGCTGGTTCTTCGTATCGAGATGCATCGCTGCATAGAATGCATCGAAGTCCTTCTTTTTACCAGTACTGCCATCTACAAAGTGACGCCGATGCTCGACGTCAGCCAGCGTACCATCCATGTCAAAGATGACGCTTTTATCTGCATGACACAGATCTTTTAATTCTCTTTCTACCATTTTGAATTCCTCCTGCTATGCGGAGTCCAGGTAGCTCTTTTAGCTTTAGCTTTGGCCTTCTTGTCCTCTGCCTCAATCAGTTCTTTAACAACTAAGCCAGTAACAATAACAGACGCTACAGCCAGTGTTGCAGCCTTCTCAGCAAGTTTCTTAAACATGGTTTACTCCTTGTCCCCCGGCTTATGCCGGGAGACTTAATGTGATTATTTAGTTCTCTTCCAGACTCCTGTACCAGTAGGATCTCGGTACCCATGAGCCAACAGAAAGAGCATGACATCACGCTCTCCGACATTGTACGGACGACTACGGTTATCATAGTCATCGGTGATGAATGTGACGCCTTCAGTATTGACAGCCTTCAACATCTCATTCTTATCGAACAAGACACGGCCTCTCCTGTTCCCTTCAGCGGAGACACCAATGATATCGCCTTCCACATAGTCACCAGCAGTGATCTGAGCCAGAGCCGACGCATAAGCATTAGTCGATGAGTTCAACGATCCTCTCCCAATAAACCGGGTGATATTCGTAAACTTTTCAGCATCTTTGAACCGGTAGCCATTGGTAGTAGCCCCCATGATCGCCTTCTTGACATTGAAGGGCATTCCCCTTCTCCCGATCTTCCCGGGATACCGGTCCCTATCGATAAACGATAGATACTCTTCGACATCCGCTATCGAGGCTTCACCAAAGTCATGCCTCCGCAGCTCTGCAACAGTTTCTTCCACAGAATAACCACCAGCCCAGGCCAGTTCAATAATGTCCTTCTCGGACGTTCCAGGTACGCATCTCATGATGTAGTTTCCTCCACAGGTACGAGTATCTTCCTAAACTTCAGCGAAGTCAGCCCCTGCCAAGCAAGTCTGACCTCTTTCTCGGTAGTTACAAAGCCATGAGCATATAGCACAGACATGGTTTTCCCCATATTTCCGCCAGTCCTCCAGCCTTCCTCAACGATATCCTTCACGGATATGGATCCATTCTTCTGGTTGTAAATGGTCATGGCATCAGCTCCAATGTCTTGATTAAGGTTTTGATTTCTTCCATCCGGACATCCAGCTTATTCTTCCTCAGATGCAGGTTATGCAACTGCAGCTTAGCGTCAGCAATCCTGCGTTCCTTAGCCTTCTTCTGGGTTCCCCAGATATATAGTTTCTTCATTCTTTCTTCTCCAGGCTGTCATTCCAGTTGTTTATCAACGTATCTATTGGATTGTCCATCCCCAGTACACTGAGGCTACGAGTGACTTGTAGCTCTCTGATGAGATGTGATCCCCCAGTAAGAGCAACGAGGACTTCCTTTAAAGCTTTCTTGTTCACGGTGATTGTTTCTTCCATGCTTGTCTCCTTCCACCTACCGACAATTGCCGGAGGCATTGATTGGGTTGGATTCTATCTTCCATCAATACGAGCGGTAGCTCATGCTGGTGGTGCAGAGTGGACAAACGGGTACTGATTGATACCAGTACCCGTCTTTTAAGAGATCGTCCACTGAGTAGCCCGTGTGGGAGCTAAGGGCGAGGTTTCCCCCAGACCCATGAAATTACAATAATCACGACTACCATCAGGATCAATAATTCAAACATGAGCAAGCTCCTGTGCTTCGCTATGCGAGATAGAGGTGATGGAGACTACCGGGTCACTATTGGTGAACCGGGAGATGTTCCAGAGTTTGACGGATATGCCTGAGAAGGACGTGGTGATGACCTTCCCGCTTTTCAGTATGATTTTGACCATGATGGTCTCCTTTCAGGAGCCAGTTAGATAGTTGAATGCAAGGTATCCCAGACCACCAACAATGAGCAAAGCTATTGCAGCGAATGCTGTGAGGGTGACATAGAGGAACAGGTTGTCGAACAGTTCCGGATAGAATACCCAGACTAAAGCTACGATGATCAGGAATGCTGTCATGGTTAATAGCCTCCGCTGCACATGAGGGCGAACAGAGCGAAGCCAAGAGCTTCACCGATGAAGATACGTATTTTACTAAGCATGATTGTTATCTTTCTGGCGGATGAGTCACTACCAGCCAGGACACTATCGCCCCGCTAAAGCAGGGCTCTGCGTCCTTCCGGTAGTGCCTTTAACCGCCGTGAGGGAGGTTGAGGGTTTAGTTATTGATAGACCAGATCCAGATGTTAATCCAGATCAGGCCAGAGGTAGCCAGCAGGGATACGAAGATCATACCGCTTGCTGATGCCAGCGTTCAGCAGTACGACGATCAGGAGCACCACAGACGATCATCATCTGGATGGACTCCTCTTTCTCCCGGGCAAAGCATTGTTCATCGGACTCACGCATGGAGAGATCTCTGACCAGCTCAGCAAGGTCATCGATGCTCATGTGGGACAAGTCTTCACCACGAGGACGAAAGCCATAGAATGACTTGTGGACGTTGTGATACGCCTCCACCAGCTCATAGCGCTGCTGCTCGGGAGAGAGGTTCTCTGCGATAGCCAGTTTCTGAAATGTCTTGTAGGACATGGGATGATCCTTTCTTGCTCCCCGGTTAAGGGGAGCTGAGGGTTTAGTTAATGCCAGAAGGTGATTGTACCAACCATCTTCTTGAGGGTGATGCGTACTTTAACGAAGTTGAGTTCGGTAGAGTACTGGTTGAGTGAGGTATGACGAAGGATCTCGTATTCACCTTTGCGAGTAGTGAGTGAGATCTTCCCAGGAGCGATATGCTCTACACGGAAGAACGGAGAGTCGCAGAGGAAAGCTACTGCATCTTTGCAGTTGTGAGAGCCAACAGGTTTATCGTTGGCATCGACTGCTACGAGAGGGTAGTTGCGTTGAGTCTTATTTGGTGAAGAGGACATGAGGATCTCCTTTAAGGGAAGAGAGCATTATTGCTCCATTAATAGGAGCGGAAGCTCGGTCTTGGTTTTACAATGAATTAGAGATTAGGGGCAGATGCAATCTGCCTTAGATCCTATCTTGTGCTTGTGATGTATGCCTGCATGTATGCAGGAGAGTGTATGAATTGCTTAGCCCCCGCCTTTCGGCGGGGGAACAGGTATTACTTGGTAGTACGCTTCTTTAGCTTATCGTTAGCTACCTCAAGTGGGTACTTAATAGAGAGCTCTGTTAGCTCAACGGATAATTCTATAATACTTTCAGCACCTTCGGATGCTTTGAGGATGGCACGGGAGATAGACTCCAGTGAGGATAAGAGGTTCTTGGTAGTGTTACCAACGGATGCACCCATCTCGTGAATGGACTCGGGAAGGATGGTAGCTTCGCTGTTCTTAACTGTTGATGATGTAGCCATGATAGTTACTCCTTGATCAAAGGGTGGCGTAATTGCCAGCTCTAAGCGCGGTAGCGTGGTGTATGCTTTAGGTTTTGGAGGGTGATTGATTTAGAGGGTGGGGGGGTATGTTAGATATATAGTCTTTCAGACTATTAGTACCTACTCTATATCTCTTTTCTTTTATTTTAGAAAAGTTTACATACTTAATATAATTATATTATTAAGCTTAACTACCTTATATATAATAATATTATATAGGTTTACCTTATAAAGCTTGACTATCATCTTATTATTACCTATTTACTAATGTCTTTATATATGGTATTAATAATAATATATTATATATTATAAGTACTTATATTATTATCCTTTCTGTTTACTTCCTATGTTTACCTTATCTCAAAAGCATATTATCTTACTTTTATTCTTCGTAGTGATAGTCATCACTACTCATCATAGAAAGTAAGATAATACCCTTTATCGGTAGTATAAGCTTAATACCCCTATAGTATAAATATGCAGAGACCTGGGGGCTTGGACAGCGTAGCCCCTGCGCCAGCGGGGGGCGGAGGTGTCCAAGGCTTCAGGTCTCTATTATATTAATAGAAGAATAATAATCAATCCCCGTAGGGTATGGTTAGTGTTTGTGTTTCTGGCTTATATTTTAAGGATGTAGTGGTGGTGGGGGTTTAAGGTCAAATTGATCTGGGGAAAGAATATCTGTTTGACAAGGATATAGGGGTTATGGGTATGATGCAGCTTTCCGGGAGGTAGATATGAATGTATGTCGGGCTTTGGTGAGAGCGCAAGATGGTGCGAAGGTTGCTAGGAAGGTCTGGGCGGATCGGGAGATTTATCTTGTGGCTCAGGTTTATGAAGAGGGTGAGGAGAAGCCCGCTGTTCCGTTGTTCGATAAATGGTCCGGGGGGTTTATTGATACTCCAGGTTGGACACCTGACCAGGAGGATCTATTTGCTCAGGACTGGTTTGTTATTCTGGGTTGATTGGAGGCACTATGGCCGAGATGAAGAAGAAGATGGTGGTTATTACTGTTTTGGTTTTAGAAGTTGATGGGATGATGATCAAGTTTGAAGCCAGCAATGGAAAGATAGCGACTCTGCATCGAAGCTTGATTCAGGATCTGGATATTTTGAAAGTTGGGTATGTTCACGATGTTTCGATAAGCCGGGAGCTTGCTCTGGCGGAAAGACTGTACTGATGCAAAGACCGATAACGATGCAGACAAGGAAAAGCAGGATAAAAGATGCCAATGCTCTGTCTGTTGAGGCTCTGCGGGAGGTGATGCCGCAGAGAATGAAGAAGAGCATCACTCTTGCTTTACTGGATCAGATTAATAGTACCATTACGGATTCAGTTGCTCTGGATCAATTCAGGGAGAATCTCCTGAGTCTGACGACCGTGCTGAAAGCTGGTCGTTTTCGTTTGGATCAATATATTTGTGCTGTGAAATACGTCAGCTTGATTTCTCTGGGGGATGGCAAGAAGGATGCGTATCTGAAGACCTTCCCCGGGAAATGGCTGAGGATGCAGAAGGAGGGGATCTCCAATGCGAATATCAAGGCGTATGCGTCAGCGTATCATGGAACTAAGCTGGTGACCCTTGTCCTGGAGCAGATGCTGGTACCGGTGCATTTGCTGAATGCTTCAATGTTCCAGGAGGCGTTGAATATTCAGGCTACCCTGATGCGGAGTGCGAGGAGTGAAAAGGTGAGGAGCGACGCTGCCTCGAGCCTGCTGACCCACCTGAAGCCGCCTGATGTCCGGAAGATAGAGCTTGACCTCACTTACAACGAAGATGACTCTGTGAAGGCCCTGAGAGCCGCCTCACTCGCTCTGGCAAGGGATATGCAAGAGAAGATCACGAATGGCGGGGCATCTACTAAATCGATAATCGAAGGTGCATTGGTGGAGGAGGCCATTGTCGTCTCCGATAATTAATCCACTGAATAATTCACTGAAGATCTCCAGTACCGATACGAAGGATTACAATGTATCGCTGGATGATTTGTTGAATAAGGTGAATTATGGATTCTTCAACAGGGAGTATATTCCTTCTACTGCTGCGCTCGAGTTCATCACTTTTATCAAGTTGGTGAATGGGCCGGCGGGGGAGGAGAACAGTTCACCGATTATTCACATGGATATGATCGATGGGCTTAATTCGTCGAATACTAATCTATTTGTCTCGTTCCGGGGCAGTGCCAAGACTTCTCTTCTCCACGAATATATGTTCCTTTATATCGCTGTTTATGGCGGGTTCTTCAACTTTGGTGATGTCGATGTAGCGATGTATGTCAGTGACACGATTGACAACGGTGTCAGCAGCATGCGGAAGCAATTGGAGTATCGTTGGCAGAATAGCGAATTTCTTCAGACTTACATTCCGATCACCAAGTTCACTGAGACCCGCTGGGAGTTCCAGAATGCGAGTGGGAAGAAACTCTGTGTGCGGGGATTCGGTGCAAGCTCTGGTGTCCGTGGATTCAAGGAGTATGGGAAGCGGCCTACCTGGCTGGGGATGGATGATTTACTTTCTGACAAAAACTCAAGTTCTGCTACAATTATCAAGGATATCCGGAATATTATTTACAAGGCTGCAAGGCAGGCGATGCATCCGAAGAAGCGGAAGATTGTCTGGACCGGTACTCCGTTTAATCAAAGGGATCCTCTATACACTGCTGCATGCAGCCCGGGATGGGCAACGAAGGTTTACCCGATCTGTGAGGAGTTCCCCTGTTCGAGAGCGGATTTCTCCGGGGCCTGGGAAGACCGGTTTGGATATGATTTTGTTAAAGGGGAATATGATTCTTTGCTTGCCAACGGGGAGATCAGTTCTTTTAACCAGGAGCTGATGCTTAAAATTATGAGTGATGAAGAGCGGTTGATTGATGATAGCGATATCAATTGGTATATGCGTGGGGATCTCCTCAGGAACAAAGGTAATTTTAACTTTTATATTACAACGGATTTTGCTACAAGTAAGGAACAATCTGCTGATTACTCTGTAATTTCCGTGTGGGCCATTAATCACAAAGGTTTCTGGTTCTGGGTGGATGGAATATGTAAACGACAGACAATGGACAAAAACGTAGATGACCTCTTTCGACTTGCTCAGTTATATCAACCACAGCAGGTAGGCATCGAGGTCAGCGGTCAACAGGGCGGATTTATTTCTTGGATCCAGCGAGAGATGCTCGATCGCAATTCGTATTTTAATCTGGCTTCAGATGGTAATTCCAGTGAGCCGGGTATCCGACCGAATACGAACAAGATGGTGAGATTCAATATTGTTGTTCCTTGGTTTAAATCTCACCAGATATACTTCCCGACTGAAATGAAGGACACTCTGATTATCAGGGAATGCATGAACGAACTTGAGCTTGTTTCTGTTGAAGGGATGAAGTCCAAGCACGATGATTTCCTCGATACAATTTCGATGCTTTCTTCGCTGAAAGTATGGCGTCCATCGAATGAGCTTGAGATGATCCAGAATAAGAAAAAAGACAATGAGTGGATCTTTGACGACATTGATGGTAATTCTGACGAAAGTCACATGGATTCGTATTTAGCTTAATTTCTCTGCTGAGGTAAACAAATGGTACTTCTCAAGGATATTTTTGATTTACTGGCAACCGGCGAACTCTCAAACATAAAACTCAACAAGATGGCCAGCGGGGAGATCGGGGAGGAAGATTACCCGGCGATCGTTGGTCATATAAATCTTGGATTGATGGAGCTTTACAAGCGATTCAATCTGAGACAAGCCTACCTCAATCTTCATATCCTCCCCGGCACAGACACCTATTATCTCCGCCCCAGCAAAGTCTCTCTCGTAGAGAACATGGACGATCGTACTTACATTGAGCGTGGAGCTGGATGTGATGATGATTTCGCTGTGCTGAAGGTGGTCCAGGTTTACAACGCTGATGGGGTGCTGCAAAAGCTGAATGACATGAGAGCTGCCCTGAGGATCATCTCGGTGACTCAGGATACCCTGCATATCGCCCCAATCGAATCTGCAGAGGTGCTCACTCTGATGTACCAGACCTCTCCGGTGAAGATCGTTATTGAAGACGATTTCGATCCAGAGGAAACATTCATTGATATCCCTCAGGCGATCATTGAGCCTCTGTTGTATTATGTTGCGTCACGGGTGTTCCAGCCGATCGGAGCGAACAGCTCTACCCCGGATGCTGACAAGAGTGCGGTGTATATGAACCAGTACGAGATGGCCTGTGCCAAGATTGGTCAGTATGGTTTGGATACGCAGGTCAATGATGCACGGCAAGGATTTCAGGAAGGCGGTTGGGTATAATGATTCCTGTCAAAAACGATATCGATATCTGGAGGGGCAGCACGTACAGTGTGGAGTTTGTTTCCCAGATTAAGAAATATGTCTATGATCCGAATCTGCATGATTCGACCGCTGACCGGCACAGGAGCTATAAGGAGAATCTTGATTATTATGGTTTTACCTATGAGTTTATTGATTTCGCAAGCATTTACACCTCAGGGAAACTTGAAGTCCGTCCTGCCTGGAAGAAGAAGCGATCTGATGATGATATTCCTCTCCTTTCTCTTACCACTGGGAATGGCGGGATTGTATTCACTGATCGTAGCGTTCTGCTGACAATCTCTGCTACCGACACTGCTGCTCTTGCTTTCGATCAGGGAGTCTACGATCTGGAGCTGTCCAACGAGGCTGATGGCGAATTGTATCAAAATCCCCTGGTTTCTCTGACCTCTGCCGAGGTCATTGTGGACAAGTTGCTCTACGGCGAATTCCTTGTGCATGGCGAGAGGGTTGTTTAATGTCCCAATACCATCCACTTCAATCTCATGCATTGAGTCGATCTGCGGATAAGATCGATTGGACAATATGGAGGGGAACCTCTTTTGTTCATCGAATTATCAACCAATACGTCATTCCCGGGAGAAAATATGAGAATGTCGTGAGCGGGTTTAATGATGTCGGTGATAGCATTGATTCTGCTTATGAGAACCGTGATGCTGTCTACGTTACCTTTCCATTAATCCTCGAGTACGACAGAATTGAATTGATCATTAGGGCTCATGACAAGAGCGGGGCCAGAGCCGGGGCCATCGTTATTCATAAATATTTCCCGATGGTGAGTGGGCTGTTTGCTGACACGCTCGGTGAAGAGCTTGTTTCTGCCGACTTCAAAGAATTGAAGGTTTGGCTACAGGCCAATGAGACTGCAGAGCTTACCAGTGATTTTTACACTTACACAATTGTGCTGGAGCACCTGAGAAACCCGGCTGTTGATTTGTCAATCGATGGGCAATATACTTTCAGGAATATGTATTTTTATGGTGACATCGACATGCTGGGGTATATCTGATGAAGACTGAATTTCCATTCAATGTCGATCTGACTGCTTGGCGTGGATGTGATCTGGTTGTGACGATCATGATGCAGGATTGTTATAAACAGAATCTTGCTTTAGAAGTCCCTGTCATTGCTGATTGGTACGACCTGGTGAAGACTGAAGGAACGGTCGCTGTGCTGAGGATCTACCCGGCATGGAGCAAGACCCCGATGATCGAGTACAAGACCATTGTTGGGGAGTTCGGGGTAGTGACCGAGACTGTTGGCGGACTCCCGGGCAACATTCCAGGGCTGTCCGGTGACTTTGCTGTCATGCGTCAGGAGGATTCTATTGATGAGGATCCTGATCAGTATCTGGCGATGCATATCCCATGGAACCTGACAAATACTTTTACTTTCGCGCAAGCTGATTATGAGCTGGTCCTGACCAAGACCGATGACGAGACCAGAGAGTTTTCTTCTTTACTATTGGCTCAGGGAAAAGTGTCAGTGCTGGGAGAACCGTATAATGGGTAAAACGCAAGTCGGTAGATTAGCTGATTATGATGGCTACGTGCGAACCAATGCAAATATGGTGGGCATGCAGCAACCGACCATTTCTGTGCTGGGGGCATCCGCTCCCAATAGTACCTCGATTAATAAATCTCTGATCGGTGGGTCTCCTATTCAACTCAACTGCGCTTCTTTCAATGCTGTTGATAACGGATCACCAGGCGCACAGTACGCTCCCACCATGGTTATACTGCCTGTCGAAGGAGCTGTTAATTCTGGATCAGCGGTGGGGGATACTCCTCCGCTCTCGACTGAGCTGCTTCTTCAGTATCTGGCCGGGGCTCTGGATGAGGATGAGATGACTCCTCTCTACAACCAGAAGCAACAGCAGGCTTATGAGGATATTGCTTTACTGGCTTCCACTTCGGATCAACACGGTATCGATATTATTGATCT
>Ga0164315_10001013_pt1 | contig 20706 bp, 20 predicted proteins | sample GuaBasSedimGuay6_FD_113737 | JGI IMG/M metagenome (GOLD analysis project Ga0164315, IMG submission 113737) | Subseafloor sediment microbial communities from Guaymas Basin, Gulf of California, Mexico - Guay6, Core 4569-2, 0-3 cm | ecosystem: Environmental > Aquatic > Marine > Hydrothermal vents... | reverse complement strand
GCTTGGTTAGAAAAGCAAGATGTGAAAACGACTCATTGGGAAGAGTTAAAACCGACTTCGCCGTTTTATTTGTTTATTCCTCAAGATGTCACTTTGCGAGAGGAATATGAACAGTATTGGAAAGTGACGGATATGATGCCGCTTCATGGGGTTGGGATGACAACAGCACGCGATGAATTTGTGATTGATCATGATAAAGATGCCTTGTTGACTAGAATCATGGCGTTCAGAAATGCAGCGTTATCTGATGATGAATTACATGACAAATTTAACATCAGAAAGAAAAAGGGTTGGGACATCAGAAAAGCGTGGCAGATGTTACAGAACATTGAAGAAAAAGAGTTTGAAAAATATCTGACTGAGGTTTTGTATCGCCCTTTTGAAAAGAGATACATCTACTACCATGATGCTGTTGTTTGGCGAACGGTGAAAAAGATCATGCAACATATGTTAGCGGGGGAAAATCTTGGTTTGATTACAAGGCGACAAATGTTACCTTCACAACCGTGTACATACTTTTACACCTCAAATAATCTTATTTCTGATGGTGTTATTCGTTCTGACAATCGGGGCGGTGAATCTCTTTTTCCTCTCTACATTTACCCAACAACCGATCTCCTAAATTCTTCCTCAACCAAACGCAAACCCAATTTTGCCCCCAATTTCATCAAAGACATCGCAACCGGTTTAAAACTGCAATTCATAGACGACGGCACGGGCGATTTAAGCACCACTTTTGGCCCTGAAGACATTTTTCATTATCTGTACGCGGTTTTTCATAGCCCGATTTATCGCGAACGCTATGCGGGATTTCTAAAAATCGATTTTCCGCGTTTACCCTTAACCCGTGACAAAACGTTATTTCAACAACTCGCTAAATTGGGTTCGCGACTGGTAACCATTCATTTAATGGAAGCCGATATTGAGAGTGAGAGCTGTTATCCGATTGAAGGCGATAACTTGGTTGAGAAAATCACTTATAAAAACGAAAAAGTCTATATCAACAAAACCCAATACTTTGATCACGTCACCGAGGCTGTCTGGCAATGCCATATCGGCGGCTATCAAGTTTGCCAAAAATGGCTGAAAGACAGAAAAGGCCGTCAATTAAGTTATGATGACTGCACTCATTATCTTTATATTCTAGCCGCTTTGGAACAAACTCTTGATTTAATGGCAAAAATTGATCAAACTATTCCAGAGTTTCCGTTACCCTAAACTTATTTTGCGAAGGTTTTCGTTCCAAATTGATTTTGCGAAGGCCCGATTTTCGTAGCCGACTTTTTTCGTTCCAAATTGATTTTGCGAATCCGACTGTAGCACCAATCAACAAATCATGTGCGCCTATCGCCACCTCTTTCGGCAAGGCTGCTAGCGTTTCAGCATGAACACGCGCTGTCTTAAGATCAAATTCAAGAATAGGTAAGCTTGCCAATAACTATCTATCAAACTAAAGTTTGAACGGAAATCGCGCCAAACGTTTTGCGCGCAAAACTTTTGGCGCGAAAACTAAAATTTGAACGGAAATCAAAGACTCAATTTGAAATTAAACGCTTCTCAAACTCAAGTTTGAACGGAAATCAAACGCTAATTTTGATAACTGATAACTGATTTAGCTTCGCTGACCTTCGGTTCCACGCAAAAGTTTTTGCGCGCAAAAACTTTATTTAGCGTAGCTTCCCTTCGGTTCACGCTAAAGTTTAGCGAAGCTTCACGACGCGCGTGAAATGTGGAACTGATATACTGCACATGGGCATAACTTTTCACGCAAAAGTTTTGCGCGCAAAACTTTTGCGTGAAAAACTTTTTCATATAGATTTGGTGGGCAACAAAAACACGTTACCCACCCATTTCACGCGCTTTGTTTCGCTCCGCGAAACAAAGCGCGTGAAATATTGATCTATTGGGGCCGGCAACAAAAACACGTTACCCACCATTTCACGCTAAAGCCAAAACGAGGCTAGAGCTTCAACGCCTATTGAGTTACTACATCAATTACAAGGCCATACTTTTTCTTTGTCATTGGAAGTTCAGATACCAAAACCCATTCAGTACGAATTATCTCATTCATTAGACATCACGGTGCCCTCTGTCAATTTTCAACCTGCGATAATACGATATACATTGGCGTTTGAACTCATTAACCATGAACAGTTCCAAATCGCTCAAGAACATTTATTGCTATTACTTAAGCCTTCGCAGTCTCCTTATCAAATCATACAGCGGGATAAGGGTAAACAAACAACTACCTTTCAGGCGGAAGGGCAATCACAGACTTTTCAGTTTACAATTTCGCCAAAGCAATTGGCATTGAGCAGTTTGCCGGCGGATCACCGCTTTTTTTTAGCCACGCTTTGGTTTAAAGATTTTTTGCAACAACAAACTTGTCTTTATCAACCACAAGGCTCAAAGCTTCGCCAAGCCAGTCCACCCCGATATCGTACTGGCTTAAATCCGAATGGGCGAGGGCTGCCTTGGCAAATATTAAGTTTGAAAAAAGAGCAACCTGATGAATTTGAGGAATGGTTAGAATTGGTGCGATTGGCTTTACCTGCGATACAAAACATTCAAGCTGAAATACGAGAGGATGATCGTCATGCCTATCTCAAGGTTCACTATCAAAACGGGATAGCATTGCCTTCTTCTGGATTATCAGATGGCACTTTAAATATTCTAGCCTTGACTATTTTGCCTTATGTCACTTCGCTACCCCAAATCATTACTTTAGAAGAACCAGAGAATGGGATTCATCCGAGCGCGATTGAAGCGATATTGCAAGCCATACAGGCTGTTGATGATTCACAAATCTGGTTGACAACGCATTCTCCTATAGTGCTGGCCCATACTCGCCTTGATAATATGCTTTGTATGCGTGTGAATGATGATAATAGTGTTAATGCGATTGTTGGTTCAAAACACCCACGATTGCAAGCCTGGCAAGGAGGTATTGATTTAGGCACTTTGTTTGCGGCGGGGGTGTTGTCATGAGAGAGTGTATTTTTCTATTAGCTGATTTAGGGATGGTTGCCGCATTTAAAGGCTTTTTTTCTCGTCCAGGTTTTCATCAGGCTTTGGGAATCGCACCATTTAAGATTAACCTTCAAAGTGATATTATTTGTGATAATGCTGGCAATGATCCTGGTGTTTATGTCAGAGCGCATGAATTATTAAGGCCTTATCAAACATCACATCAAAATGCGGTTATTGTGCTGGATATACTGCACATGGGCATAACTTAAACTTTTTCAGATCAATTTGGTGGGCAACAAAAACACGTTACCCACCCTACAATTCCCTAAAGTCTTAAACTTTTTCAGATCAATTTGGTGGGCAACAAAAACACGTTACCCACCCTACAATTCCCTAAAGAAAGGGTTGGATGGGAAAAAGGCAGATTTGTTGTGATTCTGATTCAACCAGAATTAGAAGCTTGGATGTGGCAAGACAATCCGCATGTTGCCAATGCGTTTGGTTTCCAAAAAAGCGTTTCATTAAGACATTGGCTTTGTCAACAAGGGTTATGGCCGGCAAATGCCGTTAAACCGCCTGATCCAAAACGCGCTTTTGAAAAAACCTTGAAAGTGAGTAAGGCAAAAATCCCGTCAATTGTTTTTAAAAAAATCGCCTCACAAATTTCATTGAAACACTGCGTCGATGATTCCTTTGATTTATTAAAAAACACATTACAACAATGGTTTCCAAATGAATAATTAGTTTTAACGGTAAAAAGGGCCGTTTAATAGGTGGGGCGTTTCACGCCGATTTTCGTTTCAAATTGATTTTCGCTTCGGTGTGATTTTCGTAGCCTATTTTTTTCGTTTCAAATTGATTTTGCGAAGGCCTTCAAAACGCTTATCAAACTAAAGTTTGAACTCCAATTTTCCGAAAGCTTGCCTTACCTGTCGCGCCCGGCCACCTATTTATTCATCCTATGACACTCAAAATTCTAAAACTTCAAGCCCAGGTATACGTGAAAAGTCTTTTACGTTGGTAGTCAATACTGGAAAACCATGACGTATAGCTGTCGCACCAATCAACAAATCATGTGCGCCTATCGTCACCTCTTTCGGCAAGGCTGCTAGCGTTTCAGCATGAACACGCGCTGTCTCAAGATCAAATTCAAGAATAGGCAAGCTTGCCAATAAACCTTCTACAAATGCGGCACGTTTAATCCTACGTTCAGTCGTATTCGCTTTATGCACACCAACCAGCAGTTCAGAACAAGTAATGACGCTGATATAAGCATCTCCATAGTCTGCCCATGCGGAAAAGCTCAGTTTACCCGCGCTACGTTCAACCTTAATAATCGCCCCTGTGTCAAGAACTACTCCCATACGTCATTTACCTCCGTTAATTGCTCAAGTGCTGTCTTGATATCCTGCTCAAAAACATCGACTTCATTTTCGTCTAGTCTTGGTAATGTGGCAAAGAGTTGATCAAGTTCGGCTAGGGCAACCTTTTTTGGGGAAGGAACAATGCGAGCAACAATAGTCTGATCATGTATGACATCAAATTGGATAGACTGACTCATGACTTGGTTTAATATTGCTGAAAAATTTTGAGCAACTTTGCTCTCTTTGATAAGTTGTGTTTCCATAACAGGTGTCTTTAATTTGTGATAGCGTTTTTATTGTTTTCATCAATAATAAAAAGACTTCACAAAACTTTGTACGAAAAAGAATGATTATGATCCATTATCCTGATTATAACGGATTTTGGGGAGGGCCATTTTAATGAATTGTTAATTGTGTGTGTTAATTGTTAATTTATTAATTATAAATGCCGTTATTACTAGTAACTGATTGTTTTTTAATGATAAACCAATAAGCCAGCCGTTTTTTAAAAACCATAAATACATAAATAAAATAATGTATTAACCCAAAATGACTCGTTAAAAAACACTCAAACCATACCGAATGCTTTGAAATAAGCGCCTCCCCAAAATCCGTTATAATCAGCCATTATCAATTAATAACACTTTGATATTATTGATATTTATGTTAAGGGTGTGTTTTCCTCTTTAGCGTCTTTAGCGTCTTTAGCGTCAAAGCGCGTTTATTTCTTTTTCAATCGTTTTGTGAAACCAATTGCATTCGACATAAAACCCGCATGAAACTTCGGCTTAGCTTCGCTAAATAGACACTTCAAAAAAAGCTCAAAGTTGAATGGTGGGCAAGCGGGCTATACGATTTGGGGTGTTTTTGAAATCATGGCGGCCCGCTTACCCACCCTACATTGATTTTAAATTATAACCTTTTTCGTTTAAGGTTTGAACTCCAATCTTGATAACTGATTTCCACGCAAAAGTTTTTGCGCGCAAAAACTTTATTTCACGCTAAAGTTTCGCGAAGCGAAACTTTAGCGTGAAATGTGGAACTGATAACTGATAACTGACTATGTGGCATAAGACGATTGATTTATGGATTTTATTGTTTTTGTTAGGTTTGCTCGTTTTAGGGGTTTGGTATTTATATTGGGATAAAAACTGGGCCGCTATTCCGGTGTCTGTTCAGGCAAGCCCTTTAAATTCAAATACGTCATTTCATTTCCCTATTTTTCCTATTTATTTGCAAAATGATCCGCGCTGGAAGGATGATAAAATGGGGGGTTCTGAAGAAACATTGGGGCAGGCGGGTTGTTTTGTCAGTTGTGTGAGTATGGCGCTTTTCCATTATGGGATTGATTTACCCCCTAAACAATTAAATGAGTTATTGATAAGCTATGACGGTTATACGCAACAAGGCTGGGTGAAATGGGATACGGTTTCAGAAATGACGGATCATCAAATCGCTTTTAAAGTGCCTAATCATCCCCATTTTACTGCAATTGATGCGGCACTGAGGGCCGATGAGCCGATACTCGCTAAAATTTTATTGTATAATCGAATCTATCATTGGGTATTGATCGTTGGTAAGGTGGGCCCAGATTATTGGGTTAAAGATCCATTGGGAGAGGGGCGAACACTTGATCGACTTTCTCAATTCAAAAGTAAAATTTATGCGATTCGGATTGTTAAAAAAATATCAGGTGTTCGGTAGGATAGAACGCTGATGAAGCTGATTGATCATGATTTTCGCTGATTTGATAAAATGCTGATTCTGTTTCTTGTCATGATTTCCACGTAAATCGTTTTTGCACGCAAAAATTTTTGCGTGGAACGCTGATTTTTTGGATTAATCTTTATGAAAATGATTTGAGAGTATGAGAGTTAACGAAAAACCATTACACCAATATCCTTGGTATCTTCGTCCTTTTTTTTGGAATCAAAAGAGAAAATATAAGCAGATTCTGAAACCGGGTTTATTGTGGGCGAGAGTGCCTCCCTTGTTTGCAACGGTTGCTTTGCTTTATGGCGCGTTAGATCGAAAACGTTCACCTTTGAGTCCCGTTTTGCGTTCCTTGATTACGGTTCGCGTGTCACAAATTAATTGGTGTCGCTTTTGCGTCGATATCAATGCGTCTCTTTTATTAAAACGTTCCGGTTCAATGGAAAAAGTCACGGCGTTGGAAAATTGGAAAGAAAGCGAGCTGTTTGATGATCGGGAAAAAGTGGTTTTGGAATATACGGAAGCGATCACTTATTCGGATAGACAAGTGAGTGAGGATTTGATGACGCGAGTGCGTCAATTTTTTAATGAGGATGAGGTTGTCGAACTCACTGGCCTGATTGCTTTTCAAAATTTGTCCAGTAAATTCAATAGTGCCTTAGATGTGCCGCCTCAAGGATTTTGTCAAATCCCTGCTGTTTCAAATTGATAATTGTTTTGTCGGGTGGGCAAGGTGTTGCCCACCAGACATTATTCCCCCCCAATAGCACAATGCTTGAAATTTGATAAAGAGGTTAACTAAATCAATGAGTGATTCTCCTTATATTGTTGTCGTTAATGAACAGAATTTTGCAACGGAAGTCATTGAAAAATCCAATCAAGTCCCTGTATTAGTTGATTTTTGGGCAGAATGGTGTGGCCCGTGCAAAGCGATCATACCGGTTTTAAATAAACTGCTTGAAAAATATCAAGGGCAATTTATTCTGGCCAAACTCAACACGGATGAAGAACAAAAATTAGCTGGACAGTTCCAAATACGTGGCATTCCAGCACTTAAACTCTTTCGACATGGGCAAGTGGTGGAAGAAACAACTGGCGTACAATCTGAAAGGGTATTAAGTGAAATGATAGATCGTCACTGTGATCGCCCTGCCGATAAGTTACGACAACAAGCGATGCTTGCCCATACGGGCGGTGAAACGGCTGAAGCGATCACGTTATTAGAACAAGCGCGTGATATGGATCCCACTTATCATGTTGTACAATTGGATTTAGCGCAGGTATTGATTGACAGTCAGCGGTTTGATGAGGCAGAAAAGCTAGTGAAAGGCTTACCCGCTAATGTACAAGCTGATAGCAAGGTGAGTGAATTAATGGCACATCTACTTTTTTCCACTGTTGCTGCTAAGGCTCCGGCCTTAGAGACTTTAGAAAAAACACTTGCTGAGCATCCAGATGATCTGATGGCACATTATCAATTGAGCGCGATAAAAGTATTGGCAGGTGATTTTGAAGTGGCTTTAGATCATTTATTGCTCTTGATGCGTAAAAATCGGAAATTTGAAGAGGATGCTGGGCATAAAGGATTATTGGCTGTGTTTACTTTATTGGGTAATCAAGGGCTTCTTGTTAATCGTTATCGGGGTAAGATGGCGAGTTTGTTGTACTAACTCAAATCATTTCGATCTGTGAGGCCTTTTTAATTCACGCAAAGACGCAAAGGCGCAAAGGTGCCAAGTCATTATGATGCTTAGCGTCTTAGCGGCTTTGCGTGAGAAAAGAAACTTAGGGGGTTAACAGGATTTTTTGTGGTTTTTCCCCCCAGTTGGAAAAGGCTTGGGGGGATTTTGGGGTTGGAGAGTTATTCAGAACACGCTTCAACCGGTAATGCGATACCTTCTACATCGTTAAATTTGCCGGTTGGGATATCCTCGTCTGCAATGACTTCGCAACTGTCAGGATCGAAGGCGTGCAAGCTGAAGCTACTATCATTGTGTGTGGCAAACAACAACAAACCATCAGGCATCATTTCTAGTGCCTCCGTTGCGCCGGGCAGGTTAGTGCAGATATTTAAATTGCCCGTGTTCGGATTATACTCCCAAAGATCAAGGTCAGTATTGACAGCACCATAAAATGTGGTTGTATCGTTGTTCTCACTTAAAGCAAGACCTTCTACCTCCGCATCAGAAGGTATTTCCATTTTACCCTTACCCGTGGCAAGGTCAATTGTTATCAGTCCATCACCTTTCGCCCACGCATATAATGTACCATCTGGGCTAAACGCTAGGTCTTCGATTTCCTTGAAGCCAGTGCTACCGACTGGGAAAAGTTCACCCGTTTTTCCATCCACTCTATAGAAGTGTCCCATTTTACCATTCGTCACATTATCACCCGACGCGGCGTAAATCATATTCGTGTTGGGATGAATGGCAAGGGCTTCAATATCGTGTCCCTTGTACATGGGGCCTAACTCACTGATTGTGAAATCATCAAGATTCACTGTAAAGAACTGCGAGTCGTTGAGTCCTTTGTCGTTGACGGCGTAGAGTAGGCATGAAGCTGGTGCGGGTGTAAGTGTTACGACATCTGCAATACCTTTACCCGTTAATGCTACTGTCGCAGTGGACGTATCAGGATCATTGGAAGCTATTGATATCGTGGCACTTTTAGCACCTTCAGTCTGTGGATTGAAAGTGACTGTCACTGTGCAATTCTTACCTGCGGCTACCGTTCTGTCAGAACAATTGTCGTCGCTTACAACAAAGTCAGTACCACCCAAGCTGATTTGCCCAATATCTAAACCACTGTTGCCGGTATTTGAAATTGTCATGGTAACAGTTGACGAGTCGCCTAGTATCACGTTACCCAGGTTATGAGAAGTGGGTGTGACTTCAATATTGGGTTCATCAGTAGCAGGTGCTAAACGCGCAAGTGCGTCAGCTAGGTTAATGCGCGGCTTAGTAATACCATTGCGCGTATCTAGAACAGACACCCCCGTTTGTTTTAATATATTCAGAATTTGGTCAACGCTCGCATCCGGTGCAGCCGATTTCAATACTGCAAAAGCGCCGGCCACATGAGGGGCAGCCATAGACGTGCCACTTTTAGAGCCCGTACTGTCACCTGGTAGTGTAGATTGAATAAATGAGCCTGGTGCTAACAAATCAAGGATATCGGCACTGTTTGAATAAGAGGCGACTGTATCTGATTTAGTGGTTGCCCCTACACTGATGGCTGAGTCAATGCAAGCCGGTGAGGCAATGCCATTGGTATAACCGCTATTGCCAGAGGCAACAATGGTGGCTACCCCCACTTCTCGGAGATTGTCAATGACACCTTGTATTGCACCATTACACACATCAGGGTGATTTCCACTGCCAAGACTCATGTTGACTGAGGCGATAGTCATGCCACTGTTCTTGAGTGTATAGACATGTTCAAGTCCGGCCATTTGATCTGACGTATAACTCAGCACACAAGGCCTTGATAAACCACAGTATTGGGAACTGTTAAAACGGGAAAAAACTTGAATCGCAATGATATCCGCGTCTTTGGCAACACCTTGAACCGAGCCATTAGCGGCCACAATACCGGCGACATGGGTGCCATGATCACAACCTGAAGCACCGCTACAATCTACACCTGCACCGTTTCCAACTTGATCTTCTTCCCCATTGGGGCACAACGTCGTTGCCTCGTTGGCGCTAGAAGTTGTTGAATAACAAGCCTCGGAAACGACTTTACCCGCCAAATCAGGGTGTGTCTTATCAACGCCAGTATCAAGAACGGCTACAGCTTGGCCAGCACCAGAATAGCCCATATCCCAAACTAGATCGGCACCAATTATGGGAATACTGTCAGACAGCGTAGCAGGGTGAGGCACGTCTTCTTCGACACCTGCCACAAGAGCGTTTTGTCGAATTTTTGATATACTGTCAAAGCCCACTTCCAATGCTAGCGCTGGGACCGTTTTAAATTGACGTTTGATCTCCTGTGCGGCCGCAGGGTTGCTGATACCGCCATCTAAAGGGGGATACAATTCTCGAACAAATTGCCATTGGAGCAGATTGATCTGCTTTCTTTGCTCTTCAACGGCTGCAGTTTCAGCCAATCCCTCATCGGGTTGCTCTGGCATTTTCAAAGTGACAATGATACGTGCTGACCCCGTTTCTTGTACAGTGCTGAGTACCCCGGCGGGTATATCCAATTCGGCTTGTACAGGTAGGGATAGCAGGGTTGATAACGCGAGTGTTGCTGCTATAAATGGCCATGTCAGGCTGGCTGCTCTGAAATGGCGTAGATGAGTTTTAGAGTTCATCTTGGCCTCCATTGTTGTTTATGACACACTAGCCACTTCCAATTGAAGTCTAGGAAAACAAAGCAAATAGTCATCAATAATTGCGCCAAAAATGCTCTGCTTGTGTCAAGTTATGATTATCTACTGGGCGAGATTAGAATGAAAAAATGAAAAATGAACACTTATCAAATCACTTTCAATCAGGATTGTTTTATAATGAATTTGATAGGATGCCATTCAATTCTTAATTTCATTCACTTGTAATTAGAGATGAATGATATAAACCAATAAATCAAGTTTGACCCAGTAGAGTGAAAAGTGGTGACAATTTCTAAGGCCCGCCTACCGGCCTTTGGGCCTGGCCCAGAAACCAATTCACCACGAGACGGCTTAAAAAAACAATGATTTAATCATTGTAAAGTTCATAATGATAAATTAGGCATATTTTATGCCTGAAGTGTTTCTTTTTGGGCAAAATGGATTGAAATAGATTTTAAACAATCTGTTAATCAAAATTTAAACCAAAATTAAACCAAAAGCATTTTACGCTATTTAACTCAAAAATATTTGTTTTAGTTCATTTAGTGCAATTTCATTTTTAAATTGCAATGCAAAATCAAAAAAAATGATGAAAAAAGAAAACCTGACAGGTTTTCAAAACCTGTCAGGTTTGGTTTGTGAGATTAAATTAGTTATCTGAAGGAGCTAAACAATTGCTTAGACTAAAACAATTCTATCAATATGCCTTATTAATGCGCTTACACCGTCCCATCGGCATTTATCTCTTACTTTGGCCCACGCTTTGGGCCTTATGGATTGCCGGGCGCGGTTATCCCGATCTCCTAGTAACAACCGTATTTGTTTTAGGGGTAATCTTAATGCGCTCGGCCGGTTGCGTCATTAATGATTATGCAGATCGTCACATTGATCCGCATGTGCGCCGCACTCGTGATCGCCCCTTAGCCGCTGGACAGGTCACAGAATATGAAGCATTAACTTTATTTGTTATTTTGTGTTTATTAGCCTTTGGGTTAGTCTTATTAATGAACACTTTGACTATAGCCCTATCCGTTGTAGCGGTATTATTAGCGGCCACGTATCCTTTTATGAAACGTTACACGCATTGGCCTCAAGTCTATTTAGGGATAGCCTTTGGTTGGTCAATCCCAATGGCCTTTGCGGCACAAACGGGGCAAGTGCCCATATTAGCTTATGTTTTATTTATAACCAATGTGTTATGGACACTGGCTTATGATACACTTTATGCGATGGCAGATCGCGAAGATGATTTAGTGATTGGTGTCAAATCCACTGCCATTTTATTTGGTAGGGCAGACAAAATCATCATCGCCGTCTTGCAGATAATCGTATTACTGCTACTATTAGGAATCGGGTTAAAACTTGAGTTCACGTATTGGTATTATTTAGGCTTATTGATAGCGGCAAGCTTAGCCATTTATCAACAATGGTTAATTAAAGATCGTCTTCCAGAACGCGGCTTTCAAGCTTTTTTGAATAACCACTGGGTAGGCGCTGCGATTTTTGCAGGGATTGCCGCTCATTACTATTTGGGGTAAAACATGCGTTTATTATCTATATTATGTCTTGGAGTAGCGGTACAAACGGCTTGGGCTTCGCCAACGCTTAGAGTGATTGATGGCGTTCGTTCAAAGCCGGATGCTTGGCCGTGGATGGCAGCTATTGTCTATGCGAATCAGCAGCCCAATGAGGGTCAATTTTGTGGCAGCACCCTGATTCATCCGTCTTGGGTACTCACGGCCGCCCATTGTACAGATGGCGAAACCCGTGATAGCATCAAAGTTTTATTGGGTAGGAAAAAACTGACTGAAGAAGACAAAGGGGAACTGATTGGGATTCAACGGATTGTCAAGCACCCTTTTTATGATTATAACCCAGAAAATCCTAATGCCGATCTGGCCCTATTACAACTTGAAAAACCGGTTAGCTACCCGATATTACGACTGGCCGATCAGTATAGTGATTTAATCCAACCAGGCGAATGGGGTACCGTGATGGGCTGGGGTGCCCAAAGATATGACCACTCAAGGCCCTCCGAGTATGCCGATAGCTTGCAAGAAGTGAGGTTACCCATTGTTTCCAATGCGGTTTGCAATGCGCCACTATCATACCATGGCGATGTTCAAGAAAGTATGCTTTGTGCAGGTTTTGTAGAAGGCGGGAAAGATGCTTGTATCGGAGATAGTGGCGGCCCCTTAGTGGTAGAAACAAACACAGGATGGCAACAAGTGGGTATAATGAGTTGGGGAGAAGGGTGCGCCCAGCCTGACTATTACGGCGTTTATACCCGCATCTCATTTTATCAAGATTTTATAACAAAGCAGATTTGTGAACCGCAAGACACCCCCTCATCACCCCAGTTATTTGTTCACATCCAAGGGCATTATGCCACCGTCTCTTGGTCGAAAGTGAAAACCGCAGAAGGCTACCAGTTTTATTATGCCCCTTCTTCTGCTGATTTGAGTTCAGTTACTGTTGACAATATACAGAGTTTTGATACGCTTGGTAAAGTGCGTTTATCAGAGAGATTAAACAGCGGCATGAATTTGTCTGTCGCAGTACGCGCCTATCGCGGCAATTGTTATAGTGATTATTCTAATGTTGGCACGATTATTATTGAATAATATCTAAAAACCTGACAGGTTTGGAAAACCTGTCAGGTTTCGTCTGTGACTGGGGTGTTAAATTTCAGGTATTTTGATGACTTTTTTTTCACACCTGATTTGTAGGGTGGGATCACTGTCCGCAATGAACTCAATATAAACCCCAATTGAAGCCGCCAGTTTGCCCACCATTCCTCCTTCATGCCTTCATGGAATAAAAATAGGATGAAAAATAAACCCAGAAATGTATTTAGATTTAACACCCCAGTCTGTGACTCACTCCGCTCCAATCACCCTTAACCCTTAACCCTTAACCATTAACTATGTATTCTAAATTAAGATTCCCTTTAATAATACCCATAATCTTTATGGCTTTAGTACACTGTACACTGGGCAATCAAGAGCCCCAGAAACCTACCGAAAAACAGGTACGCCCGCAATCCACCTTTTTAGCAGCGGCACCTGAAAGCACTCAGCCAGAAACCATTCATCAATCCGCACCCATTCAAATTGCCGAACCACCACCCGTTATGATGCCGATACCCGAACCTACCGATTTTCCAGTCTTACTGGATCAAGCCAAAATTGTCATCGATATTTCCGAACAACAGCTTGATCTTTATAAAGGCAAGCAAGCTATCAAAGACAACTTGATCAAATCTTATCCGGTTTCAAGCTCCAAATACGGCATTGGTAGCCAAGCGGGTAGTAACAAAACCCCACTTGGGCGACATCGCATTCAAAACAAAATCGGCGAAGGAGCCCCAGAAGGCATGATTTTCAAGGCCCGTCAGAATACCGGAATCATTGCCGACATCAATGGCAAAGATCGTAGTGACTTCGTCACAACGCGCATTATGTGGTTAAAAGGCTTAGAGCCCGGTAAAAACAGGGGCCGGCGAATAGATTCCTACAAACGTTATATTTATATTCATGGCACCGCAGAAGAAGATAAAATCGGCCAACCCGCATCACATGGCTGCATCAGAATGTATAACAGCGATGTCATTGATTTATTTGATCGCGTCAGAGAAGGAACAGAAGTTGATATAAGAAAATAATCTTAGAGTAGGGGCGAACCTACGTGTTCGCCCTTTTGCGTGTTCGCCCTTTTGCGTGTTCGCCCTTTTGCGTGTTCGCCCTTTTGCGTGTTCGCCCTTTTGCGTGTTCGCCGTTTTACAAACATCATGTAGGGGCGAACCTAGGGTGTTAAATTTCAGGTACGGGATGACTTTTTTTTTCACACCTGATTTGTAGGGTGGGTAAACGGGCCGCAATGAACTCAATATAAACCCAGATTTCACTGCCCGTTTGCCCACCATCCCCCCAGAATGAATAAAAATAGGGTGAAAAATAAACCAATAAATTGGCTCAACAGACACACCCCAGGGCGAACCTACGTGTTCGCCCTTGCGTTGTTTGTTAATTCCCAAATTCCAAATAGTCCTTAAAAACAGGAGTAAATGTATTTTATGGAAACCCAACCCAAAGCCAAAAGAAGAACAATCGTAACCATGGATGCCATGCTAGACACGGAATTTTTCATCAAATTGATATTTTTATAACCCATTGAAAAATAAAATATCGATCTGTCTCAAGAGAAAGAAAATCTTTGCGTCTTTTGCGTCTTTTGCGTCTTTTGCGTTATAAATAACATTGACATAAAACCAGCATGAAACTTCGGTGTGCTGAGCTAAAAATGCTACTCAAAAAAAGCTCCCAATCAACACCCTAGCCCTACCCAGCTATGCATGTTGAATATCAGTATGCTGACTGATATTGATATCGGTTGTCACTAAATCTGATATCTCTAATTCACTCACTGACTTTTTCCCACAGATACGCACAAAATCGGCTATTTCTTCACGATAAACCTTAAAGAGATTGGCTAACATCGCGGCAGATTTGTCGATATCAAAAACCGCTCGGAGTTTTTCATCTTGGGTAGCAATGCCAATTGGACAAGTGCCTTTATGACAAACGCGATATTGTTGGCAACCAATACCTATCATCGGAACCGTTGACAAGCCAATCGCATCCGCGCCTAGTGCCAAAGCCTTGACAATATCGGCACTGCTCCGAAAACCCCCAGTAACCAGTAAACTGATATCTTCTCCCCCATTTTCACGCAAAAACTGGCGGGCCCGATAGATTGAATAAGGGGCAGGAATGCAAACATGATCTTTAATGTGGGTGGGTGCAGCACCAGTCGCACCGCCACGATTGTCAAGGGTGATAAAATCGGGTTTGATCAAAAGAGCCACTTTCAGATCGTCTTCAAGATGGGCGGCGGCTATTTTCAAACCGATTGGCGCACCATCTGTTTGTTCTCTTAATTCCGCAACTCGTTTTTGCCAATCTGAAAGAGACTTAATATCTTGATGATTGGCCGGACTAATGATAGTTTGATGGGGTGTCACACCCCGAACCTTGGCAATTTCTTCAGTTACTTTGTCTGCCAACAAATGCCCACCAAGCCCCGCTTTGGCAGCCTGACCGATTTTGATCTCAATCGCATCTGCTTGGGCCATCACTTCGGCAGTTGCACCAAAACGGCCGGTTGAATATTGAAAAATGTATTTATAAGCCGCCGCCCTCTCCTCTGGCAACATGCCGCCCTCGCCACTGCAATTCAGCGTTTTGACTTCAGCGGCTCCCATCGCTAAAGCCGTTTTGGCTTCTTTTGATAAGGAACCAAATGACATACTTGACACATAAAAAGGCAAATTGATCGTCAATGGTTTATTAGCGGTTTTACCGATTGTCGTCTGAAAATCAACCTCAACCTCACTCTTGTCATACGGTTTCTGAGCTAATTGGGCAGGCAAAATCTGAATGTTATCCAAAAGATTAGCCTGTTTAGCGGTACGCATGGCGGATATCGGCGAATTACCCGTAACGGCTTTCTCATAAATCACGCGCATATCCTTCTCAAGCTCGTCGCTGGGGCGTTCAAGATGTGCCAGATAACTCAGCCCCGCTTCTAGTTTGCGAATGACTTTCTGAAACTGTTCCTTGCCCACGCCACAGATTGGACAAACCCAAGTCTCTGGAATCTCTTCAAAACGAGTACCCGGCTTGATCCCACCATCCGGATCGCCCTTATTCTCATCATATACCCAGTCACATACGCTACAAACATAAACTTCTTCTCCCTCACCAACCTCACTGTCAATGGGTTCGGGTTCTTGTGCAACATTCAACTCTGCTTCCCATTGCCGGTTGACTGAATCAGGGCGCCGCTTGCCGCTAACCACTCGTAAAATGAGCAAGAACAACACAAAACCGAATCCAACCGCAAACAAGAGGCTTAAAGCCTTGTAAAGCAATATCTCGTTCATTATCCTACCTCCTTGTTTTTACTCAATATTGTCTTAAACTTGAGGGCTTCCCGTGGACAAGCTGAGATGCAGCTACCACAACTGATGCAAGGCGTGTGGTTCAGTCCATAAATGCCTTCAATTGGCTTTTGATTGATATGAGCAAACGATTTAACATCTATGCCCATGGGACACACTTTTGAACACTCGCCGATACCACGACATTCTGAATTGGCTTCAATTCTGGCTTGCGACAGGGAAAACTTGCCAAATAACTTCATCAATTGCGCCAAAGGGCAACCATAACGACACCAAATGCGGGTTCCAAGTAGCGGGTACGCGCCAACCCCAATGATGGCACCGAACATAAAATCAATGGCAAAAACCTGAAAGTTGTACATCGCTGTCGTTAGGGTTTCCGAGGCAAATATTTGCCACACATCCAAAAATAACACCAAACCATAAGCCAGCGCAAAGATTAAAATGGCGAATTGCAACCATTCTAATTTCAATGCCATTTGACTGCGTGGCGTATAATTTCTAACCCATCTCTGCCCCCATTTCGTCGCGCCAACAGATTCAGCCAGATTACCGCAAGCACAAAACCAAGAGCAATACCTTTTGCCAACCAACCAGGCGAGTATTGGTACAACAAAAAAAACGTAAATCAAGCCACCAAGCGAGGTGAAACCATTATAAACATAGACATAAGCGTCTTTGTGAACGGCATAGTAGGGATCATTAAAAAATTCGCGCCCTTCTTGAAAAGCGGGCAAAATGAAGGGGAGAAGATAAAAAACGACCAGTTGACTCAAAAAAATAGAGCTAAACTTAGCCCGTTGATAGGTAGAAATGGGCCTTTTAACCGTACTGTACTGATTCGTACCACGAATGACTACCATTAAAGAAAAATAGCAGACAATGGCCGTATAAACGGTAGCATACCAAAACGATGTGCTTTTACCCAAAAAGTAAAAGGTATCGCGGACTTGTTCGACGGGAACAAATAAGGTAGGGAACTTGTAAACCAGATAGAGGACGATAATGACTGGAAAAAAGAGCCATAAAAATATTTTTTCAGTCTCGTCTCGTTTAAGCACTTCGGACATTTAATAAACCTCAAATGTATTGGTTCATATCAATTTTGAGATGAACAGTAGTTAGAAAATACGCATTCAAAAAAGGTCATATTGATAAATTTTGAAGCTCCAATTCTCGTTACAAATTTATTTTGCGGCCCTCTTGGAATGCCTGTTATTTTGCGGCCCTCTTGGAATGCCTGTTATTTTGCGGCCCTCTTGGAATGCCTGTTATTTTGCTTTTATTTGTTTTCGATCTACTGATGAAAGCTAAGTTTGAAATCCAAATTTTAGCATTAGTCTAACAAAAAAACTAAATATCAGCGTTCTATCAAGTTTTTAGATTTTAAATTATCTAGGAAATCGATGGCAAACTAAAGTTTTCACTGCAAGCTTCCGTTGAAATGGCAAGCTCTGCGCCAATTTTTGAAGTGTTGTGCATAACATGAATTATTTCTTCGTTTCATGCTGGTTTGATGTCAATTTTATTTATAACGCAAAAGACGCAAGAGACGCAAAAGACGCAAGAGATACTTCGATTTCTTTTGACAGACGAGCGTCAAAGCGCGTCAAAGCGCGTTTAGAACGATTTCCAATGCACTCATCATCACGACGGCTATTGTTCAATATTCAAAAAAATAACTTAATCGAGACTCAATTAAATCCTTATAGAGAATTTCTAAATCGCATTCTGGTTCAGCTTGCGTCATTGTTTTTTGCACAGTGCCAAAGTATTAAAACACTCTCTTGCAAAAATACCAAATGTCAGTAGATCGAAAACCTTTTTAATGATCTTTGTAGGGTGGGATCGCTGTCCGTCAAAAATCAGTTTTTTTTCCCCTGAACTTTCGCCCGCTTGCCCACCATTTAACAACATAAAACCTTCTATATTTAATGGGTTTTCGATCTACTGAATGTATATAAGTTCTGTTGATTTTTTTTATAAGTCATTGATTTCTCATCAAGTTGATATTTTTATAACCCATTGAAAAATCGATTTATTGATTTTTAATGGCATGGGTTTGTAGGGATTACCAAAATTAACTGTAAAATGTTCTATGCCAACTCGAAACGAATTAAAAGAACTTTTCACGCAAAAGTTTTGCGAGCAAAACTTTTGCGTGAAAAGCTAAACTTCGGCTTGAAGAAGCAGAAACACTTTTTAATGCTGGTTTATATGATGGTGCGGTTTACTTATGTGGCTATGTCATTGAATTTGCATTGAAAGCCAGAATTTGTAAGGTATTGGATACGCCTGAATATCCCGCTTCTGGTAAGCTCAAATCGGCTTATGCTGTTCATGACTTCGATCAACTTTTGTTATTATCAGGCCTTAAAGAAAAGATCAATTTGGCCCCAGTTGAATTGTATGCTAATTGGTCTATAACAATACCTTGGTCTCCTGAGATGAGATATAGACCCAAGGGTTCTGTTTCAAAAGATGAGGCTGAACAAATACTTAATGCGGTACGCGATAAACCTAATGGGGTATTAAGATGGATCATGAAATATTGGTAAAAGAATGTCGTCATACGATAAAAAAGCTTAAGCAAGAAAAGGGGCCTATTTCGTTGTTTATGCTTAAGGCGCTTGAGTATGATGTCACTGATTGGAATTTGATTGTCAGCGCACCTGCGTATGATAATTTGAGGTTGAAAACGGCGTTAATAGATTTAGTCACGATACTGAATCAGCATCTTAGTCGAGCGATAAGGCGAAAAATTATACGCTCGACTGTTTTAAAAACGACCGATCCTTTTGTAAAGGAAATCAATCAAGTTTTCAAGGTGAGCAATACGACCCAATATGTACATTCGTCTGTTATATCTGGTATTTATCTTGAAAAAGCGATCATTTTTGAATCTCATCCGATTAAGTAAAAAACAGGGTTTGAGGTTTGAGGTTTTTAAAATCAGGAGAATACAAACGTGATGACGGGAACTCATCGACTTGTTCTTTAAAATTAATCAATTCGAGGATATCGATAATGGCTAATCAAATGCTCTTGGATGCAATAGATGAGGTATTAAGTCGATTGGATTTAATGTCTGATGAAGAGTTGCAAACAAAATATGACAATCATAAAGGGGGGCTGTTGGAAGAATATTCCTTGATGCTGAAGCATTTCTCGCCTTTTTGGAAACTGAAAGTGTTGAACCTTGCCAGTGACGGATTCGTCTATTGAGTCTTATATTGGTAAAACCATTGAAATCGGTCAGATTAAAGACATTTCAGTCTTTAACGATGACGTACATCAATTAGCCGCATAATGATTGATAATAATGAGTGAAGAAAATAAAAAGGGATATGAAAACCATCCCATTCAGTTAAAAGCCTTAAAAGTGCTTGAACTTTCTATCAAAGTTATCCATGGACCTGATCAACAGGCATCTCCTGATGGGGGAAAGTTCTCGCTGTTTCATGGGCAGAGTGAATATGATCAAGAAGAAAAAGCGATTGCTGTCAAAATTGGGGTAGAAATTGGCAAAGAAGTAGAAGAAAGTCCCTTTGAGCTTAGATCGTTTCCCGATTGCATGAAGTACAAAGGCGAATCAATCATAAAAATTAATTAAAACGCTAAGGCCCCGTAGGGGTTGAATGTGAATAGCCCCAGGTTCCACCTGGGGTTCCATAATAGATATTAAAAAGTTTTTTTTATGCAACCCCAGGTGGAACCTGGGGCTATTCACATTTTCAGGGCCTTAGCGTTTTTCTCTGTGGTTTTTATGATTGATTCTGTACTTCATTCAATCGGGAAACGCTATAGAGTAGAGATTTTGGGGCTTTTCAATGTTGATGATGAAAAATTTCCTATCAAGTCTGTTCACAGTTGGGCGAAACAGAATGCGCCACTTATTCTCTACCCTTATCTTCGAGAACAGGTATTCAGCTTAACGTCTCGCGCCGGATTTGAAGGGACACTTTTACCTCTTTTCCAAGTGCCTACTTTTTCTGCTAAGCGAGCGTAGGCTGGGTAGAGCGAATCGAAGGGCAGCTAAATACACATTTTTAGTCTGTTTTTTTGAGTAGTGAATAGTGATTATCTTTTGTATTCTTTTGTATTCTGTAGTGGTTCGTTAAGATGTTGAACAGGCATTAATATTAATTAATCAGCGTAAATCGTGACAGACTGATTGTCATGATTTACGCTGTTTTTTTAATCAGTGTTAATCATGATTATGAGTCAGTAGCGTTTTATTTAATTACTGATGTTACGCAGAGAACTTCAAGAGGGCAGACACGTCGGTCTGCCCCTACAGTGATATTGGTGTAAGGGCGAACCGGTGTGTTCGCCCAAGAGTCCACAGTCATATTGGGTGT
>Ga0164315_10001012_pt1 | contig 20707 bp, 34 predicted proteins | sample GuaBasSedimGuay6_FD_113737 | JGI IMG/M metagenome (GOLD analysis project Ga0164315, IMG submission 113737) | Subseafloor sediment microbial communities from Guaymas Basin, Gulf of California, Mexico - Guay6, Core 4569-2, 0-3 cm | ecosystem: Environmental > Aquatic > Marine > Hydrothermal vents... | reverse complement strand
TTTTTTATTATTGGCGTAGAAGCTCTTCCCTTCTCTTTCAACAAGTGCGTTATCTAGCGGTCACCCTAACTATTACCGACTTATCTCCAATAATCTAACATGGGAATTTGGCACGAGGAACCTTCATGATATTCCGCATCGGCCCCAGGACGTTTCCTCACATATAAATATGTATCACCCCGTACCGACTTTGCGCTGGTGTTCATCTGACTCTGTCTATCAAGGATTCAAGTCATTCTTTCTCACCCACCAGATGAGAAGCTAACATTTAAAATAGTCTGAGTTTATCTTAAATATATCACTTCTGTCAGAAATACCTTTTTCCCCCTATGGGATACTAAGTAAATTATAGTGATTTAACCTAAGTTTGTAAATCTTAAGCAGTGAGATAATCACTTTCATCTATGGTCTGAGGATTTTATTTTTTTGCATAGACTATTATTACTCCCTCTGATATTAATAATTAAATATGTGATCCATAACACATATACAGTCAAAATTATTAAATCTCGACACATGATAAAGAGTAATCTTATCATTATAAAAAAAACACACCTAAACTTAATTAGATGTGTCCTTTTATATTCTTAACCTATATAATAATAACCATACCAGAACAAATCTATTTCCTCTTGATTCATAACCTGTGTTTTAAGATTTTTAATTGCTTCCTCTTCAGTCAATTTAATGATAGAACAATTCTTTCCCCATTGATAAAACTTACAATTAACACTATCAATTTTAATTTGTCTCATTTTCTTTCTCCTTCTCTCTATTAGCCATTCTAGTAGCTATTTTTATAGATTTAACTCTTTCCTCTTTACTCATAGTTGTATAATAAGTAGGAAAGAATTTATGTAATATATTAGAAACCTTATCACCAAGAGTGACCTTTCTACAAGTCATATTCATCCTCCTTTAATTCTTTAAAATCATTTTCCATCTCTGTACCGAAATCCTTCCAATACTGAGCTGTATTCTTAGCTCGGGATATAGCTATCTCCTTTTTCCATTTTTGTTTATTGATAAGAATCTTAGATAGGTTCCTTAAAATCCATTTTTTTAACCTCTTTTTATGGACAATAGGGTAACCAAAAGTTATAGTTGGTGAAAATGTTGAAGCACCAGATAATCCAGGTTTATCTTTCCAAAACAACTTTTGAAGTTCCTCAAAATCTACAGGTCTATCTATACTAATAGGCATTCTAGAAAGAATTGCCATTACCATCTCTGGTATAGGTCCACAATAATAACCCTTTTTATAATAATTAAAACGATTAAAGGCAACTTGTACATGACTATAATAGTTTAAGGGTTTAGCAATATTATTATTATGAGTTATAATCCTAACAATATTAATACAATTCATAATACCAGTAGTCTTATCCACATTAATATAATAAATAAGATATAAACCTTGTCGATTAATAACAACATTAGTTACCTTAACATAACGAGAAACTTCTTCAATAATACTAACCTTTACCTCAACAATACTTCCTTTATTAGGTATTATCATATACCCTCCTATAAAATAATTAAATAATAATTCTCTTACTTATTAATATATATAGTAAGGATGATATTAAACTATTATACTATTATACTCCATTTTCCAGTTAATGTCTTACTTAAATTTAAAGCTAATTTATTTAATGATATACCTGAATCAAAATAAAAAGGTTCCTTCCCATTAAATATTAAACAACTTTTCTTATTTAAAGTCTTATACAACAATACACATTTATTATCTCCATGATTTAATACTTCATAAATCTCTATCTCATTGTTATATTTATATTGTAATTTTATTCCAGCTTTAACTATAGGACTAATAAGTCTAATATAACCTTTCTCTTTAAGATATGATAAATGTCGAGATAATACATCAGATTCATAAATATCCTCAATAGTTTCAAAACCCCAAGTAATTTCATGAAAATGTTCTATCTCTTTTAATAAATTAGTAAACTCTTCATTAAATTCTTTACAACTCTTATCTCCAGTTATAAATAAATCTAAAGGACTAAAAGTCTTAACAACCGTATATTTATTTATACTCTTAATAGATGGTTCCTTATACTCTTTAAAACTAATAAGCTGACAATGATAAATTCCTCCATCATTAGCTTCTACTTCAATACCATATTCAATATTACTATTAACTTTTAAAACCTTAACTTTTAAACTATTCTTATTTTCCATAGTTAAAGTCATTCCAATAATAATATCATCTAAAGATTCAATAAAATTATTTCTCATAATATTTGTCTCCTTTTAAAATTAAATAAAAAAAACTAAAACAATTCTATTTCTAATTAGTAATTAATATATATAATAAGATAGGATAATAAGGATAATCAACCTATAAAGATAAGGATAATAGAATAGAGAATATTCAATGTGTTTAAATGGTTTTATATGGATATGTATATAAGGGTATGTGTATTAATGGTTGTTTATTTAAAAGGTCATTAAAGGGGTTTAAGAAGAATAGAGGATAATGGTGGAATGTTAATAAAGAAGGGGTTTTAGATATAAGAATTTCTTATAGTAGATGGTTAATAGTTTAGTTATAAGATATTCTTATAGAAGGTATAAGATATTCTTATGGAAGATGGTTGTTGGATAGTAGTTGGATAGTAGTTGGATAGTTGTTTAGATTATGAGCGAGATATAAGGTATTGATATAATTGGAGAAACAGAAAGGGATGTATTATAAGATATTCTTATATATTGTGTGGAAGAATATGAATTGGACTATTAGCGGAGAAATATGCCAGTAACCTTATTATAATAGAAACGTTCTGAACACGTTACACCGCTCGAAGGATTAGTAGTCGCTAGCAATCTTTTAGAAACCATCTCCGAGAAACCATTCTAAATACATAGAACATATAATAAAAGACTAAGCACCCAGTAATTTGAACCATGTTCTTAGTTCATGGTTCAAGACCCACTATTAAAACGGAGAATAAGATAATGAGCGGTGGACACTTTGATTATAATTGCTTTAGAATCTCACAATTTGCAGATGACTTGCAACATGAGATAGATGTTAATAATTCGACAGAGACTGACAATTATGATATGTCAATTGGTATGGAGTTTGAACCTGAGACGTTGGAGATGGTTCAGAGAGTAAGGGATATAATAGAATTAGCTGGGAATCTAGCTAAAGAAACAGAATGGTTATACTCTGGTGATCATGGTGAGCGTACTTACTGTGAATTAGTACAGAAACTATTTAAAGGAGCAGTAAATGTTTTATCAAGGTGATGTTGTAAAATACAATGGCCAGGATTATGTAGTATTAAAGATTAACTATAAGACTAAGAAGTTGGAAATTGGTATTCCTAATGCAAATAACATCTCAGAACAGAGAATTTGGGTAAGTATGAGAGATTTGAAGCTACACAACTAAAATAGTTTCAAATTGATTTCCATGAAGGATACAATATTGTATTCATTCATACAGAAATCCTCGGCTATAATAAAATACAAATTCCCTAAGATATTGTAATCATTCAATCTGGGAATCTATACTGGGTTTCTATCCAGAAATGACGATTTGTAACTAATTGAACAAAAAAAGAACAAATAGGAGATAACTATGAGCTATTCAAGGTGGGGTAGTAGTCGGTGGTATACTTATTGGCACACTCAGTCGGAAGACACTGAGAATAGAGATACTGCTCTATTTGCAATATGTGCTTGTACTACTTTTACTGCTAAACAGTTAAGAGCTGATATGGATGGATGCTTGAGAATCACAGAAGATAAAGAAAATTATAATTGTAAAGATGATTACCAGGTTAGAGATGATGACCTGGATGAACTCCGGATTTATATGGGAAGATTCTTAGAAAATGTTAATGCTGAGTATCCGGAGGAAATGTAATGTCCCTTTCTGATTATTCTGCATTTGCTTTAGTAGCTTTATTGATTTTCGTTAGTTTTTTTGTTTTTATGACTTACGTTTTTTTATGTGTTGTTGGAATTATCTTAAACACTTTAACAAATTTCTTAATCAAATGGTACAACCGAGCATCTTACTTGGTTATTGATATGTTTGAGAGACTTCCGAAGATTAGATTCAATTCAAGAATGTAATCAAAGGATGAAAGAAAAGATAGTTTCTTTTGAATCTATCTTAGTGGGTGAGTGTAGTTAATATGTAAGGTAGAAGCGCTCAGATATAGAAAGACATCCGGTCATCTTTTCCCCTGAACACGGAAGAGGGGATCGGTTACAGGTAGTACCAAATTTTCATATGAAATCTGAAAAACCATTTGAAAAACCGTTCTCGTAATTTTTATAAAAAATTTTTTAGAACTCAATATTGAAAATCAAAAACAAAATCTTATTTCGGGTATATCGGGTTCTTATTCTACAAGCAGATACAAAGCAGATACAAAGCAGACAAGTAGGAGAACATAGCACTCATGAACATTCTTATTACGGGTTTCCAGAGATCCGGTACCACTCTGTTACGCAGAATATTAACAATTCACCCAGAAGTACGGAAGATATTTCATGAATCTTTTCTTCTATCACGATATCAGGATAAAGAAAGTCTCTTAAACTTTATAAAACAAACAAAAATTAATAAAAAACCATATAGTTGGGGTGAAAAAGTTCCTTACTACCCTAATTTGCGTAAAATCCCCGTTTTAAAATACTGTCAGACCTGGAATAATTATTTTAAGAACAATAGTCGTATAATACACATTATAAGACACCCTTATGATGTCGCATTATCTAACGTAACAAAATTTAAAGATATAAATAATACCAAAAAAGTATTAGGGTTATATAATAGGACAGTGCCCAAGATAGCACCGCTCCTCTCAGAGATTCCCTCTGTTTACACGGTTAAATATGAAGACCTATTACTAAACCCAGATGAAATCATATATAACATATTTAAACATTGTGGTTTAAACCCGGATATAGATTACAGAACAGAAATGAGCACAATAGAGAATCAGAAGTATCAATCAATCGATCCATCAAGAGCTTTTGCGTATAAAGAACAAAACTTGTCTTGGGATTGTGATTTAGATGAAACTTTGAAAATATTGAATAGTATTGCTGGAATTAAGTATAGTATTTAAGAACAAAAAAGGAAATGAAAATGACATTAGCAGAAGCAATAAAAGAATATGAAAAAAAATAAAAAATTGAAGGTCAAAATCATTAGATGCGGATCGTATTCAGTATTAGAAAAACGTATAAATGAATTTTTAGAGACAATCCCATATGATAGAATAGTTAATATTAAATACTTACAATCTAATGATAATTATTTAATTGGCATTATAGAATTTATCAAATAAATAAACAAAAAAATAAACAAAAAAATCCCCTATAATTATAAAAAAAAGAGTGCCTGACTAACACTCCTTTATAATATATCTAACCAAATTCTTCGATCAAGTCTTCCATCTCAGTATCAGAAATGTTCAACTCTTTCTGCTTGTTAAATACATAAAGCAAATTCTTTTTGGCAAATTGTCTAATAGACTTCAATTTCTCATTAAACAATACTTTTCTTTTTAAAGGGTATTTAGTAATCTTAATTACATCTGTCATTCTAATTCTCCTTTTTAAAAATTAAATAAACAAACTTCTCCTTCTTAGTTATTAATATATATAGAAACGGAATTCTTTAAAACAAAAAAACTACCCCATAAATTAATATGAGATAGTTTCTTTTAATATTATTCATTACTATAATATTCAGCAGTAGGAGTATTTTGAAAAGGTGGGTAGTTTTGATAATTTTCATCAAGATTTTCATTATAATCATCATCATATATGAAATCTTCAGCTGCATCTCCTATAGCACCACCAGCTACATATCCACCAGCAGCAAGAGCACCACCAGCAGCAATAGCAACCATTCCAGCAGGAATTCCAATTGCAGTTCCACATAGAGCTACACCAATTCCACCAATTACATAACCAGCAATTGCACCAACCATTGCTCCAGCTCCAGCTCCAGCTCCAGCTCCAAGAGCTTCACCAGTATCACCTGCATATAAAGGTTGAGTAAAAACTACCATGGCCAACATAATAATAGTACACATAAATTTTTTCATACTTATTCTCCTTTAAAATAATGATATTATATTACCTAATATAGAACCTAATCCAGCACTAATTGTTATAATTATTGCTTTACCTATTAAAACAGAACCAAAACCAATTTTGGCTAATGCTGCACTAACTAATGCTGCTCCATGTAAAGTAGAGATTAGTATACCTGTTCCACATGTTCCAAGTATACCAAGAGAACCCAAGAATGCAGCTATTGGTCCACTTCCTATAATTGCAAGAAAAGTGAAAACTAAAACAGTTAGCGTAGATGGTCCAGTGTGAAACATAAAACTAACAATCTGTTCAAATAAAGTAGGTGGTGGAAATACCATCAACCAAAGATTGTAAATAATAACACCAACTACCAATACACCTCCCATGATTACCAAGTCATTTATCATATCATCAAAATACATACTTAATTCTTTCATAATACTCCTTTTTAATTAAACATTTTTTAGTAAACTCTTTTAAACATTTTTTAAAATCCTCTATATTTTCTTTAGTTGGATTTTTTTGAAATTCTTTTTCTTTCTTTTTGATTATCAGATATTCTTTTTCTGTTGGTGTTGTAAATCTAGGAAATTCCATTTATCCTCCTTATACTACTGTTCCCATGAGAAATTTAAAATCAGTTAATGAAGTAGGATTTTGTTTTAATTGTAAAGTAAATATAAAAAGATCACCTGCTTCCATTTTAGTTTCTTTTGAATCTATTACATCAAAATGTCTTATACCACCTTCTTTAAAAAATAGAATCATTTCTTCTAACCAGGTTACTGGAATTTCAGTTACGATATTAACTAGCATCTGAAATTCATTTTTAATTCTGTCACGAACTTGAAACATAGTCATTTCTTTTATGATCAAGCTATAATCAGTTGGAATACCGCTGGTGTTTTGATTTAGAATATCAACACAGCTGCTGGAGGTAATAAATAATTTTTTCATTTTTAGTCTCCTTCTTATAATTAATTAACAATTAATCTTCCTCTTAGTTATTAATATATATAATAGAATGACTATAAAACAGAACCGCTATATCGCGGTGAACCCTTAAAGGACGTTATCATAGATGAAAAATAAAATAAAAGCTTTAATTTACTTCTTAATATTTTTTATATTAGGAATATTAGGTGGGACGTATCTAGCAGAATTAATAATGTTATATACGTAAACAAAAAAAAGAGATCTATATAAGCATCTCTTTTAATTTGATTAAACATTTAAATTCTTTTTATTATAGTACTTATAGAATTTCCATTCAGTTAAATCTTTACCACAGGTATGACATACATATCCCATATTAGGTATTTTACTTTTTTCACATATAACTTCATTAATATCGGAACCACAATGAAAACAGTTATTTTTATAATAATTATCATGATCTCGTAACTGTTCTATTTCTTCAGTTTCCCACTCCTTCATAATAATTTCTCCTTTTTAAAAAATACGCTCTTACTGCAACCTACGACAACTTACTCAAGGTTATCATAATTACCAATAAGTTCACCTACTTGAATCACCTCTAAATATAAATTATCTTCAAAATAAAATAAATTGGTTTTATTTTTGAGTATTTGATTTCTCGGTTAGCGTATTATTTATTAATTAAACTATTGCATAAATAAATGCACTAAATGTGGCTATTATCAATACTTCAAAGACAATGACCTCGATTTGACCTAGAAATTGATCTGTTGTATAATTAACAGTATCTTTTTCCTTTGTAGTTCTATTACCTGAATTTGACATTTTAATCCTCCTTAAATAATTAAATAAAATAGAAAGTACCCATCCAAGATAGGTACTTTCTATACGATAAGTTTTAACTTATCTAATTCATGTTTAAACTCCTTTGGTTAAAAATAAATTAGTAAATTAAATTATTATAGGAATTATTAAAAAACAATTCCTCTTATACACTTATTAATATATATAGTATAATAATTAAAAAAAGAACCCAGTATATAATACCAGGTTCTCTTTTAATTAATTATCATAGTATGAATTAACAACTTTGGTAGATTCAATTCTCTCAATTTTAGTTTCTTCCCAAGCGTTAGTTGCTGAATTCCATTTCCGTTCAACTGTTTTATGGAATTTAGTTTGTTCAGGTTGATGGTTATTATAACTAGTATTATAACTCTGTGACGGATTCATAGATCTAGTTGGACAGGCAATGGTTCTAGATCTAGTTGAATTGGGAACTGAATTAATCTGTTGATGTTGTTTACTTTTATCCATCTCATTTCCCACCAGATATGATACTAGAGCTGTCCCACCAACTATAGCAAGACCTTCCTGAGTGTTCCCACCTATAATAGCATGAGCAATACCACCCATTATAGCACCAATCCCAGCACCCTTAACTGCATTAGATGGTTGATAACTTTGTTGCTGATTGTTCTGAGAAGATGGTTTACCTTGTGTGGTTGCACAACCAGTTGTAAAAATCACGATAGTCAATATTGCTACTAATGTTAAAGAATGTCTCATGTTATACTCCTTCTGCAAAGTTAAGACTCATATTCACAAGTCTATTAAAATCTTTTATATGTAATTCTTGCCTTGCTCTTTCGAACATATTTACATATTTACCTATTTGACCTCTTGACATTGAAGTCATATCTTCAAGTCTTTTCATTATTTCTTCTTTGGAAATTTTCATTATAACCCTCCTTCAAAAAGTTAATAAAATCTCCTTCTTAGTTATTAATATATATAGAACTGGACTTTCTTAAATAGTCAAAATAAACAAAAAAAAGATATTATAATTAAATAATACCTTTTTTAAAATGAAATCTATGTTTCATATATACATAGAATATTTTTAATATTTAACATTATAAATTTCTTTGGTGTATCCTTGATTCCTTCTATGGAAAAACATTTAAAACATTTTAACCAGTTTAGATTTTCTATATGATCAGATAATCTTTTTCCATATGGAATATGAATATGACCAATAAATTCTTTCCCATTTATCATCTCAATTGTAATAGATACTGGGTTTAATTCTTGGACCTCTTCCATAAACACCTCCTACGAATTAAGGGTTTTACTTTTAGTGACTGCAGAAATAATCATATAAGTTTCATCAACACTAAAATCTTCATGATTAATAAGACCTAAGTTTCCATTATCCTGATATTTTAGTATAGCTTTTCTATCATTTAAATGTGCTATTATACCACCATCACTTTTTTTAAACTTAATAATGTCCATTTAATTCTCCTTGCATTTTTTACATCTAGTATTAACCCATCCTTCACTTTGAGTAACATCTTTAGTTGAACCACAAATTTCACATATATTCAAAGACATCTGTTCAGCAAACCAAATCATTCCTTCAACAGTATCTATATGATAACTAGTATAAAATCTTAACCCACCAAATTTTTCTTTGATTTGTACTACTTCTATTTGCTCAAGATTTAAATGTTTAGCATTTGAATCAAGATAACTTTGAATACAATCACATAATTGATCTAATAACCAATACCATCCATCGCCACACTCACATCCCCAGCACATGCAAGTAACTGTTTTATCATCATCTTTCTGTTTAAAAAGTTTTGGATAATTTTTAAATAACTTATCTTGTAATTCTCTTTTCAATTTTTTGTCTCCCAACTATGTTTATTTTGACTCCAAATATAATCTTTTGTTTTATCTCCTGTAGCATAAAAATCTAGAGCTCTTAATGCTCCAGCACCATAACCAACATTATTCATAGCTTGTTCAGGTGTCTCACCTTTCACAATCTCAGAATGTCCACTTAACCAAAATAATGTAAATTCTTCCATCATATTCTCCTTTAGTTATTGTTTAAGCATAATGTTTTGTTTTAATTTTTTCTAAAGCTCCATTGTAGCTTGTAGCTTCTGGACAACACTCACCACAACGATCTAAAACTATTCTTCTATCCGTTCTATCAATTGTATCTAATACGTCAAGTATTGTTAAACCAAGTCTTTTCAACATACGAACCTTAAATTCTTGTTTATAATCTAAAACAGATTGACACCCTTTACAAAATATTTGCATAATTATTCTCCCTGTAAATTAAATAAAAAAGAGACCTATACAAGCGTCTCTTTCATTTCCTATTTTATTTGTAGATGTAATTTCCACCATACTGAAGATGATTTGATATATCTTTTTTAATTTCTGACATATCTCCTTCAAGCATTTCAGGTGTTATCAAAAGATCTGCTTTAAAGGTTTGTTTATTTCGAATAGAAAGATCAATTGTTACAACCTTTCCTTCATACACGAAAAAGCAATCAACGCCATGAAATATATCAAAGTTTGATCCAACTGCAGGATAAAACTCTAATTTATCATAATCATCAATTCCCAACTCTTCAGCGACATTGGCATGAAGATCATTAGCAACTCTGGATTCAGGATCTGTAACGTCCCAACCAGTTTTATGAGCTTGTCGTACTACTTCTTTCATAGCACTGTAATACGTTTTGTATTTAACATGCTCTCTGTTACTCATGATATCCACTCCATCCTTCAACACTTCCCATTCAAACAATCTACCTGTAGTCATGTTATTCTCCTTCTAAAAGAATTACGTTATATAAAATAGAAAAACAATTATTTCTATCTTAGTTATTAATATATATAGTAACCTTTCTTTTTAAATAGAACATATATTTAAATAGCCCATCATAAATCACAGACTTTAAATAATAAGCATTTAGTCTGTATGCTTAAGGAGATTAAAATGGTATATAGTAATAAGTTCGTAGCAGTAATCAAATGTAATGGTAAAATTCTTAGAGAAGTTTCTCAAGAGAATGATGTCATCCTTCCTTTCGGAGCAGAGTATTCTATCTTATTAAAAAATCTTGATACTAGAAGAGCGGTTGTAGAAGTATCTATTGACGGAACAGATGTATTAGATGGAAGAAAACTTGTTATTGACGCAAATGATAATACTGAACTAAAAGGTGTTATGGTCAATAATGCAGTTAAGAATGCTTTTAAGTTTATTCAAAAAACAAAAAAAATACAAGATCATCGTGGTGATAAAATTGATGATGGTTTCATCCGTATTAAGTTTGGTTTTGAAAGAGCAGTAGATTATACTTGGATAACAAACTATACTTATCCAACAGTATATAGAAGTTCTTTTTATAGTAATCAAGATGTTCAATATGGTGGTATTTTAAATGAAGGTCCTACTTGTAAAGGCATTACAGGTCAACCAGAACCATTAGCATCGTCAACTATTTCAAGTTCAGTAACTGCTGATAGTCTTGGAGCTTGTGAAGTACCTCAAGCGGAAGAAGGTATAACAGTACCTGGATCTGAATTAAAACAAGATTTTAATAGTACTCATGTTGGTACTATAGAAGATCATGGAGTTATTATAATTAGATTAAAAGGTACTGATAAAACAGAACCAGTAAAAACTCCTATCTTTGTTTCTACAAAAAGTGAGTGTCCCACTTGTGGAACTAGATCAAGATATGGTACTAAATTTTGCTCAGAATGTGGTACAAATATTCAAGTATAAAACAAAAAAATAAATGATGGGTTAAGGGACTCAACTTGATTGTTGAGTCCCTTATTTTCCGTTTATGCTGCTTTACTTGTTTTACAATCTAACATACTTTTATGAATAATATGTTCTTTATTATATTGTTTTAATCTATCTTCAAATTCTTCTAATGTCTCAGACCAATTAATAGTTGAAGAATGTTTATGGTAATTTAGTTTACCTATACCATAAAAGTCAGTAATATTTTGAGTTGAATCAATTAAATTTAAAGCTTGTTCAACATCAATAATCGGTTCAATACTCATCCAAGTATATAAACCAAGTTTTTTAGCTTCATTTAGATTATCTAATCTTTCAACTGGCAAAGCAGCGTTTGGTTCCCATTCTTTGCTTTGATCTTGATTCCACAAATGCATCGTAACACCAAATTTATTATCTTGGTTTTGACACAACAAATCAAAATCTCTTTGAGCAAGTTCACCAGCTTTTGTTAAAATATTTACTGGAAACTCATACTTATTCAAAAGTTTTATAGCTTCCCGAGTTAATTTCAACTCTTCCTCAATTGGTTGATAAGGATCACAAGTAAAAGACATAAACACATGTTTTCTTTCAACATCTTTTTTATCAAGACTTATAAGCTGTTTCTCAAGTCTTTCTATTATATCTTTTTTTGGTTTTACTTCATTGTTAAATTTATCTCTTTTCATACAAAGAACATTGGGTACATAACAATATACACACCCATGTGAACACCCAGTATAAAGATTCAATGCTAATTCTCCATACTCTTTTGCTGTTCCTTTTGGTTCATATATGACTCCAGCCATGTTTGTCTCCTTTTCCAAGTCTTCTATTTGGAGTTATTTGAATATTGTTAATATCATGTTTTTGTTTAATGAACATTACAACTCCCATCTGAGAGTTAGATTTAGTACTATGTCCACTATAAACATATGCTTCAGGTATTATTGACCAATGATCTGGAAAGAAATAAATCTTAGCTAATTCCTTAATAGTATCATTAACTGAAAATGAAAGTTTATCATCATTTCTATATGGATTTTTCAATACAAAATTCGCTACCAATAAAACTTCTTTATCAAAATTCCAATCCAGAAGTTTCATAATTTTCTTAAGGTAACGACTTCCATATACAGGTTGTAAAACCCCATCATAATTTATAATAGCAGGGTTAAAATTTCCAGATAATGAATGAGATAACATAGTATCTACAAAATCTCCATGCATCCATTTAGTATCTGGAAATAATTTCCTATTCTTATTGATGATACTTTCTTCTTGATCCACTCCATAAAACTGAGATGAATCAATAAGATTTTTGTTTACTACCTGACCAAATTCACCTGATAGAGGAAGCTCATCCTTATCAAAATGAGCTCCACACATTGTCCAATACTGCTTATCCTTGGGAATCTTTTGACCAAAAACTTTTTTATAAGAATCAACAATTGTCAACTCTCTTGCAATTTGTTTTGGTTTAGATTCCCAAGGACTTGCAGCGACGTAATTAGGATCTTTATGATATGGCATTTTTGGTTTCCTTTGCACTTAATATTTTAAAATTTTTAAAAGCTTCTTTATGTTTTAATATATAAGGCATTAATCCTGGTTTGTGGTTTCTTCTCAACCAAGTAGTACAAGGAATTCCTTTATATAGTTTAACAAATTCTGTACATGTTTTTAAATGTTTTTTTAAGATAACACTATTAAATACTTCAACATCTAAAGATTTGGATGTCTCTATTTGACTTAAAATTTTAAAATGTTGAAAATGTTCAGGATATTTTTTTATGTACGTATAAAAACTATCATAATTATTATTTACAAGCCATGTAATACATGGGATTCCTTTATATAGTTTAACAAATTCTATACATGTTTTTAAATGTTTTTGAATTGCAAATTTGTTTCGCAAATTTGTTTCTATAGTTATATCTTTAAAATATTCACTATTAATTTTTAGTTGATGTAATAACCCCCAATCACCATTTTTTCTTAATATGGATAAATTTAATTGACCACCATTCAAAGAAGCCATTTTTTTAGCATAAACTCTTGCTTCTTTTAAACTCATATTTTTATTTTCAATAACTAAATGAGAGAAGAATTCTGGTTTTGTTTGTAACATCCAAACTAATCCTCCTAAATTCATTTTTAATAATTTTCCCTTACAAGGTATTTTATTATGATTATCTTTAGCAAGGTTTTCAGCAATTTTGACCCATCTTCGTAATGTTTTTCGTTGACTATAAATATTCCTAAACTCCATAAAAGTATCAACTCCACAAATACCCGTTGAAAAAGATAATAAAGAATCATATAAACTATCATCCCATACTTTATCAAATCCTTTTTCTATCATCCAGGAAATATCAATTGTTTGAGATTCCCATTCTGTTAACTTATGAATAGATGATCTTCTTAAAGTTTTTACAACAAACTCAACAACTTCCTCAATGTTGTTTTTAATTCCAAAATCTTTTATAGAATTAATAATACATTCTTTAGATTCTGAAATAGAAGGAGTATTAACTAAATTCTTTAAAAACATTAAATCTTTTATAACCTTTTCAATTAAATCCTGTTTCTGAGAATCATTAATTCCAAGATCTGTTAAAGGTTGTAATTTAGATTTAACATTATTCTTAACACCAGGTTTCATAACAGGTTCAATTGCTTCATGAAGAAGACAACTTGCTGTGAAAACATTAAAACTTCTACTCATATGAAGTCTTCTTTCTTCATCATCTTTAAACTTTGATTCATAAGGTAGAAACACATTATAATCAATATGAGTTTTACCATATATATCACGAAGCAAACGACCAAATCTTTGAACTTGAATCCTTAAAGAATTTGAAGGACATAAATCAATAATACTTTCTGCTTGAACCCAGTCAGTTCCTTCATCAAACAATTTAACTGAAAGAACAACATCAAAATCTTCTGAATCATTAATAACAATCTGTTTCTTATCATAACGATTCTCAATTTCAATCAAATCCAAAAACTTACAATCTTCCCATACTTCTTTAATTACTTCAATAATTTTATCACGAAATTGAAGTTTATTCATATCATTGACTAAATAACCAATGTATGGACAAAAGATGATTGTTTTTCTTTTACCTTTTTGTTTAAAGATTTCTTTGATTTCACTAAAAACATCTCTGTTTTTATACATTACAAAATCATAAGAAAAAGATTGAATATGTTTTATATACTTACTCCAATATTCATCTAAAGGTAAATGATAAGTAGTGAATTTCTCCATTTCTTCTGGAGGTATAATGTTACTTTTATCACCACGATAAAATGTTGCTGTTGCAAACCAAATTTTAACATTTGATTTTTTCTGATTCATTATATAATGAACTAATACACCAATTTTATTTGCTGATTCTGTTCCACCATTTTCTGGATAAAGAACATGATGACCCTCATCAATAATAAACATTACATCATTAAAATTTTCTCCTTCAGTATTTAATTTTGATAATGTTATATGAGTAACTATAGCTATTCTATCAGCAGGGTTATTTCCAAATTCATCTTGATTAATGAAATTATTAAGTTCACCAATTTTATCAAGATTTCCAATTCTTTCACATAAGTTATTAGATATATCCCACTCAACTTTATTACCATTTGGATATTCTAATATAATACTACCAAAAGATTTAGAAATTAATGTTTGAGGAACAGCAATAATAACTTTTAATTTTGGATTTTTTCTAAGAAGTTCACTTACAACAAATTTAATACTTGTTGACTTTCCAGCACCTGGTGGTTCTGAAAGAATAAACCATCTTTCGTTTATGTAACTATAAACAAGTTTTTGATTAGGTTTCATTTTATGAATACCAAAATCCAAATTTACAATTTCATCAAACTCAGTAAAACTACCTTCTGGTTTGCTAACTTCAAACCCACTTAAGATTGACATAATTTATTTCTCTTTATAATTAATTAATATATCACATTCTTTACAACAACCATCATAAGTTAAATTACAATCAAAACATTCTGGTGGCCATTCTTTTGGAAATTCTTGAATCCAAAAATGTTTTGTAAATACTTGTTTAAACCAATTAAAAAAGTTAGTCATTTTTTCTCCTTTCTATATAAATCTTATGAACAAATAATAAAACTTATATAGGATAATTTATTATGAATTTAATCGCTCAATATCTTGAAGAATTACAAGGTAATCCTCTTAGTAATAATTTTGAAGTACGACCTTCTCCTATACATGGGAATGGAGTGTTTTCACAAAACCGTGTTAAAAAAGGCGACTTTATAAATACTCATATGACCCCTGGAACTACTATCACCAAATTTGGTAAATATCTAAATCATTCTGATGACCCTAATGCGCAATCAATAAAAAATTCAGATGGTTCATATATGTCTCATGCACAGAAAGATATCAAACCTGGAGATGAAATAACTCTTGATTATACTGTAAATCAAGAGTTAGAACAACCCCAGGAAGATTGGAATTAAAACTTATAATGTTTTAAAGTTTCAAATATGTGCTCATTGATTCCATCAACATCTAATGAAATCTCAAATAACTCGACATTACTTCCATCAGAAACATAAATTCTGGTTTTGGAAAGAACATCAAATTTTGTTTTTAAATCATCTACAAGAATCTGAGTGTGTTTCTTAAAATTATCTTGCTCAAGATAATTGACATTTTTAATAGGATAATCATGAAGATCTTCTGTCATGATTATTTTATTGTACCACACTCCTGTAATTTTGTTTTCTGTTATAAATTGACCATTATCGGACAATTTATAATTATCATACTTGTCTTGAACAGGTTGAACAGTTACAAATTCAACAATCATAATTAGTCTCCTTTTTAAATAATTAAATAAATAATTCTCCTACTTTCATTAAGTAATATATATAGTAATTTAGAACAAAAAATAAAAGAGTAGTAGTAAGGGCGTTCACTTTATTTATTAAATAAAGATCCCGCCCCCTAAGAAGGAGAACTACTATAGTATATGATTTTTTAATAACGCCATATACCAGGGCGATGACATGGGATAACATACATTTAAAAATAATGGTCGCCGTATGTTAGCTAACAAAAAGGAAGAAATAATAACCATCTTTCATAAATTAATATATATAGACGTTTTTATTTAAAAAGAAATTTAGTTAATTAATAAAAAGAGGATTAGAAATGTGTATAATGCCACCTAAAGTAAATTTACTTTACATAGAGGATGAGGATCAGTTACAAGATCTAATACCTGAGTTATTAAGTCATACATCTACAGAATTTAATTCTGTTGCAAAAAAACGATTAAATGAGGGTATTGATTATATTAAAGAAAATTTTAATGAGGTGGATATTGTTTTACTTGACTTGAACTTACCCAATAGTAAAGGGTTACACACTTTTGAAGCTTTATATAAAATAACAGGAATAGATATTCCTATAGTAATAGTATCTGGTTTTCAAGAAAATGCTTGTAAATGTGTGCGTTTAGGCGCTCAAGATTATATAGTAAAAACAGATCTTAATTCTGGATTATTATATAGATCATTAAAATATGCTATTGAACGATCAAAAATTAAAAAAGAAATGATTATAACGAAAGCTAAATATAAAGAATTGATTAAAGCAACAAAATCTTTTATTTATGAAGTAGATATAAAGAAAAATAAGTTTAGTTTTGTAAATGATAATTTAATAGAAAAGACTGGATGGAGCAAAAAAGAATTACTAAGTAATAGTATTGATAAATTTTTAACAAAGAAAAGTTTAGTTATGTATAAAGATAGAATAAAAAAATTAAAAAATGGAGAACATATAAATCATAATATAGAATATGAAGCATTATGTAAAGATGGTTCAACAATATGGATACTTAATACTAGTAAATTTATAGAAGATCGTAATCATAATATTAAATATATAGCAGGTGTTGGTATTGATATTACTAAAAAAGTTGATGCGATTAATCTATTAAAACAAGACGAAACAGATGCTTTTCTCTATATTGGTGATAAAATAAAAGAATGGGAAGTAGAACTAGAAAATAAATTTCAAGATAGAGTTGAAACTTTACAAACAATTAATCAACAAATATTAAGTTTATAAAACACATAGGAAATTATTGTAATGTCTGATAATATAACTGCTCTTCTCAAACTGTTTGATACTCTTCGTGGATCTATCGATAAACATGAAATCACAACCAGAGAGTTAATTAATCAACAACATGAACTTGTTAATCATATACAAAAGTTACCCGTTGAAGTTTTAAATACTAGATTAAAAGAACATAGTGGTTTATGTACATCCCACCATGAAAAAAATACTGAAAATATTAATAAAAAAGATACAGATTTAAATAAAAAAATTGATTCAATATCAATAAAAATGAAAATCATGTCAGTAATTGTAATTGTAGCATTTACTATAACAATGGGTGCATTTACTATTTTTAAATCAGGAGAATCAAATATAGAAACAATAAATACAAAATCAATAAATAGAATTATAAAAAATTTAGAAGAACATGAAAACCAAAATACTGAACTTATAAAATTAATGAGAAGTTTACATGACAGTAAACAAAAAGATAAAGATTTTGATCTAACACAATAATTTAAGTTAATAAGAAAGGTTATAAAATGGGAATTCAAGTAATAGCAAACACGTCGTTTTGTGGTAACACAGGATATAACAATCATTCTAAAAATTTTTTTACATCTTTAAATAATTATATTCCAGTACGAGTTAGAAATTATTCATATGGTGATAACCTTCACCAATATACTCAAGCTCAGAAAGATATGATTATTGAACAAAATTGGAATGATCCTCCTTATAAATTAGGAACACCTTTTAATCATAATCCAAATGATTTAAAAGTAAATATAGTGCTTAATGAAAGTCATCATTATTTCTTTTATGATCAATATGAACGTCCTTTAATTTTCTATAATGTTTGGGAATCTACCAGACAGTTTCCGGAATTTTTTGAAAGAATGAAACAGGCTGATCAATTCTGGTGTCCAACTCAATGGCAAAAAGATTGTACTATTGATCAAGGTTATCCCGAAAATAGAATTAAAGTCGTACCAGAAGGTGTTAATGGTCAAATTTTCAAACCAATAAATCTTCTAGAAATTAATAGAAACGAACTGTTTCAAAAATATGATATTCCAGAAGATACTTTTGTATTTACAGTTTTCGGTAGATGGGATTATAGAAAATCAACTACAGAAATGATTCAAGCTTTTAATGAAGAGTTTAAGAATGATGAAAAGGTTATGTTAGTACTATCTGTTGATAACCCATTCTCTACTGATGAATTAAAAACTACTGAAAATAGATTAGAACATCATAAAATAAATACTGATAAATTAAAGATATTACACTTCCCTGATAGAAAAGAATATATTCAATGGTTACAATGTGGTCATGTATTTCTTTCATGTTCAAGATCAGAAGGTTGGAATCTTCCTTTAATGGAAGCTATAGCTTGTGGGACTCCAACTATCTGTTCGAATTGGAGTGGACAATTAGAATTTGCTGATGGAATATCTCGGTTAGTAAATGTTCCAAATGAAAAATCTCCAAAAGAAGTTTTTATGTTAGGAGATGAACATGACTTTGGTGTTTGGGGAGAACCTGATTTTGATCATCTGAAATCAGTCATGAGAGATTCTTATAATAATTATAATGAAGATAAACAAAAAGCTATAAAACAATCTAAAGATTTAAGAGAAGAATATACATGGGATAATGCAGCTAAAAAAGGTGAAAAGTATATTAAAGAATTAGCTAAAAAACATTTCGTTGTAAAACCGGAAAATCAATTAAAAACATTTTTTGTAGAATTTGGTTTAACAGAAGATAAACAACCAAAGATAACATTTCATCCTTTCCATTTAAAACATTATGATATTAAAGTTATAGTAAAATCCTTTGATGGTAATATATTATATCAATCAGTTTTTGGAGATTTAAAGAAATCTATTAATTATTGGGTAAGTGTTGGAACTCCAGAAAAAGAATTAGATGGTATTACTTTTGAATTATTTGATAAGCATGATAATTTACTTCAAACTGAATCAAAACAATATGGAAATAAAACTCCGAAGATTAGTTTTGTTACTTCTTTTTATAATACAGAAGCTTATGTGGATGAATTAGCAGATAGTATACTAGAACAAACAATGAATGATTGGGAATGGATAATTACTGATGATTGGAGTGATGATAATACTAAAGAAAAAATAAAACAATTAGCTCAAACAGATAGACGTATAAAATATATTGATCAAGAATCAAAACAAGAAATATATTGGAATCCTCATAAATATGCTAATGGTGATATTATATGTACGATAGATGCTGATGATGTTATTGTTCCAAAATGCGGAGAAGTTATAGCACATTTTTATGATAAATATCCTCAAGTACAATGTATACATGTTAACGCTAATTTTCACTTAGAACATTTTAAAGGTATTGGTTCTTATAAAAATTCTTCATTTTGTAATATGGGTAACTATGATAGTATATTACAAAAACATCAAATCTATTTAACTAATAAATCCGGAGAAGAAAGAATAGGAATGATGTTTGGAGTTATTCGTTCTTATAGAAATCCTGGTCCATTATTTGATTTTAATGATGGGGATTTTAAATTAGGTAAACATGAAGACTTAGTTAAATTATTTAGATTAGAAGAAATAGGAACTCCGTTGTTTTTAAATAGGACTCTTTATAAAGTTCGTATGAGAGAAAGTGGTTCTAATTCTGGTAGTTGGAAAGATTTTGGTGGTAGAGAAACAGAATTTGAAAAGATTAGAGAACAAGCAGATAAAAGAAGAACTAAAAGTTTTAAACATTTACATAATTATGATAGAGTAAATGAAGAATTGTTTGCTTTTTTATATAGTAATTTAAATAATGAAAGTGAGAAACAAAAAATATCTTGCTTTGGTTTTAATATAAATTCTGATAGACAAAATCTAATTAAAGAAATGTATTATGATCATGATGTTATTTTTGAT
>Ga0164315_10001011_pt1 | contig 20708 bp, 15 predicted proteins | sample GuaBasSedimGuay6_FD_113737 | JGI IMG/M metagenome (GOLD analysis project Ga0164315, IMG submission 113737) | Subseafloor sediment microbial communities from Guaymas Basin, Gulf of California, Mexico - Guay6, Core 4569-2, 0-3 cm | ecosystem: Environmental > Aquatic > Marine > Hydrothermal vents... | reverse complement strand
CTTATGGTCCCTATCAGGATGAACCTTATTTTGAACATATCATTCCCGATATTCACACGGTCTATGTAAGAGACAAAAATAACTGTGGAATTGCTTTTATAGAAGTTCCTGTAATTGGGTTTCCAAAATTTTTTACACCAAATAGTGATGGATATAATGATACCTGGCAAGTCCTGGGAATAAACGAATTCTATTATCCAACATCATTGATCTATATATATGATAGGTTTGGGAAACTGCTATTCTCTATGAAAGCGACCGATGAGGGATGGAATGGTTCTTATAATGGTTATTTATTACCTTCTAATGATTACTGGTTTTCGGTTTTGTTAACGGACAAAAATGGAATTACAAGAGAAAAAAAGGGGCATTTTAGTTTGATTCTCAGGTAATGGATTTCATTTTCATGAAGAACCACAAATTCTTTCAGTTTATTTTTTCCCGGCAACAACGATCACAATTTCACCTTTTGGCGGATTGCTGGTATAAAACTCTAACACTTCCTTTGCTGTTCCGCGAATGGTCTCTTCAAAAAGTTTTGTCAATTCTCTGGAAACGGAAACAAGTCTGTCTTCGCCAAAATATTCAGCGAAATTTGTGAGTGTTTTGATGAGTTTATGCGGCGATTCGTAAAAAATAATTGTCCGCGTTTCTTCGGCTAAGAATAAAAGGCGAGTCTGACGCCCTTTTTTTACGGGTAAAAACCCTTCAAAAACAAACTTGTCGTTTGGCAGGCCACTGTTCACCAAGGCAGGGACAAAGGCTGTTGCACCGGGTAAACATTCCACCTCAATATCATTTTCAATACAAGCCCGTGTCAATAAAAATCCGGGATCGGAAATTGCCGGGGTACCGGCATCTGAAATTAAAGCAAAAGTTTCGCCGTTTTTCAACCGGTCAATAATCCTATCTACCATTTTATGTTCGTTGTGCATATGATGGCTTTGCATTTGGGTAGATATATCAAAATGTTTGAGTAATTTTCCCGAAGTACGGGTATCTTCAGCAAGAATCAAATCAACGTCCTTCAACACTCGAATCGCCCTTAAAGTTATGTCTTCAAGGTTTCCTATTGGTGTTGGTACTATAAAAAGTTTGGACATTTGTAATGTGTAAAGTTTGAATAGGTAAATCTACAAAGAATAAATTCTACTTGTACACGTTGGCACTTCTTAAGAAATAAATATACCTTAAACCTCTTTTTGAAACATCTCTATACTTTTTTTAGAATAACCTAAACGCATTAAAATTTGATCAAAACCAGATATTTTTCGAAAAGCTTTGAAAGCTTTGAAATTAACGCCTTTATAAGGCAAATAAGGATCATGAACATCCACGGCGGTATGGGCAAGCTCGAGTGCATACTTGTCTTTACCAACGGTTGCGGCTGCTATGGCTAATAAGACAGGAGGCAAGTTATGATCTCGATACCCTCTCTCTAATTCTTCATAAATTTTTAGCGCTTCAGCCATACGCCCCATTTCCACGTATATTGTTGCAATAAGGTTGAGATTCCATGAATGACGGTTGGACGCATTCAGTGCGGTAATACATTCTTCAAGCGCCTTTTCCAGCTGTCCTGAACACATGTAGCAATGACTCAAAGTATATCGCGGAAGCATTGCACTTTGTTCTAATTCAACAGCATATTTAGAAATTTTTATTGATTCTTGGGTTTTGTTAGCCGCGGCTAATACAAGTCCATAACAGGAATAGGCATACGAAGACAACGGATCATTTTCAATGGCAATTTTCGACTGCTCTATTCCCTCTTTAAATTTGTTCAAAGCGTAGGTGAAGTAGAAGAGAGAATACCAAACTCTGGCCTGTATATTCAGAGGATTTAGCTCCAGGGAATGCTTAAATTCTCTTTCTGCCTCTTCGAGATTTCTGTCATGCAATAAGGCAATTACGGCAAGAGTACTGTGGGTTTCGGCTAGATCCGGACCATACTTGAATGCTTTTTGTGAAGCGGAAATGGCCTTGGTCCAGCAATCAGACGGAGATAGATATCCGTGAAAACAGAGCATAACATAAGTGTCTGATAATCCGGAAGAAGCCAATGCGTAATTAGGATCGATTACCAAAGCCGATTGAAAACATTTTAGTGCTTCAAACAATGACATTCCACGTTCATAATATAAGGATCTGCCTTTACAGTATAACTGATACGCTTCCACATTTTGCGTTTGTTCCCGAGACTTTGGCATTGGTTTTTTACCCAATAAAGTTACTTCTAGTTGGTTGGCAATTTCAAGGGCAATTTCATCCTGAATTTCAAAAACATCAATCAATTCACGATCGTATTTGTTAGACCATAAATGAAAACCGGTAGATGCTTCTATTAATTGCGCTGTGATTCGGACTCTCTTTCCTGATTTTCGAACGCTGCCTTCCAGAATATTATTTACTCCTAATTGTGACCCTATCAAACGAAGATCTTCATTTTTTCCTTTGAAACTAAAACAAGAAGTTCTGCCAGCCACCTTAAGATCAGGTAGTTGCACAATTGTGTTTATAATTTCTTCAGAAATGCCTTCACAAAAAAATTCCTGTTCCGGATCACTGCTCATATTGGCAAAGGGAAGTACGGCGATAGATTTTAGATTTATTTTTGGTATAGAACCGTTACTAGAGGCATTAGCCTTGGCATCTCCAATGATATTTTCACATTCTACTTTTACGGCATAAATTCTTACAGGCTGCTTTACATTCTTCAATGCTTCTTCCTTAACAAATTTAATTTCTATCCCTTTTTTATTTTGAATATTTCGCTGCACTGAGTCAGAAACCCAAATTCCACCTTCAGGAGCAATCGCCTGGATCCGGGAGGCAATATTGACACCACTTCCAAATACATCTTTCCCCTGGTTTACTATTTCTCCCTGATCAATTCCAATTCGAAGATTCAAATGGGCTTCTTTTTCACAGGCCTGTTGGATCAATCCGGCGCAATAAACAGCATCTGACACGGTATTAAAGCTTGCGAGAATGCCATCTCCCATCTCTTTTAGAAAAGTTCCATTGTATTGCTTTATTCTTTCATTGTGAATGGCTCTATTCCTTTCAAGCATCGCAAAAGCTGCATCCTCATCCTTATCCATCAAAGCAGTATATCCGGCTATGTCGGTGAACATAATTGCAGCTAATTGTCTGTTATAATGAGGCATAATTTTCTAAGATAAGAAAAATTAGGGATATATGCCACAGGTAAGAAAACGAATAGAAGGAGTAAATTGATTATCGTTTTAATAATGAAGAGTTTTGGAGTTGCATTCTCTTTAATAGAACGAATTGCGTGCATTCCAAAAAATAGATTCGAAATGAGTTTATCTACAGACTATTTTACTAAATTTGCAGCTTCAAATTTATAAGGAAAATAATGTATAGGAGTCATACAAACGGGGAGTTGCGATTAGAAAATGTAAACCAGGAAATAACCTTATCCGGTTGGGTACAAAAAGTACGTGATAAGGGTTTTATGATCTGGGTCGATCTGAGGGATAGATACGGCATTACACAGTTAATTTTTGATGAAGAGAGAACTCCAAAAGAAATGATAGACAAGGCGAAGACTCTTGGACGGGAATTTGTAATTCAGGTGAAAGGAAAGGTTATTGAACGGGAGTCCAAAAATAAGAATATCCCAACGGGAGAAATTGAAATTTTGGTAGCTGAACTCACTGTTCTTAACGCTGCCAAGATCCCTCCTTTTACTATAGAGGATAATACGGATGGAGGTGATGAATTACGTATGAAATATCGCTATCTGGACATAAGAAGAAATCCGGTTCGTGAGAATTTAATATTTCGTTCCAAGGTGTCTATGGAAGTTAGAAATTATCTAACAGAGAAAGGTTTTATTGATGTAGAAACACCCTATTTGATCAAGTCCACACCGGAAGGTGCCCGGGATTTTGTTGTGCCATCACGTATGAATGAGGGTCAATTCTATGCCTTACCGCAATCACCACAAACTTTCAAACAGTTATTGATGGTGGGTGGAATGGATAAGTATTTTCAGATAGTAAAATGCTTCCGTGATGAAGATCTACGGGCAGACAGACAACCTGAATTTACACAAATTGACTGTGAAATGGCCTTTGTGGAGCAAGAGGATATACTAAACACTTTTGAAGGATTGATACGTCATTTGCTAAAAGTAATTAATAGTGTTAACATAGATAAATTTCCAAGAATGACATTTGATGATGCCATGAAAAAATATGGAAATGACAAGCCAGATATTCGCTTTGGGATGGAGTTTGGTGAACTGAATGCGGTTGCCCAACATAAAGATTTTGGTGTTTTCAATAATGCCGAATTGGTTGTAGGGATAGCTGTTCCCGGAGGAAATGAATACAGCAGGAAGGAAATCGATAAATTAATAGATTGGATAAAACGCCCACAAGTAGGAGCTTTAGGAATGGTGTATGCTCGTTGTAAAGAGGATGGAAGTTTTAAATCGTCCGTGGATAAATTTTTCGATCAGGATGATCTGGCTAAATGGGCAGATATTACAGGAGCAAAAGCAGGAGATCTGATCTGTGTTTTATCCGGAGAAAAGAATAAAGTGAGAACGCAATTAAGTGCCTTGCGGATGGAAATGGCAGAGCGTTTAGGTTTACGCGATCCTAAAGTATTTGCACCACTTTGGGTTGTTGATTTTCCATTATTGGAATGGGACGAAGAAACAGATCGTTATCACGCCATGCATCATCCGTTTACTTCGCCTAAACCGGGACAATTGGAATTATTGGCCACCGACCCTGCTAATGTAAAAGCGAATGCCTATGACCTTGTATTGAACGGAAATGAAATTGGTGGAGGATCTATCAGAATTCACGATAAAAAGACACAGGCACTAATGTTTGATTATTTAGGGTTTACTCCGGAAGAAGCAAAAGCTCAGTTTGGTTTTTTAATGGATGCTTTTGAATATGGAGCACCACCTCATGGTGGAATAGCTTTCGGATTAGACAGATTGGTAGCTATTTTAGGGGGACAGGAAACCATTCGTGATTTTATTGCCTTCCCAAAAAATAATTCTGGCCGCGATGTTATGATTGATGCACCGGCTTCAATTGATAATAACCAGCTAACTGAGCTTGGTTTGAAATTAAACTTAAAGTCCTAGAACTTTAATCCTGCTTTTAAACGAGATATTTTGTTACTTTTAACCTTATGGAACAGTGGTTCAAAAAAATTCTGACAAAATTTTTAAAATGGAAATACAGACATATTTCCAATAATCAATTTATTAATATCGTAAGTGCTGTTATTGGATTACTTGCTGGTCTCGCAGCGGTAACGATAAAAAACTTAACACATTTTATTCAGGAATTACTAGAGGGAGAATTTATAAAAGAGATTCATTCAGGATTCTATTTTATTTTTCCGATTTTAGGCTTGTTAATTGTACTGCTCAGTATTAAATATATAGTTCGACAACCAGTAGAACACGGTATTCCATCTACTTTATACGCTATTTCTAAATTGAAAGGGCTGATACCTCGCCGTCAAATGTGGGCGTCATTATTAACTGCTCCTTTAACAGTAGGTTTTGGAGGATCTGTTGGATTGGAAGGCCCCACCGTTGCAACTGGTGCTGCAATTGGCTCTAATTTTTCGCGAGTATTTCATTTAAATCAAACATCACGAACATTGCTTATAGGCGCAGCTGCTGCCGGAGCAATGTCCTCTATTTTTAAAGCGCCCATTGCGGGAATTCTTTTCGCGGTCGAAATATTTAGTTTGGAATTGACTTTTGCTTCTATGATTCCTCTATTATTGGCATCAATAACGGCCATATTAACCTCTTATTTCTTTTTTGGAGATGAAGTTTTATTACATTTTCAAGTACAGGATAAGTTTCAATTGACCGATGTTACCTTTTATATTCTTTTGGGTGTTGCCTCTTCATTGGTCTCTATCTATTTTAGTAAAGTTTATTTCGGTGTCTCAGATTTTTTTAAAAGGTATAAAAACCCCTATAAACGTTTAATGATTGGAGGAATTTTGTTGGGGACTATAGTATACTTTGTTCCACCACTTTTCGGAGAAGGGTTTGTTACAATCAATAATGTGCTGAAAGGAAATATTGACGATGTGGTTGTAAATAACATTTTTAATACTGCAAGCGATAATATATGGGTTATTGTTACCTTACTTGTTGGGTTGGTATTGTTTAAGGTAGTTGCCATGTCATTTACTTTTGGAGCAGGAGGTGTAGGAGGTGTTTTTGCTCCAACTCTTTTTACAGGAAGTATTGCCGGCTATTTAATTGCCTTGGTCATCAATCACAGTAATTTATTTACGCATCAATTATCACTTACAAATTTTGCCATGGTTGGTATGGCAGGATTAATGGCAGGCGTATTACAGGCCCCTTTAACGGCAATATTTTTAATTGCTGAAATTACAGGAGGTTATGAACTTTTTATTCCTTTGATGATCGTTGCTTCAATTTCTTTTTCAATTACCAAAAAATATATACCGCATAATATTTATACCGCCGAATTGGCACGAAAAGGTCAGTTGATTACCCATGACAAAGATAAGAATGTACTGATGATGTTGGATATTGATAAAGTAATTGAAACGAATTTTATATTACTTTCTCCTGACATGTACTTAGGAGAAATTGTGAATAATGCTGTAGCTAAATCATCTCGAAATCATTTTCCTGTTGTAAATGATGAAAATGAATTTTTGGGAATACTTACTATAAATGATATAAGGAGTATCATGTTTGACAAAAGTTTATACGACAAGGTTAAAGTTAGTAGCTTGATGCACAGTGCATCCGACATAATTTATTATGAAAAAGATTCTGCCGAAGATATTTTGAATAAATTTAAAAGAACCGGTGCCTGGAATTTAGTTGTCCTAAAAAAAGGTAAATATTTTGGGTTTATTTCCAAATCAAGATTACTTACTGCATACAGGCGAAAATTAATACATGTTACAACTACTTAGTTCTTGCAAGAAAACTAACAGCTTTATCAGGAAAATCTGTAAAAATACCGTCAACATCAGCTCCATAAAAACCTAACTCAAGTAACTTTTCAAAGGAAGGGATACCCCCTAATTGATCCGCCCTGAAAGTAAAAGCATGAACTTTTAGATTTAGATCGTGTGCATTTTTAACCAAATCAGAAAAAATAACATTTTTGTCTTCGTCAAAACCAAGAATTAAATGTTTGATTGAAGGCCCGATTCCATCCGCATAATTTCGATAATTTTCCAATTGCCCCTCTTCCAATTTCCATCCAATTAGCTGTACTAAAAACAATTCGCTTTTTAGATCGATTCTAATTCTTTTTAATTCGGGAGCATCAAAACATTGCAAAATACAGTTGTCAGATTTAGTCATGTATCCGTAGTCACTTAGAATACTCAAAACAATTTTTGAAATATCTTTTCCGTTTTCACGATGAAATTTCGGATTTTTAATTTCCGGGTATATTCCAATATCATTTCCCGTACTTTTATTTAACCCTTGAATTAATTCAATTTCATCTTGTAGGGAGTGCAAATTAAAATGTGATTTCCCATAAGGAAATCGATTTGAAAAAACAGCTTCTTTAGTTTTTGGATTAAAACGTTCTAATACATTTAATTGTTTTAATTCATTATACGTAAAATCAATCACATAAAATCGATTATCAATTCTGGATCTATTGGGAAATCTTTGAGCCACATCAGTGATATCACCTAAATAGATATCGTGAATTACTATAGGTATGTCATCTTTGCTAAGCACCAAATCCTGTTCAATAAAGTCGGGATGCATGGCATAGGCCATGGCTTTAGACTCCATAGTATGTTCCGGTAAATAACCTGAAGCACCCCGGTGTGCTATTATAACTTTATCATTTGATCTACTCACAATAGTTTGACTAAAGAATTTGGAACTGGAAATTAAGATGAATAGAATAAAGATAAGATTTTTATGCATGGTCAGGCGAATAAGAATTAATACAGGTATATAACTTTTCGTAAATTTGTATTTTAAATAAAATCAAGATGAACATTTTTTTAAAGATTTTAGTAGCTATCGTAATTGGTTTTGTGGCATTTGGCTATTATACTAATTATTATAATGAAGGTGAAGGCGAAAAGTTTATAGGGATAGGCGTCTTGATTTTTGCGTTTATACTTATGCCACTCTTCGTTTATCACCGTTATAAAAATAAAGATTTATCCCGTTATACGTTTAAAAATTTCAATCAAAATGAAAATGAAAATGAATAAATTGTTTTTTGCGCATTTTTTTTTAACTTTGATGTAATTATTAAACATTTTTAAAATGACAGGTAAAGTAAAATTTTTTAATGAAGCTGCAGGATACGGATTCATTACCAACGACGAAACAGGAAATGACATATTCGTTCATGCAACTAGTCTAAATGATGGACTCAGAGGCTTGGATAAAGAAGCACATGTTAGTTATGAAGAAGGCGAAGGGAAAAAGGGCATTATGGCGGTTAATGTTTCCGTTATTTGATTTTGAGTTTGTTACTGACTAGTTTAAATTTCTTTTTTGTATAAAAAATTTACTAATAAGTTCGCCACATTCTTTCTCTAGAACACCTCCTATTACCTTAGTTTTTGGATGGAGACGTGTGCCCAAATGTTGAAACCCTCTTTGTGGGTCAAATGCGCCAAAAACAATTTTGCTTATTTGAGTCCAATAGCTTGCGCCTGCACACATTTGACAAGGTTCCAGAGTTATATACAAAGTGCAATCTTTCAAATATTTACCACCTAAATAATCGGCTGCAGCGGTAAATGCTTGCATTTCCGCATGGGCGGTAACATCATTTAATGTTTCTGTTAAATTGTGAGCTCTGGCAATTATTTTATCGTTAATTACAATTACCGCCCCTACAGGTACTTCTCCTTTTTTAAAAGCGGTTTGTGCTTCCTCTAAGGCTTTTCTAATAAAATATTCGTCGTTAAATGGATTTTCCATCATCAAAAATCAAGTTGTGTCGCTTTAAATTTCTTATCAATTGTGTTTAAGATGCTTTGAAATACATCCGGATTATTATTAGTATAAAAAGATTGTTCAGAATTTGAAACCGAATTATTTATTAAATTTTCTAATTCTAATATATTTTTAGTCTGACGAGCTACCGCTTCACCGGAATCAATAATAGTTACGTTATATCCAATAATTTCACTGATCTGTGGTATTAGAAAGGGGTAGTGCGTACATCCTAAGACAAGATTATCGATCTTTTTTTCTAGCATGGGATATAGATGTTTGCGCAAGAGTACGTCCATTTCAGGAGAGTTCATTTTACCTGATTCAATTAATTCAACAATACCTTCTCCAATTTGTTCAACAACTTCAACTCCTTTGGCAAATTTTTTTGATGTTTCATAAAATAAATCGCTTGTTATTGTTCCTTCAGTGGCCAGAATTCCAACTGTCCTGGTCTTTGAATTAAGAGCGGCCGGTTTTATGGCTGGCTGAATTCTTATAAAAGGGACATCGTATTTTTCACGTAATGTTTTAACAGCATTTGTTGAGGCGGTATTACAAGCAACAACTATGAGTTTGCATCCTTTTTTCAATAGGAACTCTGTGTTTTTAATACTGAGTTCAATTATTCGTTCTTTCGATTTTTTTCCATAGGGTGCATTTTTGCTATCCGCTAAATAAATAATATTCTCCTTAGGTAAAATGGCGTGAATTTCTTTAAAAATTGTTATACCACCAAGTCCGGAGTCAAAAATACCAATAGGGTTAAAATTCATATTATCTAAGAAAGTAGTGTTATTCAGTTTTGCTTCCACCAAAGATAATTGTAGTTTTGTTTTTGTGAAAAAAAAACAATTACAACATATTAACAGTCCGCATGATCTCAGAAAATTAGCTCACGGTGAATTGGCTGATCTGGCTCATGACTTGAGAGAATTTATAATAGAAATTGTTTCTGTAAAAAAAGGTCATTTAGGAGCGAGCTTAGGTGTTGTTGAACTCACCATTGCCTTACATTATATTTTTGATACCCCTAATGATTTGTTGGTGTGGGATGTTGGACATCAGGCATATCCCCACAAAATATTAACCGGCAGAAGAGATGTTTTTGATACCAATAGAACGCTTGGAGGTATTGCGGGCTTTCCTCGGAGAGATGAGAGTATATATGATACATTCGGTGTTGGTCATTCATCAACTTCTATTTCTGCAGCTCTGGGCATGGCAATAGCCTCACGATTAAAAGGAGAAATAGACAGGCACCATATTGCAATTATTGGTGACGCAAGTATTGCAAGTGGAATGGCCTTTGAAGGATTAAATCACGCAGGTGTTGCCAAATCAAATTTATTGATAATTCTTAATGATAATGAGATGGGCATAGATCCCAATGTTGGTGCGCTTAAAAAATATCTCACTTCGATTAAAAGAGGAGAAGATGCCTACAAAAAGAATATTTTTGAAGCCTTGAACTTTAGATATTTTGGTCCGATTGACGGTCATGATATTGACGCACTCCTTGTAGTGTTAAAAAAATTAAAAAATATAAAAGGGCCAAAATTCTTACATGTTATTACTAAAAAAGGCAAAGGATTAGTCCAAGCGGAGAGAGATCAGGTAACTTATCACGCTCCTGGGGCATTTGATGCCAAAACGGGAGAACTTTCTATAAAAGAGGATTTGAATCTACCCCCAAAATTTCAGGACGTGTTTGGTTTGACATTGGTTGAATTAGCAAAATCCAATGAACGAATTATTGGAATAACCCCTGCAATGCCAACGGGGAGCTCTATGAAATTTATGATTGAATCCTTTCCCGAAAGAGGCTTTGACGTGGGAATTGCAGAACAACACGCTGTAACATTGGCAGCAGGAATGGCCACACAGGGCTTGGTGCCTTTTTGTGCTATTTATTCTACTTTTTTACAGAGAGCATATGATCAAATTATTCATGATGTTGCCTTGCAACATTTACCGGTAATTTTTTGCGTTGATCGAGCCGGTTTAGTAGGTGAAGATGGTGCAACCCATCATGGGGTTTTTGATTTGGCCTATTTAAGATTGGTGCCTAATTTAATAATATGCGCTCCAATGAATGAAGTTGAATTACGAAATATAATGTATACTGCACAGCTTGGTTTAAAGAATCCTATTGCTATTAGATACCCCAGGGGAAGAGGATTTATTGCAGATTGGAAACAAAAATTTGAGCGTATAGAAATTGGAAAGGGAGAACTGGTTTCGGAAGGTACGGAAGTGGCAGTTCTAAGTATTGGAACACTTGGAGTAAACATTAAAAATATTATTAAGAAATTTCCAAAAGGAAGAATTGCACATTATAACATGCGTTTTGTCAAGCCATTGGATGATAATTTATTGTACGATATTTTTACCAAGTTCAATAAAATAATTACTGTTGAAGAAGGAACCTTAATAGGAGGATTTGGAAGTGCAATAAATGAATTTTATTTTCATAATGGTTTCAAGAATAAGGTTATTAAAAACGTTGGTATTTCGGATAGATTTATACCTCATGGAACCGTTGAAGAGTTACGTGAAATGGTTGGATTAGATGAAAGAACAATAGCTAAATACATTGAAAATAGTTTAAAGAAAAAAGTATAAAATTTTATATATTCGTAGCTTAATTTTATTAGATGAGAACCGTATTTACCATTTTCGTTATCCTTTTTTCGATAAGTATTTCGAAGGCCCAAATAACGGATTCTACCGATGTAGATAATCCGTTAAAAATACCTACGGTGAATAAGAAAATAGATACCTCTTTAGCTATTAATAGTTTTGAGGCACTTAAAATTGACACTCTTTATTTTAAAGGAATAGATTTATCAAAAATAGACTCTTCAAGAATTGCCAAAGTTTATATAAATTTTTCCTTGCTTGATTCTCTTCTGAGACCATTTTATTTAATGGATGTCCATGATATAACGGATGATACTATTTTTACCCCCAAACTCAGAAGGTCTGTGAATATATTTACCCAGGACACTTCTTATGTTCCATTTCCAGTGGCTAAAGACCCAATAACTGTCTCGCATTCATTTGGTATTGATACTATTAAAATTGCTCCCTTAATCATAGAGCCTGTTAAGATTGTTGATCCGAAACAAATACGCGACCTCGCCTGGTGGGAAAATACCAACAGTATTGCATTTGATTTTAATGAGGTAGCATTTAAGAACTGGACCTCCGGGGGTGAAAATTCAATTTCCGGCTTGCTTAAAATATATTTTTCCAGAACATTTCAAAGGGAATTTACCTTGTGGAAAACAGAAATTTATGGACGCTACGGATTAAATAAACAAGAAGAAAGAGAATGGAGAAAAACGGATGATCAAATACGAATTAACTCTACCTTTGGGTTTAGACATAAGGAAAAGTCTAATTGGTATTATACGGCAAAGCTCAACTTCCGTACACAATTCACTAATGGTTACAAATATCCGAATACCGAAGATCCAATCTCGAGATTCTTTGCACCGGCGTACCTGTTTGTTGGAGGAGGAACACAATATAATAGCGCAAATAAACATTTTTTTGTATACTTCTCCCCGGTTACCTTCAAATCAACTTTTGTAATGGATGAAACACTTTCTAATGATGGTGCCTATGGCGTTGATCCCGGAAAGAAAATTAGACGCGAGTTTGGAATATCAGTACAGTCTAAGTGGGATACAGAAATATTTAAAAATGTAGCCATGATAAATAGAATAGGATTGTATACAGATTATTTTAACAGTTTTGGAAATATTGATGTAGATTGGGAGTTGGTTTTTAAATTTAAAATAAGTAATTACTTTGAAGCTAACATTGGTGGACATCTCATTTATGATGATGATATTTTATTTGGTAAAGATACTAATGGAGATGGTGAAAATGATAAATTTGAACCCCGGGTTCAAATAAAACAACAGTTAGGAGTTGGTGTTTTATATAAATTTTAGTTAGTGGAATATGATTTTTAAAAGACCGAAGACCCTATTAGAAATATAAAATTGAATCATCCTTATGGGCTTGCCTGTCTAAGGTCAGAAGGCAGTAGCATTTCATCAAAAAGAGATTGTTCTGCTAAATTTGTATCCCTTTTATTTTTTTATGTAGAAAAATTGCATAACCATCAGAAAAAGAGGATATTAAATTACAAACAGTTAATATTCTATTATATAATTTTTCAGATATATTTTTGTAATTATCGGGCAATAGCATGAAGATCAATTTGTCATAATTTGACGCATTATTATTATGTGCATTGTTAATTGCATTTATAAAAACATCCAGTAAATCGGCAATAATACTATAGCCCGCGATCTCTTTTTCAACAACTTCATTACTCTGATATATTTTTTCTACACTTAATTTTATAATATCATTAATTTGAGCTTCGTACTTACATTTATCCAATAAGGAGCGACTAAATTTTCCTTCTAAGATCAAACTTTCATTTTCAATAAAAACCGAGGTCGCTTCTTGAATTAAGTTGCCTATCGCCAAAGCGCGTAAATAGCTAATTCGATCTTTGGTATTGGTAAGAGAATGGTACTTTTTAGTATTTATGGTATCTCTAACGAGGTTAATTAAATATTCTAAAGCATAATCCTCAGCTATTAATCCCAGATTAATACCGTCTTCAAAGTCTATTATGGTATAGCAAATATCATCAGCGGCCTCTACCAAAAACGCCAGTGGGTGTCTGCAATAAGCCATGTGATTGTCATCTCTTAATTTATGCAAGCCCAAGTCACTAGCAACTTCTTCCAATTTTTTTTTATCACTTTGAAAAACACCAAATTTTTTATCAACTACGTTTGGAGTAGGTTTTTTAGGGAGAGATTCTTTAGGATATTTCATAAAAGCACCCAGGGTAGCATAGGATAACCTCAAACCTCCTTCTACACCTTGCCTGGTTTCGTTTAATATTTTAAATCCATTTGCATTTCCTTCAAAATCAATTAAATCCTGCCATTCTTTATCTTTGAGACCTTCTTTAAATTTTTGCCCCTTACCAGAGATAAAATACTCGCCAATAGCTTTTTCTCCACTATGACCAAAAGGGGGATTTCCTATATCATGAGAGAGGGCGGCTGCCGCTACGATCGCACCAAAATCATTGGCCTGATATCTCTTTTTTATCAGATCTGGATATTTATGAAGAACGTGTTTTCCTACAATTCTACCCAGGGATCTGGCTACTACAGAAACTTCTAAACTATGTGTTAAACGCGTATGGACAAAATCCGTTTTAGACAGAGGCACGACTTGTGTTTTATCTTGCAGGCTTCGAAATGAATCAGAAAAAATAATTCGATCATAATCTACTTCAAATCCCAATCGAGTTTCATCCTGATCTCTCCTGATCCTTTTTTCGGTATCTCCAAAACGTTTTAATGATAAAAGTTGTTCCCAGTTCATGCCTATAAATTAAAGTTTGAAAGATACATTATTTTGAATTTATCCACTTTAATTAAATAAATAATATCGTAGAAGTTAATGGATAAATTTCTCTTAAGTAAGACCTGCCTAATTATAATTCTAAATTGATTTTTTATTGTAAGTTTGTTTTTTTGAATGGTATCTTTAAACGATATTTATATCTAGAATATGGACAATATTTACTTATTGATGTTAGTGGCTCTGGCAATTTTGGCTATTGCTGATTTAGTAGTAGGAGTTAGTAATGATGCCGTCAATTTTTTAAATTCGGCTCTTGGTTCTAAGGCCATTTCTTTTAGAACTATTATGATAGTTGCCAGTCTTGGTATAGCATTTGGCGCTGTTTTTTCAAGTGGTATGATGGAAGTTGCCCGTAAAGGTATTTTTAATCCTGGAGAGTTTTACTTTAATGAGATCATGATCATTTTTATGGCGGTAATGATTACAGATATTTTATTACTGGATTTCTTTAATACACTTGGGATGCCAACATCAACTACCGTTTCCATCGTATTTGAGTTGTTAGGTGCTGCTGTTGCCATGGCTTTGATAAAAATAGGAGCGGATAATGGTTCATTTTCTGATTTGGGTAACTATATCAATACTAAAAAAGCAACAGAAATCATCATGGGTATCTTGTTATCAGTGGTTGTTGCATTTTCGATTGGTGCTTTTGTACAATATATTGCACGTGTATTGTTGTCATTTAATTTTGAGAAAAAAGCCAAATGGGTAGGAGCGGTCTTTGGTGGAATAGCATTGGCTGCAATAACTTATTTTATATTTATAAAAGGATTAAAAGGAACTGATTATTACGTACAAATTAAACCTTTTGTAGAAGGGAAAACGGCATTGATTATTCTTATAAGTTTTCTGGTCTGGACTTTATTATCCTACCTTTTTATAAAATTGTTAAAGGGCAATATATATAAACTCATCATTATCATTGGAACCTTTGCATTAGCATTGGCTTTTGCCGGAAATGATTTGGTTAACTTTATTGGTGTACCAATTGCTGCCTGGCAGTCTTATGAGGCTTGGGTAGGTTCTGGTGTACCTGCTACGGAATTTGCTATGGATATATTAGATAAAAAGGTTGCTACTCCAACAGTGCTGTTATTATTAGCCGGATTAGTTATGGTTTTAACTTTATGGCTTTCGAGTAAGGCTAAAAATGTTGTTAAAACTTCAATTGATCTCTCAAGTCAAGGAGATATGAAAGAACGATTTGAACCTCATTTTTTGTCCAGAAGTTTAGTAAGAGGTTCTATGATGATGTCAAAATATTATTCGATTATTACTCCACAAGTTATTCAGGATAAAATAGAACGTCAATTTGAAAAGCCTATTATCAAACTTTCGAAAAACAGAACTCATGAGTTACCCGCTTTTGATATGGTACGTGCTGCTGTAAATTTGATGGTGGCCAGCGTGTTAATTTCAATTGCAACTTCCATGAAATTGCCATTATCTACCACCTATGTTACATTTATGGTAGCGATGGGTTCTTCCCTGGCTGATAGAGCCTGGGGAAGAGAAAGTGCTGTTTACCGTGTTGCCGGTGTGTTAAATGTAATTGGAGGTTGGTTCTTTACTGCCTTAAGTGCATTTATTGCAGCTGGTACTGTGGCATATTTAATTCAGTTAGGTGGTCCTTTAATGATCGCTGTGTTATTACTGGTTGCCGTTTTATTATTGTCTAGAAATTATATAAAACACATAAAAAAGACGAGGGTTGTCAAAGAAGAAGATAGCTTGAACAGAGCTGAAAGTAATTCGATTCATGGTGTAATTGAAGAAAGTGCTGATAATATTTCAAAAGCATTAAAGAGAGTTGGTAAAATTAATGAGATCACTATTAGAGGTTTGATTGATCAGGACTTATCAACGTTAAAAAAGGCCAAAGAAACGGTTGTTAAATTGGAATCGGAAATAGAGGACTTACAAAATGACATTTTTTATTTTATTAAAGATCTGGACGACTCTTATCTCGGCGCAAGTAAGTTTTATATCGATATCATTGGAAGTTTACAGGATATTTCGCAATCCTCAAGTTTGATAGTAAAAGTAAGCCACAAACATGTTCACAATAATCATAAAAAGTTAAAGAAAAAACAAGTCGAGGAATTATTGGAGATCAATGATAAACTGATTAACCTCTTTGGAATAATCAGGGAAGTTTTTGATTCACGTGATTTTGATAAAATAGTTCCTGATATTATAGAAGCAAAACTGTCATTACTTGCAGATGTTAAAGATTCTATCCAACAACAAGTGGAACGCACTAGAGAGAAAGAAACTACCAGTCCTAAAAATACTACCTTGTATTTTATTATTTTGATAGAAACCAAAGACCTGATATTGGCTTGTATGAATATATTAAATTTGTATTATGATGAACATGACAGGTCAAGGCAACTTTTGGATAGTTAGTTGCATTGTAAATACGTGGTAAAGATGATTTAGAAAAACTTTTTATTGTTCATCAGCTTCTAAGGATGCCTCTTTTTCTAAATATAAAAGTTCTGCAACCGATATTAATTTTTTTATCATATCGTTCACATTATCATTATCATTTACTAATGAAGAAGCCATGCGAACCGTGATCAAATTCTCTCTAATTAATTTATTAATAGATGCATTACTGCTGTGGATTTCTTTTTTTGCCTGATTTTTAAGATCTAAAAGTTTTTTAAAATATTGTTCTTTATCTTCTTGGGTTCTGAATAAATAGATAACACGTAATACTTTAACAACCTTTTTTCTGAATTTATCATATTCCTTACTGATATATTTATTATCGGAGTTTAAGTAATGGGAAACATTTTTATTCAATTCCCTTACATCTCTAATAATTTCCACCATTTTTCTATTTGCAATTTTTATTGTTGTAATTATATTACTTTGATTTTCATTTAATTTCAGATTGCTTTGAGCTATGGTAGCGTAGTTAATTATTTCACCATAAATGGTTTTAACTTTTTTATAGTATAGACTTTCTACATCTATTTGCATGTCTTTCTTTGACCTCTTAATCACTTTTTTAATTTTTTTATCAGATTTAATATCATCTCTATGTATGTTTAAGGCATGAGCTACAATCTCAAAAACGGCATTTTTGTATAAGTATTTTGACTCTTTTATAAGTGAAGCTATAGCGGTTCCGGGGAACTCTAAAACTGCTTCATTAAGAAATTTTGGCTCATCAATATCCTTAACCACTTTTTCTTTAAAAAAGCGTAATAAGAACATTTCTAATTTCGAGATAAATGGAATCATTATAATTACTCCTAAAACATTAAAAATGGTATGAAACAGTGCCAATTTTAGCGGGTAATTTGTTTCAGCTATACCAAATAAATAGGATAAATAATTTACTAAATATGAAATAGGATAAATCAGTACTATTGCTACAACGCCTGTAGTAATATTAAATATAAAATGAGCTCCAGCCAATCTTTTTCCAGACACATTTGAGCTCAATGACCCCAAAATTGCAGTAATTGTAGTTCCTACATTTGCGCCTATAGCTAAGGCCAAAGCATTTTCATATTCAATTTGCCCTGCAGATAACGCCGTTAAAATCAATGCTAATGTTGCACTGCTTGATTGGAGAATTGTAGTTATAACGATTCCAATGAGTGAATAAATTAACACTCCCAGGAACCCCGGAATGGCATATTGGGTTAGATCAATATATTGTTTAAAAATGTCAAAACCTTCTTTCATATAGTGGATACCTAAGAAGAAAAACCCTAATCCTGCAAGTACATTTCCAATTCCTTTTAAGGTGGTCTTTTTTTGAAAAGAAAATATGATTCCAAAAATCAGCATTGGCATTGCCAGGGCCGATATTTTAATTTTCAAACCAAAGCCGGCCACTAACCAGGCAGTAGCTGTAGTACCTATATTGGCTCCAAAAATTAGTCCAATTCCACCAGCTAAATTTATAAGGCCGGCACTAATAAACGATATAGTAATTACGGTTACCAAAGAGCTGGATTGCAGCAAGGCTGTGACCAAAGCACCGACGCTTAAACTTTTATATAACTTATTCGTTGCGTTTTTTAAAAAATCTTTAAGACGTCCCTTAGTAAAAACCCTGAAACCTTCTTCAAGCATGATCATACCAAAAAGGAGAATTGCAATTCCGGCAACAATTGTTTTAAAATTTGGATTAAAAAATAAAACAACAGCTAAGAGAATTAAAAAGGTTAAGAAAATAAACTTTCGAATCATAGCCCAGTTAAATTATTTACTGCATTATTGAAATATTACAATTAATTAAAGAGTGTTACAAAAGGATATTAATAGTAAAGATAAATTTTAAAAAAATAATTTCAGGCAGGATTAACACAAATCTTAAGATTTCTTAATACTTACTTAACCTGAGAATATAAATGATTTAGTTTATTTGCCTTAATAAATTCTGATAATCATGAAATCTGCAACGGTATTATTATTTCTATTTCTTACATCATTTATCTTTGCTCAAGATGGTAAAATAAATGGCTTCAATACATTAGATAAAATCTAACTAAATAATTGAATTAGTTTTTCCAAAAAGAAATCCCCTGTTAAGTGATAGCAGGGGATTTCTAGACTAAATAAATAATTTTGAGTATCTATTAAACCCGGGTTATGTGATAGATTTTTGTAATGAGTGTTGAAACCACAACCCGCCTTGCCAGTTTATCTGCCGAAGGCATGGCGTGTCAGGTAAAATATGACTTTTTAGTAGTTTATGCATAGCATCGTTATGGTTAAACTTCAAAAAGTAGTGAAATGGTATATTTTGCAATGGCTTCAAGACGTAATAAATTTTCTATCATATAACAAGATTTTTAACTATCTGATTTTTAACTATAAGATTATTTATTTCTAAATTTTTTCTTTCTAAATATTCCACTTTTCGTTTGAGGTATTTTTCAGTTTTCTCTTTCAATTTGTCAGAATTAAATTCAACTTTATCAGTAACCATCTTATAATAGATTGAAGCAATTTTTCTTGCTGTAGCAACCACAGCTTGTCTTGTTCCGGATTTAGCCTTCTTCCTTCTAAGATAATCTCCTAAAGGATTTTGAGCCCGCCACAATGAACTTGCGGCATCCCTAAATGCTTGACCGGCATTATTTTTTTTTCTTTTGACTTTGCTAGATATTATCTTTCCTCCAGAAATTTTATTATCTGGAACTACATTGAGCCACGAAAGAAATTGTTTCGGTGTTGGAAATTTTTCTTTCAAATTGGATCCGGTTTCTGAAAACACAGTCAATGCTGTAATAACTTTTACTCCAAAGATTGCTGTTACATCTACCCCTAAGGCATTGTATAGGTGTTGTTCAACTTCAAAAAAAGGTTGATTCTTCTGTCTTCTAACTTTGGGTACTTCCTTTTTAGGTATTGATGAATCAGCCATTTGGATAACAACTTCCTCACTTTTTTTATCACATTGTTCCAATTGTGATTGCAGAAAATGGTAATGATCATAAGCCTGTAGCAGATTGAATATTTGTTCCTCTCGCCAATTACCTTCTAATGATTTTATAAATGTTTCTCTTGAGGCTTTAATTCCCGATTCCCTATATTTAACCAGTTCCTCTGCATTTCTTTCTCCTTGTAAAATTTTTTCTATTATTGTTCTGCCTGTTTTACCGTTGATATCCCTAAGTACATTGTTAAGTTTGATGTTCATTTGCTCTAATGACTTTTGCATACGTTGAGTTTCTCTGCCCATTTGTTTAATGATGTGTTTTCTCTGCCGAACATAGTTCCTTAAAGTTCTGGTAAGATTATCCGGTTGAAAACAGCCATTTAGTAATCCATAGCAATGTAACTGTTGTAGCCAACGAGCATCACTAACATCACTTTTCCTTCCTGGTACATTTTTAACATGGTAGGCATTTACTAAAAATACTTCAAATCCATAATCTTGTAAAACAGTATATAAATGATACCAATATATGCCTGTAGACTCCATGGCAATGGTTTCTATTCTACATTGCTTTAACCAGCTTGCTATCTGGTGAAGATCTTTTGTGAAACTCTCAAAACATCGAACACTTTCCTGACAACGATCCTGTGGAACAGCTACAAAATGTTCTTTTGACGCAATATCTATCCCTGCGGCGTTAGGATTTAGTATATTTGACATAGGATTATATTTAAGAAGGGAAAGAGTTACAGTATGCCAAAAAAAGATATTCTATCATAAGGGGTCTTGCCTCCAATAAGTATTCTAAAAAGCATACATACCTAAACTATT
>Ga0164315_10001009_pt1 | contig 20718 bp, 12 predicted proteins | sample GuaBasSedimGuay6_FD_113737 | JGI IMG/M metagenome (GOLD analysis project Ga0164315, IMG submission 113737) | Subseafloor sediment microbial communities from Guaymas Basin, Gulf of California, Mexico - Guay6, Core 4569-2, 0-3 cm | ecosystem: Environmental > Aquatic > Marine > Hydrothermal vents... | reverse complement strand
GTTCAAGCCCTTAGACTTGAAAGCTTGCTGAAATTAATGGTTAATGCTTAATGGCTTTTGTACAAGACAATAAAAATGTCTTGTACAAAGAAGTCTTTAACTAAAACGGTTTAATCTCCACCAAAATGGTCACAACAATTAAAATCACAACTGGAAATTCATTAAACCAACGATAAAAGACATGGGTGTGGCGATTGCGATCAAATTTAAAAGCCTTTAAAAATTGCCAGCAATAGAAATGGTAGCCTATCAAAATGGCGACTAGCACTAGTTTTGTATATAACCAGCCTACGCCATTACCCGCCAATAACGCTGCCCACCAATAACTTAACAACCATAGCCCAAAACCCACTGCTAAAATCGCACTGGGTGTCATAATGGCATAATATAATTTTCGTTCCATGACTTTAAAACGCTCCAGACTGATCGTGTCATCACTCATGGCATGATAAACAAACAAACGGGGCAAATAAAATAATCCTGCAAACCATGTTATGACAAAAATAATGTGAAAGGTTTTAATCCACAGCAATTTTAATTCCTCTTATCTTAAAAAAATGTAAATACAGCTTATGATGTGGGCATGATAAATCCGATTTTTCAAAAAATAGGATTTCTTATCATGTTCAGATGCCCTAATTTAAAAGTTGATTTTCAGCTATTTTAAAAACCAATTCTTCCGGTGGCAAACACATTTTATCATTACAAGCCTGAAATTTTAGCCGAATTGACATCAGGTTGGTTTTAGAAGAACTAGGAATTTCCTTTTTCAAAGGAATATCTCCTATCAATTGCCCCCGTAAACGAACCGTTCCCTGATAAAGTGCCAAAGTCGCTTGCTGAAATGAAAGCTGAAGATAATCTGGTTTGGGGTAAGATATTGATTTGATATACCTTCCCGCTGCCGTTTTATCAAGACTAACAGACGTGGGAATCAAGTTTTTTTGTAGCGGTTGATGGGCATTAATATGCCATCCATCTTGTATATTCAATTCGACATTTAACCAAATTGCCTGATCATCATTATCCAATTTCACAGTTGCTTTCACGGCACCGTGAGCACCATACTGTCGCATACCGACTTCGCCGTGAAGTAATTCATCAGCCGCTAGTAGCATATAAGCATAACTACTTGGTTGTTCTACTATCGCCCCTGAAAAGGCATTAAGTGTCGCATTGGCTTTATCACGATAATCTTCAATGCCAGTGCGAGCAGCTAATTTGCCTAAAACACGTACTGCAACGGCATTACCAGATGGAATTGCACTATCTTCAGGGCTTTTTGGACGCGCAATCAATGGGATATCGTTTTCCCGATTCATAAAAAAACCACCCTGCGCCTTATCCCAAAAATGTAATAACATACCATCCGTTATTTCCCGCGCCTTATCTAGCCAATGGCTATCATAACTGATATCATAGAGTGTAATCAGTGCCTCAGCAAAGTAAGCATAATCTTCCTGATGAGCAGGGATCGCCGCATTTTTATGGACATAAACACGTAACAATTCGCCCCGCCCTGGCTTGAGTTTTGACAAAATAAAAGTCGCTGCCCCCTGCGCCGCTTCAAAATAACGCTGATCTTTTAAAATATCGCCTGCCAGTGCCAGGGTAGTGATCATCATGCCATTCCAAGCCGTGATGATTTTATCATCACGCAAAGGCGGTTCGCGCTTATCTCGAATAGGGCGTAACTTTTCGCGAATAATATCCACTTTTTCAATAAGTTGCAACAAAGCATCTTCTTTCGCGTATTTTTCTAAAGAGACGGGCAAGTAAAGGATATTTTTACCTTCAAAATTACCAGACGCTGTGACACCATATAAATCTAATGCCAACTCTGCCTCAGTTTCATTTAAAGCGGCGCGTATTTGTGCCGGTGTCCATAAAAAAAATAAACCTTCTTCACCTTCGCTATCTGCATCAGTGGCTGAATAAAAACCGCCTTCAGGGGAAAGCATTTCCCGCAAAATATAATCCAAGGTTTGTCTGGCAACAGTAGCATAAATAATATTACCTGTCAATTGATAAGCTATCAAATAAGCGCGTACAAGATGAGCTTGATTATAAAGCATTTTTTCAAAATGAGGTGTTAACCAATGAGCATCTGTCGCGTAGCGATGAAAGCCGCCACCGATTTGATCATAAATCCCGCCCTGCGCCATTGCATCTAAACTTTTAAGGGCAACTGCTAGAGCTTCTTTATTATCATGATACGCGACTTCCAGTAACAATAATAACCAGGTTTCTTGTGGAAATTTAGGCGCGTTACCAAATCCGCCCAGAAATTCATCATGTCTTGCCAAAATCTCATTAACGGCATTTGAAATGGCTTTTTTCCCCAATTGACGTGCCTCACCACTGGCAGCGGTTACTTGATTCACCAGCTTAGTAATATAATTGGCTTGTTCCAGGATTTTAGGGCGTTGCTGTTCCCAAATCTGCGTCACTTGTTTAAGTAAATGGGTAAATTGCTCAGGCGGAAAATAAGTTCCCCCAAAAAATGGTTTACCCTCTGGTGTCAAAAAACTAGACATGGGCCAACCTCCACGCCCTGCTATCATCGTTACGGCGGTCATATAAACATCATCAACTTCTGGACGCTGTTCGCGATCCACTTTAATACAAACAAAATGCTCGTTCATCAAACGCGATATGTCAATATTATCAAAGCTTTCCCGTTCCATGACATGACACCAATGACAGGTAGAATAGCCAATGGAAAGAAAAACAGGCTTATTTTCCAAACGGGCTTTTTCAAAAGCCTCATTTCCCCAGGCAAACCAATTAACCGGATTATGAGCATGTTGCAATAGGTATGGAGAATTTTCTAAAATCAGCCGATTCGTAAATATTGGCTGATTTAATGCCGAAAGATGTTCCGTTCTGGGTTGATAATTTTGCCCCTTTGCTATAAACGCCGATTTGAGCGAGTCGCTTAATACCTTTGAATAGGTTGCAATGCCAGGCAAGGCATTTTCATCACTATATGACATAGTTAATAATAATATTCCATAAATGAAAAAAAAGAGTTGTATCCTTCGAGTCGTTTTTCGTTGTAGCATTGATATCTTTGTAAAAATAGTAGTAGAGCTCAAATTCTAATAAAACAGACGCATTGTAACACAACAATGTCATCATAGCTATTCTTTACCACAGGTTCCACCTGGGGTAACTTGAACAAAAAAAAACGGCAGCCTAAACCAAAGGTTTAAACTGCCGTTACAAAAATCCCTAAAAGAGATTTAAACAAACAACACCTAAATTTTAATCACAAGGCATACCAAACATCCATTGCTCATCACCGTTTTGATAAATCAACAGCAAATCATCTATTCCATTGCCCGTCAAATCAGCAATGGGTTCAACTTGCAATGTATCCGTTGGTGTTGTGGTGCTTGGATCAACCACATAATTGATCACGCCACAGTAACGTTGATCATCAAAGACAAAGTCTATAAAGCCATAAGCACCAATATTGACTTCTTCAGCCCCAGCGTATAATAGCTCAGGATAAGCAACACCTGGATATAGCGATTGTCCACGCATATTACCCTCTTGATCACTGAATATCAGATCTAATGAAATACTGATATAAGGCGAATCAAGTATTGACAATCCCGTTTCAGCATCATCATCCAATTTCAACGTCCACCAATTGGGACGAATACTGAACCACTCACCTTCAACAAAAGGATTATCAACTCGGACATTACCATTCGTTTGTACGCTAAACTCATGAATCTCAAAGTCTAACAAGATAGACTGTAAGGCAATAGGTCCTTGTAGTGCTGGCTGTGTCAACACCTCTAAACCCGTTTCCGTCGTCCAATATATACTTTCTGCATCACCCAACTTAAAGCCAGCAGAATCCCCTGCTTTCTTAACCGAAGTCGGCAAGATACAAGCACGTATATTGACATCGTCAAAGTCAACGGTCAATTCTAAGCATCCTGCTTCATCGTTTTGTAACAATGTCCAACCATTGTCTTTGAACAGCGATAAAGCATTAATTGCCGATAACACACCTTCACCTGGATCTAATACATCATCTGACAAATCAGTGCGTCGAGGATAAAGTATGCCTTCCAAAGGTACGCCGAGTAACTCTGGCAACAACTCTATCAGTTCCAGATCAGCGGGAATAGCACCAGAATGAGTAAAACGCACATTGCCTTTAAACTGCACACCTTGAGCCAATTGTACGTTATTACTAATCCTCACATTAGACAGTTCACAATCAGCCAAAATAATGGTATCTTCCAATATCGCCGGAAATTCTGGATCACCAATGAGTCTGCCCTTAGCAATACCACCTTTCATGCGGAAATTAGGAGCTAAACGGACATTTATCAGAGTCACATCATCATCTAACTCTACGCCCTCACCCAAAATCACATCTGTCACTTGACTACCCTTTCGGATTCTCAGATTAGTCAGCGTGGCAGGACCTTCAGAATCACCAGTAGTGACACCCTCTAAAATACCACCTGCAATAGTTGCATTTGCTGCAAAACGTGGATTTATAAACACACCAGCCACTTTACTATTGTTGGTGATATTGCCTGACAACTGGCACCCATCTTCACAAACCAATTCACCGCCAACAAACTCAAAGTCAACCATTTCACCTTTAACAGTCGCATTACCGGAAATTCGACCACCGCGCAATACAGCACCGGCTTCGATAGTCACACCAGATACCGTGCCTTGATTATCATTATCACCTTCAAGCGTGGCACCTGAAATGGTGGTACCTGGATTAATAGTGACATTTCTTAACACTTTACCTTGGCTGCTACACATACCGCTAATCACACCAGTCGAGGGGCAAGCACTGACACCACCGCCTCCACCACTGTAACTACCTCCAGTACCGCTTGTTCCACCACCAGAGGTAGAAGTTCTACCCTGGGTAGTATATATCCTTACCTGTATGGTCGAAGTGGTACTTGGATTCAGCTGCGAAGTCGCCGTAACGGTAATAATCTCGGTTTCACCCATCGATGAGTTCATCGTAACGTTTAGCCGCAATTCATTACTGGCTAACCCTTTTAGCCTCTTTATAGACGGTAATTTTGTCAAAGGTAAACCGAGCGAATCCGTCACACTAATCGTATAAGCATCGGTGTTTAAGCCCTCGTTCTTCAAAGTAAATATCAAAGAAACGATAGAACCCGCCGGCTTAGATAAATTACCAGGACCCGTTAGAGCCACTGCATAAGTCGCCTTACTTGAGCAAGTTTCATATTCACCAAGCAATGTTGATAAGTCTACACCAGGATCAAGTTTGACTTTGGAAAGATCAGCGCAGATCATGACTTTACCTGTTGTCTCAAGTATCCGACTATTATTTCCAGTCAAATCAATGATACCACCAGGACCCACTGCCAAAATAATATTACCCGTTGCCGTGACAACGTTGCCACCCACATTGCTGAGATCTATATTTCCATTCGCAGAAACAATAGTCACTTCACCAGCATTGACGCTTGTCTCAATACCTGGTACATTCAGGACTCCTTCATTCACTGTCGCATTACCTTTCGGTGTATCTGTGACAGAGACTTGCACGTTAGCAGTTGCTCTTATATCTGGATCCGCTTGTGAAGTCGCGCTGATGGTAATCATATCTTTAGCAGTGGGTGTCGCCGGTAAGGTGACGTTCAGTACTAATTCAATGCTGGTTAGCTCAGCAACTTGATCTGTCGTGGCTGGTAATTGACTTAAAGTCCAACCGGCTGAATCAGTGACACTGATATCATAAGTATCCGCTTCAGCACCGTTATTAGTCAGCGTTAATTTCACGGCTAAAGTTTCACCAGGCTCGCCTATTAAAGCACCAGGACCGGTAATAGACACATCGCGCAAGATTTTACTTTGAGCGACCACAATATCAGTGGCTTCAATAATATCAGACAGTTCCACGCCATCATCTAATTTCACATTATCAGCAAAGATATTGACTTGACCACCGGCTTTCAAGAGGTCAGTACTGCCAGACATATTAACACTGCCCCCTTCACCAACGGCTATCGTAATACTACCCGTCGCAGTTATAGCCGTTTCTGTGATACCGCTGAGATCGAGGTTACAATCATCGCCACAGAAAATCTCAATGTCGCCACCTTCGATGACTGTGTTAGCACCTGATAAGTCAATGTTAATGGGTTCAATTCTGACCCAGCCATTTTTACCATTTTTGCTACAATTTATATTGCCACCCTTGCCAGCTTTCATGATCCCATTGCTCAAATGAACATTGGGTAAGGAAACTAACCAGAGATTGCCACCGTCACCACCGATTTGACCACTTCCGCCACCGGTGCAGTTACCACCGTTACCCGCAATTGCTTGGGCACCGTCTTTATTATTTAAATGACCAGGACCACCAAGTTTACCCCAGAGTTGGGTTAAACCGCCTTTACCGCCTTTACCAGGCGAAGTGCCGGTCATATCACCGCCATTACCAGCTTGAATGACACCGTTATTAGTCGTATTGCGTCCTAAAACAAGAGCATTACCACCAGGTGCGCCATATTGGGTACCTTCACCACCATTACCCGCAATGATTTTACCTTCATTAAGGATGGGACCACCTGAACCGTACCACCACCAGTCGCCAGCTTTTCCATGTTTTTTGAATTTGCTTCCCACTTTCAAAATAACACTTGCACCGGCATTGGCACATTCTGCGGAGCCAATAGCATTTTTGTTCGTACAAGAGCTTGCACCAGTCATTTCATCATCACCGAGTAAACCAATAATATTCCCTCGGTTTTGGATGTAATCCGTTGCTTGGATTTCCAAAGGTGTACCACGTCTATCCATACTTTTAAGTTCACCACCTTGTTCAACGCACAGCGTTTTCACTTGGGCAAAAGGAATACCATAGATAAAGTGTTCACTATTAATCCGCACAATATCAAGCGCAGTTGGACGATTAGGTGCAGCAATACCTGACGGATCTGGATTTTTCAAGCGTGTCCAAGCATTAGAATCACCGGTATAACTCCCGTCAGATGCTTGTGTTGCCCACTTATTACCCTCACCATTACTTTCAATGGTAATATTCTCATCGTCGCAATTCGCTGGCATAACCGCCGTCCCACTCAATGCGACATCAACCGCAGTGGCACCAAAAGTAATGTTTAAGTTAGCCTGTTTTGTACCTTCCGAACTCGGCATGAAAGACATATTGAGATAGCAGGATTCATTTGGATACAACACCTTTTTCCAGGCACACCAAGACCACTTATGACCGGTAAAGTCGCCAATATCCCCCGTCAGTCCAATATTATCTAAATGCACATTGATATTACCCGTATTTTTGATACCAAACGGTTGGTAATCACTAGAACTACCCACCTTTACGGTGTCAAAATTGTGTGAACTTAGGGAAACCTCAAGATTAGGTTCACCAGAATCAACGGCAGCAGCCTGTAATGGTATGGTTTCCGTCGTGCTATCAGTGTATGTCACCGTCAGTTCAGCACTCTTCGTACCCACTTCGGATGGCGTAAAGACTGCCTCAAACCAACAAGATGAGTAAGACCAATTTCGCCATGAACCGTGATAGCATTGGATTTTTTTAATGTCAAATTCACCCGCATCACTGCCCGTAGGTGTGATAGTTTCTATATGAAGTGCATCACAACCCCTAGCGGAACTATAGACACTCTGGTACATAGAGGTAGAACTACCAACGAGTTCAGTACCAAAATTAGGTTCATAAGGCCAAGTACTGAAATACTGCTTATAATTGCCTTGACACCAACCAAGCCCATTACCCGTCAACTCAACGCTAACTGTTGATGTATCAGGATCATTAGAAGGAATGGAAAGCGTACCGGATTGTGCAGCAGTAGAGACTGGCGAAAACTTCATTGTCACCGTACATTCGCCTGCTTCTGAAACGTTTTGACTGGAACAATTGTCATTTACGATCTCAAAGCCATCGCCTGAAACAGTGATTTGCCCTATTTCCAAAGCAGCATTGCCGGTATTACGAACCGTTACCTTTTGTGAATCTGAACTAATACCCACTTGAATGTCACCAAAATTGACTTCCATTGCCTCAACTTCAATATTAGGTATAGGCGGATCGACAGCCTCACCCTTCAAGGGAATTTCCAATGTTGGCATATCAGAATCATTAGAAGGTACGGAAAGCGTTGCTACCTTTTCGCCGGCAAGCTCTTGAGCTACAAACTGCGTTTTAAATGAGCAGAATTGATCTTGACTCACTGTATAACCTGAACAAAGATCAGAACCGAAATCAATACCGGCATCACCTGAAATACTGATAGAACCTATCTCCAAATCAGCTTCACCCGTATTAAATAACTTTATGGTTTGTATATCTGATGATTCACCAATAACAATTGCACCAAAATCGTGTTCAGTAATACTGGCTCCGATATTTGGAATGGGGATATCAACGCCCTTACCTGTCAATGGCAGTGTTAAGGAGGTAGGATTACCATACTCATCATTAAAAGGTATGGAGATGTTTAGCTCTTTGGTACCAACTTCTCTGGGTCCAAAAACGAAGGTTAATTCACACCTTGCAGAAGGATCATCAAGTGTTGCCATAACACTTAATTCAGTGTTAGAACAGGCATCGGTGAGCTGGAACTCAGTAACCGTAATTGGATTACCAAGATCATCAAAAGTTTTATATCCAAAAGCAGTCGATGCGTTGCCAAACTCATCAGTAGTGGTCGTCACGTTGCCAAATACATCAATGAGTCCCAACTGTATAGAACTATTACCATCATTGATGATATTAAATGGCTTTTCCCCGGATAACGTGTCAACATTAACGGAGCCAAAATCATGCGAGATTGGCTCAATCGTTAGATTAGCAGCCAGGGCATAGCTATTAACAAGCATGGCACTTGTTAGTAATAGCCAATTAAGGCGGTTAAACCGCCTGGGTGGAAAAGTGCCTAGAGGCACCTGGTGTTGATTATCCCATTTTTGTAACGCGACGGGATCGCGCTTCCTGGGATGTGAGCATAACATTGTTATTCTCCTATTAGTCATTAAAGTAAGTAATTTAGGAATTGTTCATGTCAGTCTATCTAAAGAGCAACTCCATATCTGTTAGTATAATCTCTAAAATAAAGATATTCAAGTTTTTTTGAAATTTTTTTAAAATAATTTTAAAAATAATGACAAGGATTATATATAATAAGGGGTTTAACAGTGGAATTTTAAATTTGAAATGATTTTGCGATTTATTTTTATAGCCTTTATAGCGAACTACATCTATTGTAGGGGCAATCCTTTATGGTTGCCCTTTTTGGTATTTCACCCAAATAAAAAACGCTATATATACTATATTTTCGTCGCTAAACAAATTAAAAGGATATGAACATGCTAAAAAAGAAAAAAATTGATAAAGAACGATTAAACAAGACCGTTATTGATGCTCGCAAAAACCAAGAACAGCGGGAACGTGGCTATCGAGAACAAGCACTCAAGCTATATCCTTGGATATGCACACGCTGCACACGCGAATTTAATCGCCAAAATATTATTGAACTCACAGTCCATCACAAAGATCACAATCATGATAATAATCCCACTGACGGCAGCAATTGGGAACTATTGTGTATCTATTGTCATGAAAATGAACATTCACGGTCTTTGGATGCTGAATATGGTGAATTGGTATCCGACAACCAGCCAAAACAATCAGCTACCCATACACCCTTTGCTGATCTCAAGGCTTTATTAAATAAAAATACTTGAGGTATACTGCGGTAATTTAACTTTTCTATCTAAGGATGGTGGGCAATAAAAAGACATTGCCCACCCTACATAAAAGTTTTAAATTGTAGCCGCGTTTGGAATCCAAAGCTTTAGCTTTGCATTCCCAAAATATCTCAATAACCAGGAAACAATCAATGGGAAAACTTGAAGAAAGCCGTGAACAACACGGTAAAATTGATCTTACTTTTCTGATAAAACCGATTATCGCTTGTATTCAAGAAGATAATCAGCGTCTATTAAGGGAAAGCAATGGTAAAATTTATGTGCTCACAGATGAGATTATTAAGCATATTGTCGATAACCAAGAACTCGTGGAAAAAATACGTAGTGAAGGTAATCTTTTTTCCGATACAAAATATGCCGATGCAATTGCAACCTGGCATAAAAATACTCATGTTGCGGAAAATCAGGGCAAAGAAATAAAACTTCTGGAAGAAGTCATTTATCAGGCTCTCCAATCTCAATTAGCAGGCAAAGAGGCGAATTTTTTTGGACAAAGTGCTACCTCCTACTTTAGTGCCCTCACATCACTGGCTAGTCGAAAAATGGAAGTAGGCATTCCTCAATATGCTGTATTTCCCGATGCCCAATTGTCAAAAACATACCCAGGCACGAAAGCCCTATTGCGTGTTCCCCGACACACGTTCCAAATGACAGGCTATTTGTCGGAAGCATTATTCAAAGCAGTCATGCAGGCGATTATATCCAAATTGGAGCAAGAATTGCCCGAGGAAGAAATTGACGACATCATTGAGTTAGTTGAAACAGGAACAAAAGATAATGCTAACTGGCTCAGTGTTGCTCAAAACGTATTTGAACAAAATGCTTATGGCAGAATACGGAGAACTTATAGCTGTTGTGTTTTGGAAAAAATGGCTGAAAGCCTGGATGAAAAATCTTCCGCCATTCCTTATATTCGCCGGGTAAGCGACTTTAATGAACTGGTTCAAGGTACATTACCAGAAAGTGAACTTTCGGCGGCTGATTTAATATTACATTTTCCCACTATTGAGGGCACCGGGGAAATGCTATTTGATGTGATGGTAGAATTTTCTCATGCTCATGCCCTCAATGCGCTACCTTTTTGGTTTAAATTCAATGAGTTACTATCGGAATCAGCCAGTGGGGATAGCATTACAACTACCCTGGGGCAACACTTTAAAATGAATGGCAAAGTGCTTAACCAAGGTTTTAACTCAGTATTTGAGTTTCATCTCAGCAAACTCACCCAGTTGTCAAATCAGATTGAAGCTGCACGCACTCAAAAAAAAGACTTACCCAGTGAGCTTGAAATACGTAAGGTGTTACAGGTTGCCGTTCTTTATTATGTTGTGTTTCGTGACGATCCTGCCAAACCGAGAAACGCGCTGACGAATTACAAGGCACTGAAAAAGCATCTCATGAGCTTTATCGCCAAACAAGACAGTTTGGAAAATATTTTAACACGTATAGCAGGGTTATTGGGTGAAAAAATCATACTTGATAACAACAGGGCTATCCGGGGCGATTTCAAAAGACTGTTGCAAAGCCGCAAACTGGATAGTTTCCACTCGAAGCAGAAACTCTATCTGACGATTTCCAAAGGAATTCTTGAGCAAACTGATAAAATAATAGATGCTGATCCTATTGTGCCACCGCCCTCGCAACAGTATGAAAGTACCTATCTGGTATTTTTGAAAGTCACACGTCATGCAGAAGTAGATCATCGCACCTTAGTTAAGTTACCCATCAGCTTCACAGAATCATTGCATTATCTCACCATTGATTCAGATAATCCTGGACAAAAAAGAGGAATGAGGCGGGATATTAATCGCAAAGTGCTGGGGGTACTTTTCACTCCCAGAGATAATGATATGCGGCTTTTTTCCTTGCCATTCAATGACTTAAGCAATCTCTTTATTTCTTATGACCGAGAACAGATCAATGGAATTGATCAGAAAACGCGCTTTAAAGATGACTATCTTGCTGGACTTGCCCAGCTTATTTATCTATTATTAGTGTATGGTGTATTTAAGGGCATTGAACGTATTGAGCGTGAAACTCAACAAACAGATAAATCTGCCATTAGCCATAATCAGCGAACCCTGTTAATGTTGCTATCGTTATTTTCGTCATCCCCCCAAATGCGGATATCAAAAGATGGCAAGCAGAATCCAGAATATGTGGAAGAACGCTTTACCCATGATGCCCATAAAGCCGTTGAGCATCTAATTAGACAATATATGCCGACTAAAAGTCAGGGGTTTAAGCTTCTTCACTCGGAAGATTGGGATAAATTTGTTAAACAGAATTATACCCCGCAACAAATAAAAGAACAAGCGAAGAAGCACATTCAACTGGAAATGAATAGGGATCACCGTGCTGCCAACATTATAGAAGGGCTTTCTTCTGGTTTAGAAGCCCTGTGGCAATTACCCCAAGAGCCGAGCCTCAAAAAAGTTGCCATTCTAATTGTTAGCTCGCGCTTATGCGATACGACGCGCCAACGTGCTATGGATGATCGTAAAGTCATGTTTGGTGAAATTCACCGTTTTGTACATGAAGTTCAGAACGCTCATAACCAGCTCAATCACTTTTATCGCCATCAAGCGGTGCAAGCGTTTTGCGATGATATGAACATCACTGAGAGTTTTTCAATACCCTCGGTGTTATTTAACCATGTTCGGGCATTATATCATGAGGGCTTTTGTGATGTGATGATTGTAACCAAGGTGCCTTTCACGCGCCGCATACGCATGACAACAGGTGAAAAAACGACTTATATCAACCCCCAAATCCTTCAAGCCTGGCATACAGAAATACCAGCACTTCGGATTTACCCCCTCTTTACCCAAAAGTCATATGGAATCCGCTTTACACCCAGCCAAGCGAACCAACCCATGTTTTTGCCGTATAACCAAACTTATGATGAACCGATTGAATCTGATAAAAGCACCTTGTTTCGAACCGCTTCAGTGCTGACTAATAGGATTGTTGGAAGAAGTGGCGCGGATGATAAGCTGCATAGTGGTTTGACTGATTACCTATTTCGGATTTACCCGGAAACGATGCCAATTCAAAGTGAAGCGATGGCAATATTAAGTCATTCTACTCAAGCGCAAGCGTGTTTATACGAAATCCTAAGATTTCTACATGCCAACGCCTACGAACAACACCTGAAAATCGGTCAGAACAAAGAAAAACCGTTAGCCGCCAAACTAGACGCGCTTGAAATTATTCTGGGAGACGGGGATGAAAGTATTGGGCATCAAGTGGCAGAAGCACTCAAATTTCCAAAAACGAAAATCGCTGGGGTTAATAATCAAACCCATTATTTTTCAATTAATATGATTGCCCTACTCAAGCATTTGGAAAATCAATCAAAAAATGGCTAACGGTCTTTTCAATCCCCAAAAAGAAGATACCTTCTTACTGACTTATGACATGGAACTAAACGAACAAGATCGATTAACCATGAAACGTCTTGAAGGTATTTTTGGGATTGGGCAACTACGGGGTTATCCTATAGAACTCCTCACATTAAGTGCTTGCCAAACAGCGATGGGAGATAGCCAGGCTGCATTAGGGCTTGCAGGTGTCGCCTTTAAATCCGGCGCACGGAGTGTCCTTGCCACCTTATGGAATGCTGATGAACCCAGAGCCGCTGAATTAATGCGTCGATTTTATCAACTATTACAAACGAGTTCCTCCAAGGCACAAGCTTTACAAACCGCCCAACAACAAATGTTGGACATAATTGTTGTTAAACCCAAAGACATCGAAAACAAAAGGAAAAAGTGATTTGTAATAGAAGAGCAGACGGCAATAGGATGATGGCAAACCATTGGGCATCATTTATTCTTATTGGTAATTGGTTTTCATATTAGAATAAACTCGTTTCCTAATATTAGGAATAATTTGATGTGTTAAAACGCAGTCAAAATATAGGGTGGGCAAGTCCTTGTGCCCACCAACCGTTAAAAAAAGTCCAAAATTTACCTGTTAGTAGTAAATGTTAAAAGACTCATGCGTACCTATTTAAATGAATCATAAAATCATGTATCAAGAATTTTTTAAAGCTTTTGAAAATGTTGAAAATTTAGGCGGTAAAGCTTGGGAACATGCCATCGCCATTGATTTATTAAACAATAGCAACATTAAAGATTGTTCCATTCACTGTTTTCATTATCAACAAATGTTTGAATGTTTTTTTAAACATATTTTGGAAACAAAAAGCAAATTTGGTGCTTATTCTAAATCGCACAAACTCAACAATTTACTAGAAGAACTGATTGCTGCTACCGTATTTAAAACGAATAAATCCAAATATCGAAGTGACTTAACCGTCATTACAGTTTGTGCTGAAGAATATAGATATAATTTTGATATAGACTGCCAAGGCTATCTTGAAAGCGTTGCTGTCTGTAATGAATTAATCAAAGAACTCATCGAATTTGAAAAAGAGTGAGCGTAGGGTTATTGATAATAAGGAGCTTAAAGATGATCTTGTAGAAGATATAAAGAAATTCAAGAAGATGGATGGTATTGGGTAGCCAATACCAGTGAACCAAAAGCGGCTATTATAACCAAGCCGTTGTTATTTAAACTGATCAAATCGGTGAGTAATTATGGATTCCAACCCGCTTAACCCTGTTTGGAAGGCTTATCAAGTCTCTACAGAGTGTTTTAAGATTAGTCAAGAAGTCATCAAACAACAAAAAGCTGAGTTGTTTAGGAACGTGCACGAAATAACTTAGACAACTCGGTTTTATGAGGCTGCCTCTTTAGGGACTGCGGTATAATTCCATTGTCCTAAATAATCATCAAATACAATTCGCATTGATTTTTTAAACCCGGCAGCAACTGTTCTACCAGTTTCGTAAACTCTGTTGAAAATACTAGCAACCACTTTTAAACCTGTTTTTGTCGTTGTTTTCTCTACTAACTCTTTCATGAGTTGATGTGATGTCAGAATGACACCTTGCTATGTATTGGAATGATCATTCTCCACCCCATTTTCAGGCTAAATACGGTGATTATGAAATCACCGTAGATATTAATACCGGGGTAGTTGAAGGAAAATTTCCAAAAAGAGCATTGCGTCATGTATTGGAATGGTACGAATTGTATAAAGATGAATTACTTGAAGATTGGGATTTGTGTGAAAAACAAGAAATGCCAAATCCGGTCAAACCGCTGGAGTAAGGTATGTTTTTACATATAATTGAAGCGAAATATCTATCAGATTATAAGATAGAAGTCTTATTTAACAATGGGCAAAAAGGCGTTGCTGATCTAAGTCGTATTTTAAAAGGCAAAATATTTGAGTCATTAAAAGAAAAAACGGTATTTGCTCAACTCAAAATAGATAAAGAACTTGAAACCATCGTTTGGCAAAATGGGGCGGATTTAGCACCCGAATTTATCTATTATCAAATATTTAAAAATGAACCACAATTGCAGATACAGTTTAAACAATGGGGATATATTGCCTAACGGTTGCAAACAGACTAAAACTTGATGGTTTAACTGAACAGGAAAACCAACAAGCACTCAGTTTGTGTTTTGTTTGGAAATGCTTAAATGAATGCCCTGCATTATGATGATTAGGTGTCATTATGACGCAGGGCATCATAGAAAGCATGATCTCCACACAACTTACTGCGTTTCCCAAACTCTGGAAATGATAAAGTTCTGGAAATGACTTAGGAACGAAATTTCTGATTCAGACAAAAAGTACAACGGCTTAAAAAACACGTTCTAAGAAAGAAACTATGACTACCATACCCTTTACCGAAACCATTAATATAGAAATCAATCCAAAAATAAAAAAAATCATTCAGCACAAGTAAAAATGATGTCAATGAGTACATTTCTCATCAACGCGGCTTATGAAAATGCCAAACTTGCCCACCCTACATTTTGACTGAAGCCGCTGCCCTGTTGAAAAACGTGGTTATAATCTATCCTGTCTCATGAGAGAAAATGAGTAAGAGCCATATTCCAACTAACTTTTAACAACCAAGAAGGAGAAAACTATTGTTCAAAGCAATTAGGACCCCTAATACGCGAATCAAGAAATCCGATTTTTTCAAAAATCGGATTTCTAACTCATTTCAATCCTGCAGCCATGTAGGGTGGGCAAACGTGTTTTTGTGTACATCGGCATTTATTTCAGATGACATTTGTGAATCGATTCATTTTCGGTTTTAATGAAATGCCGTTGCACTAAAAACACCTTGCCCACCCTACCTGGCTTTTAAAATAATCCAGGCATTAACAAAGCTTGCATTTTTTGATCAATTATGTTCTAATGTTCACCAAATGTTATTATTTAACTGAAATTAAGTTCATCCATAACATTATTATGATATTTTAGCCAACATCGCTTTTTAGATTATTTCTTTAGACTTGGATAAGTGTTTGCCTGATAGACATGATATAATAATTGATTTAAAAATAATATCGTGCGATAATCTATATTATTCATCAATTTAAAATGAGAAAACCACTTTATGCATCTGTCTGATATTCTCAAAGATTCTTATCACGGATTATTACAATTTGAACCGGCTGAAATACAAGCATTAGAGCAAGCCGTTTTCATAAAAGAAAGTAGGGGAAAACAACTCCCTTATGTACTTTGCTTAATTCGCCAAAAACATATTCAGTTGAAACCAGAAGAAATTATTCGTCAACTGTTTTTGCAGCGTTTGATGAAACGCTATGATTATCCAATTGAACGTATTGGTGTTGAAGTGCCGATTGCTTTTGGTTCCCAAACTAAACGGGCTGATATTGTTATTTTTGACAAAGATCGCCCTACCGTTCCTTATATCATTGTTGAGCTAAAAAAACCTAAGCACAAAGATGGCAAAGAACAATTGCGTTCTTATTGCAACGCTACCGGCGCGCCGATGGGTATTTGGACTAATGGCACTGATCCCATTGAAATCTATCATCGCAAAGTTCCCAATTATTTTGACAAGCTGACACATATTCCAAATGCTTATCAAACGCTCAAAGATTTGCTTCAAGAAGATTTTACTCTTGATGATTTGATTAAAGAGGATGCACTCAATCAGGGCAAAAAAACGCTCAAAGATGTGATTGAGGAAATGGAAGACGAAGTGTTAGCCAATGCCGGTGTTGATGTCTTTGAAGAATCGTTTAAGTTAATTTTTACCAAGTTATATGATGAATTTACTTCAGCCAATAGTTTAAAACGCAAACGCCCGCTACAATTTCGCGTTGGCGTAGACACTGAGGCTGAAGTTCATGCCAAAATTCAAAAACTGTTTGAACAAGCCCAAGAAAAATGGGAAGGTGTTTTTCCACCCGATGCGGTTATTGAACTCAGTGTGTCACATTTACCGACTTGTATTTCTTATTTACAAAAATATAAGTTATTTAACAGCAACTTAGATATCATTGATGAAGCCTTTGAATATCTCATCAATAAAACATCTAAGGGCGAAAAGGGGCAATATTTTACGCCACGCTATGTCATTGATTTGTGCGTGAAAATGCTTAATCCTAAATCTAGTGAAACGATCATTGATACGGCTGCCGGTTCTTCCGGCTTTACGGTGCATAGCATTTTTCATGTTTGGACACAATTTTTACAGCAAGAGGGCAAGGATGAAAGCCATTTATTCACTGCTGAAAATAAGCCATCGCACTATATTGACTACGTCAGAAAAAAAGTTTTCGCCATTGATTTTGATGAAAAAGCGGTGCGCGTGGCGCGTTGTCTCAATTTAATCGCCGGAGATGGGCAAACCAATGTCTTGCATTTGAACTCCTTAGATTGGGAACGCTGGAAAGAAACCACTGACGAATGGAAATGGATTGATAGATATAATGATGGTTTTAAGCGGTTGCGTAAATTGACAGTTGATAAAAAAGGTGAAAACTTTCGGGATTTTACCTTTGATGTATTAATGGCGAATCCACCATTTGCCGGCGATATTAAAGATACTCGACTGATTCATAAATATGAACTGGGGAAAAAACCTGATAGTCGCACACCGAGTAAATCTAAAAAGAAATCGAGTAAAGGCTGGCAAGAAAAAATTTCCCGTCATATTTTGTTTATTGAACGCAACCTGCATTTTTTAAAGCCGGGCGGGCGAATGGCGATTGTCTTGCCGCAGGGCATGTTTAATAACAGTTCCGATTATTATATTCGTGACTTTATTGCCAAACAGTGTCGCATTTTAGCAGTTGTTGGTTTACATCCCAACACGTTTAAACCCCATACTGGCACCAAAACTAGTGTCTTGTTTGTGCAAAAATGGAATGATGATCCCAAAACAGGTACATTATGTCCACATTGTGAAGATTACCCGATTTTCTTTGCCACCCAACAACATAAGGGCAAGAATAATTCCGGCGACAAGGTGTTTGCGCGTGATATAGAAACGGGCGAATTATTGTTAGACAGGCATGGACATTATTTTGTTGAGCATGATTTGTTCAGCACGGATTTAAAAAATGGTTCAAAAACGGCAGACGGAATTGTGGAAGCGTTTATTGAATTTGCTAGTAAAGAGGGCTTAAGTTTTTTTGATTATAGCCCATTCGACGAAGTGAAGTATCGGGATTTGTTGGATGGGCTGGAAATCGTTGAAATAACCCTTGATGAGGTTAAGAAACATGAAAATTTTAGGCTAGACAGTGAATTTTTTTTGAAAAAATACCTAGAAAATAAAGCCATTTTACAAAAATTTGACTTGCTTGAAATACGAGATATAGCTGATATTGTCACTAATGGACATACTCCATATGGAAGAAATTTAACAGTGGGTGAAATTAAATTTGTCACTGCTGAATTCATACAAGATTTCATTATTAAGAAAGTATCTAAGTTTATTTCTAAAGAAGAACATGAAAATTACTTAAAAAGAAGTAAGCTAGAAAATGGTGATATTATTTTTTCAATTAAGGGAAAAATTGGAAATGCCGTGCCTATATTTGATTTAACGGATGAACTTAACATAAATCAAGATGTTGCTAGATTAAAAATTAAAACAGAATTGAATTATTTTTATATTTCTGCTTTTTTAAATTCCAAATATGGGAAGCTTCAAACTGAAAAGGAAGCAACTGGACAAATTAATCCATTTCTAGCATTAGGTAATCTAAAATGTTTAAAAATTCCTTTTCTTTTTGAATATTTTCAAAAGCACATAGAATCATTGATTAGAAGTGCGTATTTAAAACGAGAAAAAAGCAAAACCCTCTACACCCAAGCCGAATCTCTCCTACTACAAGAACTCGGCTTAAACAATTGGCAACCAACTAAAGAAGCAGTCGCCATTAAAAATCTCTCTGCCAGTTTTGGGGCAACGGGGCGGTTGGATGCGGAGTATTATCAGCCTAAGTATGATGAACTGCTCAGTAAAATTAATCAAAACGCGACTTATGTCAAACAAATTAAAGATATTCAAACCTTTAATATGCGTGGTTTGCAACCTAAATATGTCGAAAATGGAGAGATTAAAGTTATCAATAGTAAGCACATCAAAGAACAAAACCTTGATTACGATAATTTTGAAGCGACTGATATTGCAAGTTATGTTGAACGAGCAAGTGTTTTGAAAAATGATATTTTGACTTATACCACAGGAGCCAATGTTGGCAGAACAAATATTTATTCAAGAAAGGATAAAGCTTTAGCAAGTAACCATGTCAATATTTTGCGTATAAAAAATGAAAAACCGCTTTATGTTGCTTTTGTCATGAACAGTTTAATTGGTAGAATACAAACTGAAAGATTAGTAACAGGAAGCGCACAAGTTGAGCTTTATTCTAAAGACATAGAAGGTTTTATAATTCCTTTTGTAAACGTTACTATTCAAAATAAAATGAGTGCTAAAACCCAAAAAAGTTTTGCACTAAAAGATGAATCAAAACGTTTACTTGAAACTGCTAAACACGCAGTAGAACTCGCCATCGAACAAGGCGAGGAAGCAGCAATGGCTAAATTGTCTACTTAATTGTAATTGTGATGGGTTTTACTTTACGACATTGGCAAACAGTTTTCTGAAGAGTTTCGATGGGGCAACCCGAAGCTCCCAGAAGATTCCCAATGACTTCGTTACTGTGTTTCCCATCAATATATTTTCACAAAAATGATTTCTTTTCAGTATAATTTATAATTTGGAGAAAAATCAATGTCCTTTGTTACGAATGAACAGATTTTGACACCTTTGTCAAATCAGATACGCGAAGTGTTACAACAGGCTGCGAATCTGGTGGGTATTACACTCAACCAATTTATAATACAAGCCTCACTTGAAAAGGCACAAACGATTATAGAACATGAACAAATAGTGCATCTCTGTAAGAAAGATGCCGAAGTCTTTTTCAAAGCCCTAGATAATCCGCCACCCCCTAATGATAAATTAGTCGAAGCCGTCACTTTCTATAAGGAATCGTCGTTGTATGCTCCGAATAGAAACACTTAACAAAACACAAAAGCTCGACAACGACAAATTGATACCTTAAAAAGTGCTTTTGAATAGGCATAAAACATTTCTTTAAATCATTACAAATAAAAGCAAGCGTAGCAAGGGGTGTAGGAGCGTAAACCCACCATTTCTCAATCAATTAATACGCGTATCAAGAAATACGATTTTTGAAAAAATCGGATTTCTAACTCATTTCAGTCCTGCACCACCATTTCCGTTTTCTGCCCCTTTTTTGCCTCAGAAAGGGTTTTTAGAAGACGTATAATTTCTGCTTCCCTATGCTTAAACCAATCAATTGACCAAATCCGATGAATTTTCCAGCCCTTGTTTTCGAGAATTTCTTGCCGGAGCCTATCACGATCTCTCAATGATTTCGCCTGGTGATAGTTTGCACCGTCACATTCGATACCTAAAATATATTCATCTGGCTTTTCGGGGTGGAGGACACCGATATCAATCCGATAACCGGCGACACCAACTTGTG
>Ga0164315_10001008_pt1 | contig 20732 bp, 11 predicted proteins | sample GuaBasSedimGuay6_FD_113737 | JGI IMG/M metagenome (GOLD analysis project Ga0164315, IMG submission 113737) | Subseafloor sediment microbial communities from Guaymas Basin, Gulf of California, Mexico - Guay6, Core 4569-2, 0-3 cm | ecosystem: Environmental > Aquatic > Marine > Hydrothermal vents... | reverse complement strand
TTACCTGTTTAAAACAGATTACTACTCGTCGAGCCAGTGTTATGTCCCGTAAATAACCCCATAGTTGCATAAACATGTCACTCTCGCGAAAGCGGGAGTCCAGAAAACCGACACCTGGAATACAACACTATATCCGCCCGATAAAATCGAACTCCAGCTTGGCCTGGAATTTCTCGATGCGGTTGAAAATTTCTTTGAGCATTTTCTGTTCGATCCGGGTGAGCTTCTTGGGATTGATATAATTGTGCGGCGAGTCTTTATCATCGACAATGGCTGTTACCTGACGGACAAAGCGCAGCTGCAGAAGAAAACTGTAGGCCTTTTCAAGTTCTTCATATTCCGCCAGCTGGAGGATTCCCTTCAGGTGCAGCTGCTGCAGTCTTTCCAGGGTATTGGTTTCATCGATATGGTTTTTTAGTGCATAAACTCTGGCAAAATCGACAATCGGCGTCATCGCACTCTTGATGTCGAACATGTCCCGATGTTTTCCTTTTGACTCCACAACGAAATTTCTGAAAAAGCCGATGGGCGGCTTGAAATACATGGCATTCTCAGTGAGATGACGCATAAAGCCGGGCCAGCCGTCCAGCGCCTTGAATAGAAATGTCCGCAGCGAATCAACCAACGCCCCGTCGCCATATCCGGTGCGAAAATCGAAAAAGATGCTCGCCTGCAGCAGATCCTCGCCTTCGGCACCATGGATCCATTTAGAAAAATTTTTCTTCCACACTGCCAGAGGCTGGCACCACTTGGGGTTTTTAGCCATGACATCTCCATTACAGAACGCGTATCCAGCGTCGTCCAGAAGTGTACAGACGGTTTCCCCAAGCTTGAGAAAGTATTCCTGTACAGCTGCCTGTGACGCCTCGGGAACATCTTCGAAGATGATGGCGTTGTCCTGATCGGTTTTGAGCGTCTGTTCGTTGCGGCCTTCGCTGCCCAGAATCATGAATGCAAACCGGGCAGGAGGAGGTGGATGGTGAATCAGCGCAAATCCTATGATTTTATTTAAGATAGTGTCTGAAATGGTTGTGATGAAACGGGTCAAATTTTTGGCATTTGCGCCACTGCTGATCAATGTCATGATCTGCTTAGGAAGTTTGTTGTGACGATCGACAATCTCTTCCATGCTGTTCGCTGTTGCAATTTCCCGGACCAGGAAAACCGGGGACTGGCCCTGGGCAGTCAGAATATCTCTATTTGATAGAATCCCCACGATCTTTTCGTTTTTGTCTGTGATGGCAAAATGCCGGATGCCTGACTTCATCATCCGCATTAACACTTCAAAAATAAGTGCCTGGCTGGATATGGTTTCAATTGGGGAAGACATTATTTCGGCAACAGGGCGCGCCGTATCATACCCCACGGCAATAACCTTCTTGGTTAAATCCTTTTCCGTGATAACACCCGTACATTCGCCGTCTGTATCCTTGAGGAACAGAGAACTGATATTTTCCCGGCTCATCTTGTTCGCCGCCTCACGAATGCTTAGGCTCACATCCCCGAAAATCGGCATTTGTGTAGAAATGCTTGATATGGGCTGATTGAAAAAAACCAGTCCCTCTTCCTGGGGCTGTAAAGTTTTGGCAATAATGGCGGCATAAGATCGTTCGAGCATTCGCCTGCCGAAAGTGTCAGTAAAATACTCGGTGAAGGTCTCGTTCGCCTCACACAACTTGAGGAATGCTTTCTTTGGAATCAGGTAAAAAACAGCATCTTCCGTGACCCTCAAAGTCCGGACGGAAAGCCCGTCATTCAGGAGCATGGAAATACCGCCATAGATATCTCCCTCACCCAACATGCCCAGCATGGTCTTTTTACCGCGATCTTCAAAATATCGCTCTGCAGAACCGCGCTGCACGATATACAGATACCCGACTCTTGATTTGCCCTGGACAAACAGGACGCGGTTCCTGGGATGCTGGACTACGGTCAGATTATCGATGGTTTCCGTGATCGATTCTTCCGGAAGAAAGGAAAAAGGTTCGATGCCGGATAGAAAATGACGAGCCTGTCCGGTCTCAATCAAGGCCTTTATAGAATCATCAAAAACATGCTTGCTGAAATTTTCCAGGAAAAATTCATAAAACTTCGGATAGCGTGTACAAAGATCCTGAAAGATCTCCTTGGGTATCTCGTATCCAGAGCAGTCTTCTTCCACAATGACCGTTCGCAGTGAGACCCCACCGTTCATGAGAATAGTAATACCCCCAAAAACCTCTCCGCTTTTGATAAATCCGCAAGGTACGCTCTCCCCATCCCTCAGGTCGAAAAGAATGAGGGATCCTTTTTTAATGGCATAGACGTTGTCGATGACGGTCTCGTCTTTAACAGCCAGTTGCGTTCCCTTTTCGTAACGGTTGAAAAAAACCTCATGGGATATTTTCTGTATCTCTTCATCCGGAAGAAACGAAAAATGAGGCATGCCGGAAAGGTATTTTGCGGCTTTGTCCATCATCTGATCACCTATACCTTGATTGGGATTAGGGAGTGAAATTGCTGAGCGCTTTTCTTGCCTTGATGAGTTCTTCGTTGGTCAATCGGAGACGTGCGGTGATATACTCGGCAAAAATCCTGTAGAGCAGAAGAAGAAAATCTACGCGCTCATCCGGGTCATCGGAAGATGACAGCCGTTTTTTTGCGGAGGTATCCACAGCAAGGCAGACGGTCTGGCCCTCGGCATACACTGATGCAGAGCGTCTTTCATCATCGACAACGCGCATTTCACCAAAAATTTCACCCTGCTTGCCAATGTGGCCGATGATGACGCCTTCCTTGACAACCCGGATTTTTCCGGACAGCATGAAATAGAGCCATGGATCAAAATCTCCCTCTTTAATAATCTGCTCCCCGTCTTCATACTGGCGGATCTTGCTCAGACGCAGCAGTTTTCCAAGGCTTTTCGTCTCAAAGTTGCTCAGAGCCGAAATTGTCATCAGTTTTTGGATATTTTCAATATTTTCTTTCAAATATTTGGACTCTATCATTCCGATCCTCCTTAAACCTTACATCCGCTTTCCGGCACACCTTTTTTTAATGCGTCGATTGTAACAATGCATGGATTATCTTACAGATACCGAAAACCCCATGTCCATCACTCGGGGAGTTTAAATCGTCCTGGAGCGGGGGCTAATCAGCAATTTCAGCGCACAAACTCATGCATAAGGCAGCCTAAAGAAAGAACAGAATTTTATCAAGAAAAATAAATTCGTTTTATGATTCGGAATTATAACCAATTTATATGCGGTTATCTATAAAGCCCAAGCGATACCACGTACAGAGGTCTGGGGGGTTCGTTTTAAAGTCGGGCAACTGTTTGAGATCGTTAGGCGCCGTTAGGCCCGCAGCATAAGGTAGATGGTTACAAAGATATAATCAGGGTTCGAGACAGTCCTTGCTCAGGCTGTCCTCGAAGGTGACAGGATAACACCCATCAAAACAGGCTTTGCAGAAATGATTTTCCGGGTTTTTGATGTTGGTTGCGCTCAAAAGACCCTCGAGGCTCAGGTAGTATAGGGAGTCCAGCCCCAGATGTTCTCTCAACTCTTCTACCGTTTTGTTTGCAGCAATCAGTTCTCCCCGGGTTGAAAAATCGATGCCGTAGTGGCAGGGGAATCTGTGAGGGGGGCCACTCACGCGCATATGGACACGGTTGACACCCAGTTCCCGCAGCGCCTTTACACGCGTTTTTACCGTGGTACCCCTGATAATGGAATCTTCAATGATAATAATATCTTTCCCTTTCAGCAGGGATTTGATGGGGTTCAGCTTTACCCGCACACCGAAATCACGCATACTCTGGGTGGGTTGGATAAAGGTCCTTCCTACATAATGGTTTCGAATCATGCCCATTTCAAACGGTATACCCGATGCCTCTGAATACCCCAGAGCCGCATATGTACCGGAATCCGGAAATGGCATGACAAAGTCGGCATCCACACCCGATTCACGGGCCAAGCGCCTCCCGTGTGCCTTTCTGAGCTGGTAAACATTCATTCCATAAAAAGAACTGTCCGGTCTTGCGAAGTAAATGAATTCGAAAATGCAGAAAGCTCGCCTGTCAGGCACCGGCACGTGGATGCTCTTGATACCGCCGTCGCTGATAATGACGATTTCTCCCGGATCCAGTTCCCGAATAAATTCGGCCTGGACCAGGTCGAGGGCACAGGTCTCGGATGCCAGCACATAATTGCCATTCAGGCGACCCAGGCAAAGGGGTCTGAATCCGTATGGATCCTTGATGCCCACAACTTCTCCCTTGCCGGTAAGCATAATAAAGGAAAAAGCGCCTTTCAGTTTTTGGACAGCCGCTGCCAGTGCCTGTTCAAATCCGAGTTCAAGATTTTTTACAAAGAGGTGCAGGAAAATTTCACTGTCCATGGTCGTCTGGAATATAGACCCGACCTCCTCCAGTTCACGCTTCAATTCATAGGCATTGACGATATTGCCGTTGTGTGCCACGGCATATGATTTTTTCCTGTGCTGAACAACGAATGGCTGGGCATTCATTAGAATGGAGCTGCCGGTTGTTGAGTAACGAACGTGCCCGATGGCATGCCGGCCGCAAAGATCCTCCATGTGGTCGGCGTCGAACACCTCCGGCACCAGTCCCATTCCTTTGTGGGCATAAATTGCCTGATCTCTGGCAATGGCAATGCCTGAGCTTTCCTGGCCACGGTGCTGGAGGGCGTAAAGCCCAAAATAGGTCATTCGTGCAGCTTCGGAATGCCCTGAAATGCCAAATATCCCACAGGCTTCCCGGGGTCTCCCGCAGCACGTCGATTCACCGTCTGAAGTTGTTTTCATATGACCGGACACCATTTATTGGTTGCTCCTTGTCAAATATCTGGTTTAAAGCTCTTCTGAAAGTAATATAGCCTCGGCAATCTCACGCATGGATTTCCGCGTGTCCATGCTGCGCTTCTGTATCCAACGATAAGCCTCCTCCCCGGTTCGGCCACGTCGCTTCGTGAGCACCTCTTTGGCACGTTCCACCAGTTTACGTGTCTCGAGTTCCTCCTGAATGACCTTGGTTTCCACCATGAGCTCGGTATTGATAATAGCGGCCGCTGCCTGGTTGGCAACAGTTTGGATGAGATTGATTTCCGTTTCGGAAAACCGATGGCGCTCAGCTGTAAAGCAGTTAAAAACACCGATAACCTTTTCATCCTTGATTTCCAACGGAACGCTCAGCATGGATACCAGACCGAGCCGTCTGGCCATCTCTTTTTCTTTGAAAAGAGATTCATCCAGCACATTTTCGACCATGAGCGGCTTTCGGGTTGTTGCAACATGCCCCACAACCCCTTCCCTCATTCCCAGGGATCGATCCTTCACATACTCACGATCGATGGTTTGCGAGGCTTTCAATCCCAGTATCGGCGGATCAACGGTTTCATCGATAAGCCACAGAGAGCATATTTCCACCCCGGTTACTTTGGCCGTGACCATTAAAATCAGTTTGAGGATATCTTCCAGATACTGATCGGAGGTTATGGCACGACTGATGTCCATCAGGGCTTTGATATATTTGTCTTGTTGATCAAGCTCGGGTTTTTTCATGATTAAAATTTGAAACGCTCATCTTAGGGCTCGCGAAAAAATAACTTCACATTTTCAGCGCCCATCCATCCCGCTCAGAAGCGTTGCGAAAACTCGAAATATGCTCGATATTCCTACATTTTCGCGCCTTGCTGAACGGGCGCCTGAACTCTGAAACTCTGTGAACTTATTTCTGCGCGAACCCTTAGTGCAGATTATTAAAACTTGTTTAGGTTTTTTTTTCAACATTTAATAAAATTGTGGTATGAATTTGTAAGATACGTTTTTTGATTGATGGAGCAAATATGGACCCTGAAAAAACAAACATTCCGCTGGAAATCATAAACAATGCCAAAAGTCACTGGGAAACATATTCCCGGACCGCAGAAGCGCACGCAGCAATTATCGAAGCGGACAAGGACTTTTTAGTGGAATTGCATCGGGTCTGGGGGTTCAGTGAGTTTGTTTCCAAACGCTGTCTCCGGGACCCCGGCATGCTGTTGAATCTTTTCGAAAGCAGGCATTTGTTTGAAGCATACCCGGCCGATTTTTATCGTAAACATGTCAAGAGTATTCTGGCTGATTTTGATCATGGGCCCACCACCGATCTGACCAATGCCGGGCTGACAAACCAGATCTCTATATTGCAGCGCCTGTTGAGAACTTTTCGGCAACGCGAAATGGTTCGCATCGCCTGGCGGGATCTTTCCGGGCGTGCAGTACTTGCAGAAACCATGGCAGATCTCTCTGCTTTTGCCGATGCCTGCATCGATTGTTCCCTTTCGGTTCTCTATAACCTGCAATGCAGAGTGGACGGCATTCCCCGTGCTAATAATGGTTCCCGGCAACGCCTGGCAGTCTTTGGACTCGGAAAACTGGGTGGCAAAGAGCTTAATTTTTCATCTGATATCGACTTGATATTTGCCTACCCTGAAGCGGGGAAAACCGATCATCCTGAACAGCCCAGCTCCAATGATGCATTCTTTGTCCGGCTTTGCAGAAATCTCATTAAAACCCTTTCTGAATTAACATCCGATGGTCAGGTTTTCCGTGTCGATATGCGGCTGAGACCTGACGGTGAGAACGGCCCCCTGGTGATGAGTTTTGAAAATACGGAGAAATATTATCAGTTCCATGGACGGGAATGGGAACGCTATGCATGGATCAAAGCCAGAGCGGTGGCTGGAGACAAACCCGCCGCGGAAATCCTTATCCAACGGCTCAAACCCTTTATCTACAGACGTTATCTCGACTACGGTGCATTTGATTCTCTGCGCGACATGAAACAAAAGATTTCCATCGAGGTCAAACGAAAAGGTCTGGCGAACAATATCAAACTGGGACCCGGAGGCATTCGTGAAATCGAATTTTTCGGTCAGGTATTTCAACTGATCAGGGGCGGTATCATCCCGGGGTTGCAGGACCAACGCATTCAGCACATCCTCGATACCCTGGCAAACGAAAATTATATTGAACCAAAAACACGGGATGAACTCCAGGCATCCTACTGCTTTCTACGAAATACAGAGCACCGCCTCCAGGAATTTTCGGACCAGCAAACCCACGATCTGCCAAAAAAACTCAAAGCAAGACTTCGGCTTGCCCTGGCTATGGGCTTTGACAACTGGGAATCGTTCTCATCCCGTCTGAAGCAGCATACAGACATTGCTCAGCGCCACTTCAGTAACCTTTTGGCCTCCCAGCACCCGGAAACCAAAGCGAATTGCAATAACGAAAACACCCAGGAACTTGCATATCTCTGGACAAGCACCAGCGTGGATGAGCACGCCTGCCGTGAGCTATCCAATGCAGGGTTTAAAACGCCTGAAGCCATCGTAACACTTCTGGATCATTTTAAAAACAGCCCGGGGACAAGGGCGTTGAGCCGTGAAGGAAGGGCCAAGATCGACAGACTGATTCCCATAGTCCTGAAGGTCACGTCACGCTCACCAAAGCCGGACCTTGTCTTGAAACGCATCATCGACCTCATTGAAACGATCCAGCGGAGGACCAATTACGTGTCTCTCCTGCTGGAAAATCCGGGTGCACTGGAGCATTTGATACGCCTGGCCAATGCCAGCCCGTGGATCATTACCTTCCTTTCCCGTCACCCGGTACTCCTGGACGAACTCATCGATCCCCGAACACTCTATTCGCCACCTGAAAAGGGTGCATTAAGGGATAATCTAAACCGCCGGTTGAATAAAATTGAATCAGGCGATCTGGAATATCAAATTGAAGCACTCTGCATATTCCGCCAGGTGAACGAGTTGCGCGTTGCGGCTGCTGATATCACGGACGTACTGCCGTTGATGCGGGTCAGTGATTATCTATCCGATATCGCGGAAACCATTCTGGAGAAAGTTGTCAACCTGTCGTGGCAACACCTGATCACCAAACACGGCAGGCCATCGGCAAGCCTAAACGGCAATCCCTGTGAAAAAGGTTTTGCGGTCATCGCCTACGGTAAGCTGGGCGGACTTGAACTCGGCTATGGGTCTGATCTGGACATTGTATTTATCCATGCGGGTGATAAAGGCCGGACCAGCGGGAATCGTCCCATCGAAAATTCACAGTTCTATGCCCGATTAGGGCAGCGGGTACTACATCTGTTAACCACACATACAGCGGCGGGACGGATATATGAAATCGACATGCGCCTGCGACCCAGTGGAAGCTCGGGGATGCTTGTCAGCCACTTCACGTCTTTTCAGGCGTATCAGTCCGAAGATGCAAGGACCTGGGAACACCAGGCCCTGCTGAGAACACGAGCCATTATTGGTGACAAGCACCTGACAGACTGGTTCAAGCGGGTTCGAAAGGATATACTAATCCGCAAACGTCGAAAAGCGGCACTCCAGGAAGAGGTCCTCACCATGCGGGAAAAAATGCGCAGTACCCTGACGCAAAAAGATTCGGACCGTTTCGACCTGAAACAGGATCGGGGCGGCATCGTTGACATCGAATTTCTTGTCCAGTTCCTGGTTCTCTTAAATGCCCATAGATTCAATGAACTGGTAACCTACCCGGACAATGTCCGGCAAATTCAGGCGCTTTCTGAAACAGGTATCCTGGATGAAAAGGTCGCCCATCTCCTGAGACGAATCTACCTGGTTTATCGCGCCACTGTTCACCGCTTGAATCTGTCTGAAAAACCTCTCACGGTACCATCCGGCACGTTTCAAGATCTTCGGCAACATGTTGATAAAATATGGTCATTTTACGTGAACCCATAGTCTAAACCTATATTACATTATTGTAATTTTTAATTGTTTTTATTAACATATTTGTAATATCCACCCACCACTTCTCAATCTGCCACAACCTATCACATCAATATCATTAAGTAATATTCTAAACCTTCGTTTTGGCACGCCATTTGCTATATACTTTGCATCAAGTTAAAAAACAGAAGCAAGCGATTAACAAATATGGACCACCCTTTCAACCATATATCCGATACCCTGAAACAAAGAAGGGAGCAGCTGATATCCGCGTTGTCGGAGATGCAGCCAATTGACTTTATGCATCGGCACGCCGGCATTCTGGACGATTATTTTCGGGAAAGTTTCGAACACAGCCTGGTGGGTCCAAAACTGGCGCTTTACAAAAACCCTTATGCCATGATTGCCCTAGGTGGCTACGGGCGTGAAGAGCAATGCGTTCACTCGGATGTGGACATCCTTTTCCTGTTTCAAAACGAGGTGCCCAAAGCAGCAGAAGCACTGATTCAGGAAATCATTTACCCGCTATGGGACCTGGGCCTTGAAGTTGGTTATGCAACCCGCACACTCAAAGAATGCATCAGACTTGCAAGAAAGAATCCCATCGTTCTGACACCTATCCTGGACGCCAGGTTTATCTGCGGGATGTCTATCCTGTTTTCAAATCTACTGGACACTCTCCGCCAAAAGGTATTGAAAAAACAGTCCCGGAAAATCATCACCTGGTTGGTGGATCAAAGCCGGGAAAGACATCTCCGGTTCGGCGATTCAACCTATCTACTCGAGCCGAATCTCAAAGAAGGGCAAGGCGGCCTCAGGGATTATCACACCATGCTATGGATCGGCCGAATTAAATTGAACATACGGCACCCCAGAGACCTTGAATATTTCGGTTATATGTCCCATGAAGAATACCAATCCATCAGAAAGGGGCTTTCCTTCATCTGGAACGTACGCAACCGTCTGCATTTGACATCCAAAAGAAAAAGCGACCAGCTTTACTTTGAAAATCAGATCCAGCTGGCGAAATCCATGCATTTTAAAAAGCGTTCGGGCCAGCAGGCCGTGGAGACATTTCTGGGCAAACTACACGCCAATATGGATTTCATGAAACAGCAGTTCCTGATGTTTCTCAGCGAACACGGTTATGTCAAGACCTACAGCAAAAAAAATCGATACCGTTTATCGGTTCACGTAGAGGGCCTGACGGTGAATCGCGACATGCTCGATTTTGTGTCGTCGGAATATGTATTGAATTCGCCGGCACTTCTCGTTCGGGTATTTGAAGAAAGCACACGGCTAAAAATTCCTTTGAGTATGGAAGCCAAGCGAATTGTCAGCGAATTTCGTCACCTTATTGACAATGAGGTCAGAACCGACAAGCAGGTGTTGAAGGGACTTGAAACCATTCTTAAAGAACCTGTTTTCACCATCGACGTTCTCGGAGAAATGCTGGATTCAGGATGTCTTGTGAGCCTCATTCCGGAAATGAAAGGTATCGTCAACAGAATCCAGTATGACGAATACCATGTTTACCCGGTCGACAAACATTCGTTGAGGACCGTGCAGACCGTCAGGGCCTTTGGGACGGACCAGGACAATTCAGGATGCCCAATCTGCGGCAATGTCTGGAAGGAATTGAAAAACCGAAAATGCCTTCTCTGGGCTGCACTTCTACACGATATCGGGAAAGGTGCCCCGGAGAAAAATCACGCCAAAACAGGTGCCAAAATTACCCGGAAGATAATGGCCGGTTTCGGCTATTCAGAATACGATATCGAAATGGCATCGTTTCTGGTGGAACAGCATCTCCTGCTCATGAAAACAGCCACACGCCGAGACATTCACGATGAAGAAACAGCCATCATGTGTGCCAGAATCATTAAAAAAGTCAGCCGACTGCAAATGCTGTTTCTCCTGACGGTTGCAGATGCCGTATCAACCGGCCAGAATGCCTGGAGTGAGTGGACCATGGCACTCCTTAGAGATCTTTTCCTGAAAGTGATGAATATCCTGAAAAAGGGTGAACTGGCAAGTCGGCACGCGGTACAAACCATCGAGAAAAAACAGGATACGATTCTGGCGTCAGCGGCAACACCTGATGAAAGAAGTCGCCTGGCAGCTACATTCAATATCATGTCGCCCAGATATGTTCTGACCATGCCGGTTATCAATATTCTGGAGGATATTGCACTATATCAAAACATGAACGATCGAGAATTCGTTTGGCATATTTCCAAAAATGAGGCGGCCAACACACGAATTGTAAGAATCTGCGCTAAAGACAAACCCGGTCTCTTTTCCAAAATCGCCGGAATGTTAACGTTAAACAATCTCGACATTCTGGATGCCCAGATTTTCACCTGGCGCAACAATATAGCTCTTGATATTTTCACTCTCAAGCCACCACTGGATAAGGTTTTCGAAAATGAACGCTGGACAATTGCGGAGAGGAATCTGACATCTGCGCTTTCAGGTGATCTGGACCTCGCAAGTCAGCTTGAAAAAAAGATGAAGGTCGCTTCCGCCATCAAACCCAGGGCTTCCAAAAGACCTCATAAGGTGAATGTAGACAATAAAAGTTCCAGTTTCTTTACAATTATAGAGATCTTTACCTATGATTTCCCCGGCCTTTTATTTGCCATTACCGACGCCCTTTACCAGGCCGGCCTCGATATCTGGGTCGCCAAAATTTCGACAAATATCGATCAGGTTGTGGATGTTTTCTATGTAAGAGACGTCGACGGCCAGAAAGTCGATGCTGAAAATCAGGTATTATTCATCAAAGAAGTAATTTATCAGCGACTACCTAAAATCATTTAGCATGACTCGACACAGCAACAAAGGAGCAAGAAAGATGAAAAAGATTGAAGCCATTGTAAAACCATTCAAACTGGATGACATCAAAGAAGCCCTCAATGAAATCGGTATTCAGGGAATGACCATTTCAGAGGTCAAGGGATACGGACGACAAAAGGGCCACAAGGAAATCTACCGTGGTGCTGAATATGTTGTCGATTTTATCCCCAAAATCAAGATCGAACTCGTTGTCGACACTGCAATAGCGGATCAGGTGGTGGAAAAGATCCGTGACGCAGCCAACACCGGTAAAATCGGTGATGGTAAAATATTTATCTTTTCTGTGGAGGAAGCCATCCGTGTCCGTACCGGAGAAAAGGGCATTGATGCCATATAACCTGAATGTTTTTGAGATAGATTATAGGACCAAACAAGGAGGAACCCAATGACACCCAAAGACGTATTAGAAATGGCCAAGGAGAACGGCGCGAAAGTTGTGGACCTGCGCTTCATGGATTTCCCGGGATTGTGGCAGCACCTCACGGTTCCAATCAGGGAGCTGGATGAATCAAGTTTTGAAGATGGTTTCGGCTTTGACGGATCGAGTATCCGCGGCTGGCAGCCCATCCACGCCAGCGACATGTTGATGATTCCGGATCCAACGACAGCAAAAATCGATCCCTTTTACAAGGAAACCAGCCTGGTGCTCCTTTGCAACATATTTGACCCGCTAACGCGCGAGCCCTATTCCAGGGACCCGAGGTATATCGTCCAGAAAGCGGAGGCCTATTTGAAAAGTACCGGAATCGGGGACGTTGCCTATATCGGACCTGAACCTGAGTTTTTTATTTTTGATGACATCGCCTTCGAGTCCTCCAAAAACCGGGCATTTTACGAAATTGATTCTATTGAAGGCATCTGGAACTCCGGTCGGGACGAAGGCCCCAACCTCGGATACAAACCCCGCCACACGGAAGGTTATTTCCCGGTACCGCCCATGGACAAATTCCAGGATCTCCGGACCGAAATGCTCCTGGTACTGGAAAGCCTCGACATCGAAACCGAAGCCCAGCACCACGAGGCGGCAACGGCAGGGCAGTCAGAAATCGACATGCGTTTCAAGCCGCTCCTGCAGATGTCGGATCAGCTCATGTGGTTCAAATACGTACTAAAAAATGTGGCCTACAGGAACAACCATACGGTGACGTTCATGCCAAAACCACTCTTTGAAGACAACGGAAGCGGCATGCACACCCATCTCAGCATCTGGCAAGATGGCAATCCACTATTTGCCGGAGACAAATATGCCGGTGTATCCCAGGAAGCACTCTGGGCCATCGGCGGCATCCTGAAACACGCCAGGGCAATTTGTGCGTTCACCAACCCCACAACCAACTCCTATAAACGCCTGGTGCCGGGATTTGAAGCCCCTGTCAACCTGGCTTATTCCAGTCGTAACAGAAGTGCGGCTGTTCGAATTCCCATGTATTCGTCCTCACCCAAAGCCAAGCGCCTCGAATTCCGGACCCCGGATCCATCATGCAATGGATACCTTGCCTTTTCCGCCCTGCTCATGGCGGCCATCGACGGCATCGAAAATAAAATGGACCCAGGCGATCCGCTTGACAAGGATATCTACAATCTCCCACCGGAAGAACTGGCCGAAATTCCCTCTGCTCCAGGCTCCCTGGATGAAGCGCTTGACGCGCTGAAAGAAGATCAGGATTTTCTCAAAAAGGGTGATGTCTTTACCCAGGATGCTATCGATATGTGGATCGACTACAAGACAGAAAACGAGGTCAATCCCATCAAATTACGACCCCATCCGCACGAATTTTTTCTGTATTATGATATCTAAATTTAAAAAGGGTAGGGCCGTCCCGGCCCTACCCTTTTTAAATCAAATTTCTGTATAACAATTTGATATTTAGTTGAAACTTTTCTAGAACGTTTTATAAAGTGCTTCCTGCAGATCAGACAACAGGACCCGTGAAATTAAATCTATATCATCATTTGTTTCTGAATCTCCAGCCGCAGAGCGGGTGGGCTCAAGACGCCCCCTCGAAGGGGGCTGGAATATCCAATATCGAATATCGATTACATGAATTTCGAAGTCATGGTTGCTATCGATTGATAAAAACGAAAGAGCGTCACGCGGCGCCAGCGCTGAGCGAGCGATTCAACACTTCAATATTCACCGGATCGGTAGAACCTTTCCGGGTCCTCCACCAGAGGTGGAGGATTTAGATCAGAATTAAGATGTGACCCCTGTTATACATTTAGTAACCCGGCCTTTCCAAGGGCATTCTCAATCTCCCCTGGACTCTTAACTCTGTGGGCGATCATTCCGATTTCTTTTGCGCTTTTTACATTGATCTCATTGTCATCCAGAAAGAGAACAGAAGAGGCGTTACAACCAAGGCGCTGTAAAACATATTCAAACGACTCTTTATCTGGTTTAACCTTACCCATGAGGTGAGATGCAAAATGATATTGGAACATTTTCTCAAGTCCCATTTCTTTCATGAGGATAGGCCAGTGCAATACATTAGAATTACTTAAACAGGCGAGAGTATAATTATTTTTTAATCTTTGGATAAGACTTGAAGCACCGGGAAACAATCCTTTTGGCCATTGCCTAAATCTGTCGATGAATTCAGCTTTCCCTACCGGCAAATCCATTTCCGTTATTAATTGGTCTGCAAATTGCTCTGCGGTTGAATACCCTATCTCAAAAGAACGGACGGCAGGAGAGTTGAGCCATGCCTCCCAAAGCGTTTCATCATCATACCGATGGTTTGTCCATTTGAGCATGATGGGCACGCCGGTCAACTCAACCAGAACACCACCTAAATCGAATAAGATTACCTTGATCATGTTTTTAATTTACCTTGCAAATACGCAACAATACTGTGTGCCGCTTGTCTTCCAGAAGCGATCGCATGAACGATAAGAGACTGACCGTTTGTCATATCTCCGGCAACAAAAATACCATCCATATTCGTCATCATGTTCCGGTCGGCGTTGATATGCCCTCTTTTATCCAGTGTTAATTGAAAATTATCAATCAGCGTGTTGTTTCCAGGCCCGACAAATCCCATGGCAAGAATAACGAGATCGGCTTCTATCTGAAATTCGGTACCCGGTTTTTCTTTCGGTATCATTGCACCGTCTGTCCCCGTTATCCACTCTATTTCGGCGCAGAGAAGCCTTTCAATCGTCTGGTTCTCTCCCATAAAGGTTTTGGTTGTTACAGCCCATTTTCTCTGGCCGCCTTCTTTATGAGCATGGGATTCTCGAAGGATTATGGGCCACATGGGCCAGGGAGTTGAATCCGGTCTTTCAGCGGGGGGCCTGGGCATTATTTCAAGTTGAAAAACGTTTTTTGCGCCCTGCCTCAACGCAGTTCCAAGACAATCAGAGCCCGTATCACCACCGCCTATCACCACCACTGATTTCCCGGAAGCAGTAATGGAAGGCGCATGTTCATCGAGTTCATTACTGACTTTTTTATTTTGCTGAATCAGATAATCCATGGCAAACACAATCCCTGAAAGATCCCGTCCGGGAATGGGCAGATCCCTGGGTTGCCTGGAACCGCAGGCAAGACAGATGGCGTCAAAATGTTTTTCAAGATACCTAAAGGAAATATCCGTACCCACGATTACATCTGTTTCAAATAAAACACCCCCATCTTTCATCAGATTGATTCGACGTTCCACAATCCTTTTTTCCATCTTAAAGTCCGGTATCCCATATCTTAGAATGCCGCCGGGATGAAGAGCATCGTCGTATACAGTCACATGATATCCCGATTTATTTAAGGTGTCGGCTGCCGCCAGACCGGCCGGTCCGGAACCGATAATGGCAATGCTTTCATCAAAATAGGTACTCGGAGGGTTAGGGCGTATCAATCCTTTTTCAAAGCCCTTTTCAATAACAGCAAGCTCAATCTGTCTGATAGTCACCGGTTCTGTGTTAATGCCTGCGACACAGGCTGTTTCACAGGACGCGGGGCAAAGACGCCCGGTAAATTCAGGAAAATTATTTGTTGAGCACAAAATATCTAAAGCTTCCTGCCACCGGCCCCTGTACACAAAATCATTAAATTCCGGGATAATATTTGATACAGGGCATCCATACACGTGACAAAAAGGAATTCCGCAATCCATACATCTTGCGGCCTGTTCATAAATATCTTCTTCTTCCGGTTCAATATCGACTGCTTTAAAATCCTTAAGACGCTCCTCTTTCGGCCGATATCCCGGTTCTTTCCGACAATATTCCAAAAACCCTGTATCTTTACCCATGCCAAACCTCTTGTCTTTCTATTGCCTCATCTTCCTTGCTCATTTTACCGAGAATCTTTCGATACTCCATGGGAAACACCTTGACAAAAAAGGGCAGACATTTTTCCCATTCGGATAAAACACGCTTTGCCTTTTCGCTTGCGGTATATTCATGGTGTTTTGCAATCATTTCTTTGAGTTCATTTATGTCCTGAAGCTCAGTTACAAGTTCCAGATCGACCATGTCGAGATTACAGCGACCATCAAATTCCTGGCCAGGGTCATAGACATAAGCAAGCCCGCCACTCATGCCGGCACCGAAATTGATTCCCGTGCTGCCCAGAACAACCACCCTTCCCCCTGTCATGTATTCGCACCCATGATCGCCAACGCCTTCTACGACCGCATATGCACCACTGTTCCTGATGGCAAACCGTTCTCCAACTTTTCCCCGTAAATAGACCTCCCCACTTGTCGCACCGTAAAGGAGAACATTCCCCGCAATGATGTTTTCAGAGGGATTGAAATCAGCACCACGGTAAGGTGTAACGATGATTTTAGCCCCTGAAAGACCTTTGCCAAGGTAATCATTGGATTCACCCTCCAAATAAAGTGTCAGTCCTTTAGCGGCAAAGGCGCCAAAGCTTTGACCGGCCGCACCTTTGAACCGGCAAGTGATGGTATTGCCCGGCAAGCCATCGTTACCGTATTTTTTGGCGATCTCGCCAGAAAGCATAGCGCCCACTGTCCGGTCCACATTTTTTATCGGCAGTTCAATCTCAACCGGCACCTTTGATTTTATGGCCGGTTCTGCCTGCTTCAGCAACCGGCGATCAAGAATATTTTCCGTATCACAAGGCTGCATTTCTACTTGACGACGGGTGATTTCATGTCCCAGCCCTGGATTGAATAAAATTTTTGAGAAATCCAACCCTTTTGATTTCCAGAAATCGATGGCATTATTCATTTCGAGCAGATCGGACCGTCCGATCAAGTCGTCCATTTTTAAAAAACCAAGTGTGGCCATAATTTCTCTGACGTCCCTTGCAATCATTGTGAGAAAATGAACAACATGTTCAGGCTTGCCTTTAAACAGTTTACGAAGTTGGGCATTCTGTGTCGCGACACCTACCGGGCAAGTGTTTTTATGGCATTTTCTCATTAAAACGCATCCCATGGTCACCAGAATGGATGTGGCAAAACCAAACTCTTCCGCCCCCAACAACGCGCCGATTACCACGTCACGACCGGTTTTTATCTGTCCATCGACCTGAATTCTTATTCTGCTGCGAAGCTTGTTCAGCAACAGCGTTTGTTGCGTCTCAGCCAGCCCAAGCTCCCAGGGCGCGCCTGCATGTCGGATGGAAGACAGTGGGGATGCGCCGGTTCCACCATCATACCCGCTAATCAAAACCACGTCTGCATGGGCTTTTGCCACTCCGGCAGCCACGGTGCCCACCCCTGTTTCAGACACAAGTTTTACGGACACACGGGCATCGGGATTAATATTTTTCAAATCAAAAATAAGTTGAGCCAGGTCCTCGATGGAATAGATGTCGTGGTGTGGCGGCGGTGAAATCAACGTAACACCGGGGGTTGAATGTCGGACTCTGGCGATCTCTTCGTTGACCTTATGCCCGGGAAGCTGCCCCCCTTCTCCTGGTTTGGCACCCTGAGCAATTTTTATCTGGAGCTCTTTTGCACTTACCAGATATTCTGCGGTCACCCCAAACCGGCCGCTTGCCACTTGTTTGATGGCACTTGAACGGCTGTCACCATTTTCAAGAGGCTGGTATCGGATTGGATCTTCGCCACCCTCACCGCTATTACTCTTCCCCTTAACGCGGTTCATGGCAATAGCGATCGTTTCGTGGGCCTCTTTGCTGATCGAGCCAAAAGACATGGCCCCGGTGACAAATCGTTTTAAAATATTTTCTACGGGCTCAACCTCATCAATCGGTACAGCGGTCGTTTTTTTAAACGAAAACAGACCCCGAAGCGTGGACTGTTTTTGTGACTGATCGTTGATCAACTTCGTATACTGTTTAAAAAGACGATAATTATTCGTCCTGGCTGCCTGCTGTAAAGTACTCACAGACGCCGATGTCCACAAATGGCGTTCGCCGTCAGACCGTTGTCGATAGTGCCCACCACTTGAAAGAACGGCAGGAGAAGTGGGTGGCGGATTCTTTGCATGATGATACCTCTCATTGGCTTCAGCCGCAATTTCATCCAGGCCAATACCTTCAACATCGGAGGCTGTCCCCGTAAAATATGTCGAAACAACATTTCTATTCAGACCTACAATTTGAAACACCTGGGCGCTGCGGTAACTTCTCAAAGTGGATATCCCCATTTTGGACATGGTTTTAAGCAGTCCTTTGCAAAGCGCCTTTATATATTTTTCGATTGCTTCCGCGATACCGAGGTTTTTAGAAAACTGCTTCTTTATCACCATTGCGGCAATGGTTTCAAAGGCAAAATACGGATTCACAGCCGTGGCCCCATACCCCAGAAGAAGTGCGATGTGCATGACTTCCCTGGCCTCACCTGTCTCTACAATGATACCTGAACTGGTACGAACACCAGCCATAACCAATCTCCTGTTCACGGCGGAAACAGCTAAAAGGGCCGGGATTGGCGCCTGGTTTTCGGGCAAATTCCGGTCGGATAGAATAATCAACGTGATTCCATTGGCAATAGCTTTTTCGGCTCTATCGCACATATCGGAAATCGCATTTTCAAGAGCCTGTCCATCTCCTTTGGCAGGAAATCCAATGGGGATGCTGACACTTCGAAATCCTTTAATATTTAGTTCCCGGATACGGTTCAGGTCTTCATTGGCAAGCACAGGGTGCTGTAGTTTAATCAAGCGGCTGTTTTGCGGTATTTCCGATAAGATATTTCCCGGATTGCCGATAAAGGTCATCAAGGACATGACCAACTCTTCTCGAACAGGATCAATGGGCGGATTGGTGACCTGGGCAAAAAGTTGCTTAAAATAGTTAAACAGCAATTGATTTTTTTCGGAAAGAACGGCTAATGGCGAGTCGGTCCCCATTGATCCCACAGGTTCCTGCCCGGTTGTCGCCATGGGGTCGAGGATCATTTGAAGATCTTCCCGTGTATATCCGAAAAGTCTTTGGGTGAAAAGAAGGTTCTCCATGTCGGGTTTGATAACCGATACATCAGAATAAAACCCCCTGAGGGAAATCCTGTTTTCATCCACCCATCGTCTGTAAGGTTGTTTTCTGGCGCAAAGGGTTTTGACTTCACCATTTTTTAGAAGCCGTTTCTCATTAAAATCAATCAGGATAATTTCACCTGGCCTAAGAGCGCCTTTGTCAACGATTTCATTTTCAGGAATTTCCAATACACCGGTTTCTGAAGCAAAAACAATCAAGCCGTTTTTAGTAACCGTATAACGGGCCGGACGCAATCCGTTTCTGTCCAGTAGAGCGCCTGTTTGGGTTCCGTCTGAAAACGCAATGGCTGCCGGTCCGTCCCAAGGTTCCATCATACCGGCATGGTACTCAAAAAAACCGCGAAGGTCCGGCCCCATAGGATATTTGTCTCCCCAGGCCTCCGGCACGAGCATCAGCATGGCATGAGGAATCGAACGCCCAGCACTTACTAAATGTTCCAGAATATTATCCAGACATGAAGAATCACTTCCGTTTTCGTTGATAATGGGAAGGGTTTTTTGAATATCACTTCCCAAAAGGTCTGACTGTAGAGAAGACTCCCGTGAACGGATGTGGTTGAGATTCCCACGTAAGGTATTTATTTCACCATTATGGGCCAAATATCGAAACGGCTGTGCCAGCTCCCATGAGGGAAATGTGTTGGTGCTGTATCGTTGGTGCACAACAGCGACCGCGCTGTCAAATTCACTGTTTGATAGATCCCTGTAAAATCCTGAAAGCTGGGGCGCGGTAAATAGTCCCTTGTAAATGATCGTTCTGCAGGAAAGGCTGGCAATATAAAAACACCCCTTTTCAATATTGATATCTTCCGTTTTTTTCTCAATAACCCTTCTGAGTATATAAAGCTTACGCTCAAGGGATGAACCGGCGATACCCTTACCCTTGATAAAGCACTGCATGACTTTCGGTCGCTGTTCTCTGGCCTGGCCATGAATCGCATCAATATCCACGGGAACTTCACGCCAACCAATGAACTCGAGATCTTCTGACGAAACCGCCCCTTCCATTATCTGAATCAATTTTCGGAAAGGTTTCTCATCCCTGGGCATAAAAATCATACCCACACCGTATTCTCCCTCGCCCGGCAATTTGACATGCAACGGTTGATATGCATTTTTAAAAAAATCATGCGGAATTTGAACAAGGATACCTGCGCCGTCTCCTGTTGTTAAATCACCTCCCACGGCACCCCGATGAAGCAGGTTTTCAAGAATTTTAATTCCGTTTCTCACAATTTCATGGCTTTTTACACCATTGATGTTTGCAACAAACCCGACCCCGCAGGCATCATGTTCGTTTAACGGATTGTACAAACCCTGGCTGGGGGGGAAAGATCCTGATCTTGTCGTTGTAAAAGATGTCATTTGTCAGACCTATTAATGATTGTCAAATTTTGATTAGAAAAGGCAAGAAATTCGGGTCACCGTTGCCCTATGGGTTGGACGGAACAAACGCTAAGCCTCATAGGTCGTAATTACAACATTAGCCGCCTCTTCCCTGAGAACGATTAGTGACTGATACTTTTCGGAATGATACCAATCGTTGAGCGTGGGATAATCAGGAAATTCGATTACGACAACACGATCGTGTTCATGTTTACCTGCAAGAACTGAAACAAGTTGACCTCTGAAAATAATTTTAGATTCAAAGGGAGAAAGTGATTCTCGAACGCC
>Ga0164315_10001007_pt1 | contig 20734 bp, 35 predicted proteins | sample GuaBasSedimGuay6_FD_113737 | JGI IMG/M metagenome (GOLD analysis project Ga0164315, IMG submission 113737) | Subseafloor sediment microbial communities from Guaymas Basin, Gulf of California, Mexico - Guay6, Core 4569-2, 0-3 cm | ecosystem: Environmental > Aquatic > Marine > Hydrothermal vents... | reverse complement strand
GGAACTAAATATTGGCATGAAAATATCATACCAAAATTGAATGAACTTTCTGGTCAGATTTATACTGATACAAACATGGAAGCTGGTAATGTTATTGCTGCTAACCCTCTTGATGTTGCTATTCTTGAAGATCTCCAGACATTTAATTATACTGGTACTTCTTCTGCAGATGGTGATTTGGGTTATCGTTCAGCAACTGTTGCTGGTGGGAAATGGAAGATTTTGACTTCTTCAGTTGTTACTCAGGGTACAATGTTGATGGTTTATAAACCAGTTGAAGAGTTGAAGAGTATTTTCTTCTACAGTCCTTATGTTCCTGCAATTTTGCATCCTTACCCATTAACTGCAACTCCAAGCTTGACAATCTTAAGTCGTTATGCGACAGCTCTTGTTAGATCAGCTGGTATTGCAACACTTAGTATTGGTGCATAAACAATAACTAAATATTATTTAATTAAACTCTCCAGTTATATTTAATTAATATTTAATTACAAAAAAAGCGCTTCTGGATTACTACGAATGTCCAGAAGCGCTTTTTTCACGTTATTCTACTTTGTGAGGTGGAATTCTATTTTTTATATTACCACGCCATTTTAAAGAAGTATTTTTATAACTTTTTTCCTTAAGTTTTTTAGCTTCTTCTTCAGTAAATGTTTTAATTTTACCACCTTCTTTTAAAAATTCTTCAATGGTTTGTTTATTTTCCATAATTTCTTCTTTAATGGAGTTTTTAAAATCATAATACTTTTTTTTCAAACTTTATTCCACCATCTTCCTTTCGTTCCCCTATTCAATATCTGTTGAAAAGGGTTAACTTTTACTCCTACAATATTTTCAATCCAGTCAAGTTTACCAGCACTATTGCATTTAGAACAAGGAAAATCAGTTATTTCTGATATACCGTGTTTTTCAATTCCTTTAAGTTTTACAGTAATTTTACCGGTTCCTTTACATTTAGGACATTTTACTTCACCAAGTTCTTTATTGAGTTTCATCAACCAACTAACCTTTCAAAAGAGTATTCCATTAAAACATCAATATTCATTTCTCCTTGTTTTCCTACAATATTTTCAATCCAATCTATTTCACCAGTACCATGACATTTTTTACAAGCATTTGAATATCTTTTATGTCGGAAATTACTCAATGGATATTTTATTATAATAGGATATTCCTCCGGTTGTTGACCAAAACCTTCACACTTTGGACATATCATTTTATTGGTTTTCTAAATGTTGGACATGCAGGAGTACCTAAAAGGATAAGATTTCTTTTAGCTACTGCATTTAAGTATTTATTTCTTAAAGTTATATCTGTTGTATCTTCTATAACTTTATGTTCACTATTTAAACATAGACATAAATTTTCTTTTCTATCATCCCAGTATTGTTTATTTATATGATGAACATTCCATTGTAATTTTTTAATTTTTGTATAGTCTATTATCATAGCAAAATCTACTGATTCAGCATTTATTTTTCTAAATAAATCCATATCAGGAACTAACGGAGTACCAATTCCACCTAACTCTGGATAATGAAGAAAAAGAAAAATTTGATGTTTTCCAAAATTATTAAATGTTGAATCTTTTGGAAAACCAAATTCTTTTAATATTGCACTTAAACCAAATCTTGATTTAAGTGGTTTATTTCCTTCGGCTAATCTTTTTTTATCACCGACTGATTTACTATGTAAAATAAAATTACAAGGTATACAACGAGATTCTACTGGTAGAGTTCTTAAATTACAGGTTTCACAATCATATTTAATTTGATTTCTCAAACCTCCGATATCAATTTTCTTTGCTTCTAACCAAGTTCTAGCCATTTTTATTCCTTTTTTTATTTACCAACATTCATAGTCTGTAAGATTTTTTTCTGCTCCACACATACATTTAACTGTAATAGCAGTACCAATACCAGTCGGAGTAAACCCAAATGTTAATCTTCCACCTATTGCTGGTTTATCAACTCCAGGTTGTAATAATGGGCAGACTTCACGATGTTCTTTATTCCATTTATTAAATTCAACTTGTTCTTTTTCGGACATTTCAAATTCCATTTATTCACCTTTTTAAAATTATTGGAGAGCGTAGAGGGACTTGAACCCACATAAAATGGTTTTGCAGACCATCGCCTTAACCAGTTTGGCTATACGCTCTTTTTTGAAATCGTTGATAGGGTAATACGGTTGTTATCCTATTACTTTGAGGAATGTACAAGATATATAAAATAGAGTTTTTGAAAGGCATCTTATATATAGTTTTAGTTTTTGTTTGTTTTTTAGAGATAAAATGATTTAGTTTAATTTCTGAACATAAAAATTCATACTCTTTACGATTTATAAGCAAATTATATCTTTGTTTTGCTCGAAATCTAGTATGTTTAAAACTTTTGTGTCTTACATTGTTTCCGGTTAAATGCTTATGTTTCATGGGTGCACCTCCCAGATAAAGTTTTATATTTTGTTCTAATTAAACTCCTGTACTTCCATACCCTCCAGCACCTCTTTCTGTTACTGAAAGGTCTTCAACTTCATTAAATACAGCTTGATAAACTGGACCTAACACACCTTGAGCTATTCTATCACCAGCTTTAATATAAAAATGATCATGACCATGATTAATTAACATGATTCCAATTGGACCACGATAGTCTGAATCTAAAGTTCCTGGTGAGTTCATTAAAGTTATACGATGATTTTTAGCAAGACCGCTTCTGGGTCTTATCTGTAATTCAGTGCCTTCTGGAATTTCAACAGCTAACCCAGTAGGAATTAATTTCATTTCTCCTATTACTAGTTTATAATCAATTAATGAACATAGATCAAAACCTGCTGATCCTTTAGTTTGATATTTTGGAATAATAGCTTTTTCATCTAACTTTGTAATTTTTACTTCTTTAAATATAATCATTTTTCTCCTTAGTATATTTCAACATTAAAAACTTCTCTCCATATCCATATTGTTAAATAAACATCTGTAATTAAAACTTCAATAACTAATATTAATAAAAACCAATCAGTTTTCTTCATCGTCTCCACCATTATCAGCAATTTCAATAATACCACCATTGAGCTTTTTAAATTCTTCTAAACCTAATGTAATGACTGCATGTTGCATGAATGCTTCAATTTCAGTTTTAGCTTCATGGGTTGTTTTGTCCATTGCTTCATTATAAGATTTTTGAATAAAAGGTAAATTTGATCTAACTTCCATAACCATCATATGTAAAATATGAGCTATTTCTTTTTTCTCACTTACCTTCATTGTTCCTTTTTTATTAAGAAGATTATCAGCTACATTTTTCATTTCCTGGAGTCGTTGGGTTACATCAAGAACTTTTTCTTTAAACTCTTTTTCAAACAACTCTCTTTGAGATTCACCAGGACATTCCTCCATCCGTTTACCTTCAACTCTTCTTATAGTAGTTGGTACCCCTTGGGTATCTATAGCCATTATAGCTTCTGCAAATTGAGAATAAGACATCTCAACTTCAATGATAGTTTCTTTTGGAAAATACCAATAGCGGTTTAATCCTCTATTTTCTTCAGCTACATTAACTTTCATAACTACGGTATTACGATGTTTTATTGAACTACCAAATAAATGTTTACCAATATTAGATTGTCTTCTACTAAAAGATAATAAACCGAAGCTTTCATGTTTAACTGTTATATCATCTTTCATTTTCTTTATCTACCTTTTTATCTGCATCTGTTAACATATTTTTATAATAAGTGGCTTGAGATCTATTTAACCCTGAGTAAAAAGGTTTAACATTTGTTAATTCACTAACAGGACTTCTTAAACCTTTAATATCAGATGCAAGAAATACCGCCCATGAATATTGATCATCCCCACCAAACTTAATTGCTCTATACTTCTTTGGTTTATATTTACTAACTCCCATTAATAATCCTCCTCTTCATTCATTTTATCTAAATAATTATTAAACCAAAATATAACAAAAGTAAAACAGAAATAACTGATTCCAGCAAAAAACCAACCAATTCCTGCAGAAAATAATTTTCCAATACCGAATGAAAAACACAATATACTAATGAAAGTTAATATCATAAATGTTGTTACTTTATCTTCTTGTGTCATTTTTTAATCCTTCAAAAACTTAACAATATTATTATTAAACCAAATCCCAGCTGGTATAAGACTAATAGAACAAATTCCAGTAATGATAAGTCCAATACCATATGAAAATAAACTACCAAAACCAAAACCTATAGTCATAACACCAATTGCTCCACAAACATAAAATATAAATATTGCAGCAAATTTATTCATTTGATTCATTCTCCCATTTAAGTTTTAATTCTTCAATATCAACAACATCTTCATCCACAGAAAGAAGAACTCCATTTTCATCTTCACCAGTTACTTTTAAACTTTTATCTCCTTCTCTCATAATACACATAGTTGCAGCAGTTAAACCCATCAACTTCTCACTATGTTGGGATGCATTATTTATATATACTTTTGGGGAAGTATTTGGATTACGGTAAAACAATTGCAAAATCATATCTTTCAAATCTTCTTGATCCATTATTCTTCCTCCTTGTTTGGTTTAAATCTTATAAATGCAAATCCATTAACACAAACCCAAACTCTACCATCTTCTGCAATCTGGATTCCTAAATCTCCTTTTATCATTCTCTTTTTTGGGATATTCTCTATTGAGATAACACCCTGTGAATGTTGTTCATGATATTCTTTAAATTTACTCATTATATCCCTCTCTGTTTGGAGTCTCATCTGTTTTTTCCCATGGAAAAACTACCCAATCATTATTAATTTTCATAAAATAATCAGGTTTAAATTCACTTCTATCTTTTAGAAATAAAGTAGCTATTGTAAAATCTGTATTATGGTGATAACATAAATCTTCTAAAGTTTTACCAGTATCAGCAATATCATCGACAATCAGAACAGTATCTTTTTCTGTGTATTTTAAACAATTTAAACCTGCTTCATCTAGATATTTTAAATTTAAAAAATGACTTAAATGTACTGCTATTGGTAACCCACCTCTGGATGGTCCATAAACATATTTATATCTATCAAGATTTAATGTTTCCTTAATTTCTTTTATTAATTGCTTTAACATATTATTGTACATATCATATGTGACAATGTATTTTTTAGAAGTTGTTTTCAATGGGCAATTTGGTGGTACATTTAAATATTCTTTTTTACTAACTGACCCTATATACTTATCTAATCTTTTACATATACAAGATAAATATTCTACATCTCCATCATCCTGAATTGTTTGGAAATGATCACATTTGTAACAATTTTTTTCTATCATTTTATTCTCCTTTTAATTTGAAAATTATTCTAACCCACCCATAAATCCATGGAAAAACCCCAATAAAAAAGACGACTGCAAATATAATAAATAATTTTATCCCATCAATAATATTTTGTTTCATAATTAATCTCCAAAAGCTTTATTGATTTTTATTTCAAGCATATTAAATCTTCCAGCTTTTTCAACATCTATAAACCTACAATATTCCATAACTAATTTATCCCAAAAATTTATATAAGGATTAACCATATCTTGTGATTCTATATTTACTTTTAATAAAGCAACTTTATCAATTTCAATTATAAATTTAGCTCTCCATCCATCTAATTTTCTTTTATAATGAATATGTAGGGTATCTTTAAATAGAATATAGTGATCTTTATCTGCCCTCATAATTGAATCATAATTTGTAAGTATTTTTGGATTTAATATTTTTTTTATCATTATTCCATCCTTTATTAAAATTTTGTATCCAGCGTAATGCTGCGTAATGCTCATTATAATAGGTGCCTTTTTGTAATTTATCATACATTTCAGCACCTATCATAATCCTTTCATATGTTAATATATCTTCTTCACTAAAGATTTTTTCCATCAGGCTGAACCAAATGTATAAGATAAAAAACCATTATCCTCTTCGTTTTCTTCAAAACCAAGAACTACTAATTTATCTTTATCTTCTTGGGATACTTTATCATACTTAATATGAACATACAAAACATCATGTTCACAACTAGTAGGATAATTCGGGCTACTATACTTTTGAAAAATCTGTAAAGCTTTTATTAAATCATCCATCTATAACCTCCAATAATTCATTAATACCCATTATCTTAGTTCCTCTTTTTTCTGCTGTTTTCATCTTATTAGATTTTTTTACAGAAGGATCTGCAACTACGAGAATTTGAGTATCTTTATTAACTTTATCCATAATCTCATAACCACCAAAATCATCTAACATAGCGTAATATTCTTTTTTATTTTTTGGAAATCTTCCAGTAAAACAAATTTTTATTAAACCTGCTTCCTTCATAGAGGGTGCTTTAATAGGTAATATTTTAGCTAACTTACTAAGATATATACCATTATTAAGTAACCCTTTAATAAGAGCATCTGCTCGTTCTGGACCTATTCCATCAATCCCTTCCCAGTCAGTTGCATCATAAGAAGCTAAAGTAAATAAATCTTTATTTTTCAATAAATCTTTACTTAAACTTCTTCCAATTCCTTCAATATTTAAACAAGCAAGTATTTGCCATTCATAAACACCATTTAAAATTGGTTTTTGAATTTCATTAAAAAGGTTATTAGTTGAAGTTTCTTTAAAACCTTCTAGTTGTATAATATCATCTTTAGTTAAATTAAAAATATCAATTAAATCAGTAACACCTAAAGTCTCAACCATTTTAGCAAGAGTTGGTTTACCAAGTCTCTCAATCCCTATTCTTTCAACAGCATCCATTAAAGTGTTAAGATGTTTACCAGTACAATCGGGATTAATACATACTAATTCCGGTTCAATGTATTCTACATCATGACCACATATTGGACAATTGGTTATATGACAACCTATTCTTTTTGATGTAGCTGTTGCTTCAGAAATATACGGTATAACATCTCCTGCTCTTTCTACTTTAACGGAATCGCCAATACATATATCCATATCAATGATATTTTTCATATTATGTAAAGATACTCTTTTAACCGTTACACCACTAATCTCAACTGGTTCAATTTCAGCTATTGGAGTTAGAACATGTTTCCCCATACTCCATATAACATTAATAATATTAGAATAAACAAATGGATTAGCAAATTTGAAAGCAATTGAATCTTTAGCATGATGTCGAGTCGTACCAAGAGAATAACCATAACCAGCATCTTCAATTTTAACAACAATTCCATCAACTGGATAATCTGATGATTGAATAAATTTTATAAATGTATTCCATTCTTTTTCACCACCTTTTATCATTTGCTCTAAACTTACTGTCGTAACTGTATGGTTAAAATCAATAAAAGTTAACACTTTCATGATATTTAAATCATCTCTTGTTAAAATTCCACCAACAGCATTTCTTTCATTCTTATATGGTTCTCCACTTTTTCTTTTAAAAGTATCTTTGACTTGAGCAAAGGTAGATTTTTTAAAAAGAATTTCACCACGAACATCTGGGTTATCATGTTTTTTTATAATAGTCATAAATGGAAGTTTATGAGTTATATCTTCACCGATTTCACCGTCACCTCTTGTAGCAAGAATTCCATCTTTGAGCTGTCCAGATACACCATCATATTTTGGCATAATTCTAAAAAGTTCAAGATCACCTCTACCAACTTTCTTGCACCATTTAAGAATCTCCTCAAAAGAATAAGCTTTATCTAAACTTAACATCTTAACTTTATGAGTAACTTTACCACCGGATTGAACTTTTGGAGCTCTTACTTTTTTTAAGTATTCATTATTGGGATCTAATTCTAATAATTCATTAACTAATTTATCATAATCAGGATCAGAAATAGTTGGTTTATTATGAACCCAATAAGCTTGATCATGCTTTATAATTTTAATTGTTAATTCTTTTATTTTATTCATAGTTATATCCTTTTATCTAAATTTATTTAATAGCTTAGTTTCATAAATAACTTTTTTTTCCATTATCTCTTTAAATTCTTTGTCAATTTTCATTTTTTGAATAAAAGATATTAATCTTTTACTTGCAGATTCTCGCTTTTTTAATTTTTTAACTTCTACTGGGTCATTAGGACAATTATGATATTCAGACATTTTAGTTTTCATAAAATTAGGCGAAAACTTTAACATAGCACCACAATTAAATGTTCTAGATTCATTCCAATATCCATTTGTATGTTTGTTCTTTCTTGTTTCAGTAACAATATAAGAACCACAAATTGGACATACTTCTTCTATAATTTTTTGTAAAATCATATATTATTTTTCCTTTAAGATATTTGTGTACTTATAACTCGGAAAGCACTATTGGTTTTATTATGAAAATCTCGATAATAATTATAAAACATTCTATAGTCATAAGAAATGGGTTTCTCTTTTCCTACAATATTTTCTATCCAATCAAGTTTCCCACTACCATAACATTTATCACAATCTTTAGGAACTCGTAGAAATGGATCTTTATAATTAATTTTATTGTTATTAGGTTTTCCAGTACCATGACATTGAGAACAAATTATTTCTCCATCTTCTAATTTAATAATCTTTTCCTCCTTCATAATATTTAAAACCTTCTTTTTCAACATTTTTTTGTATTGAAAATGATAAGTCTTTAATACCTTTTCTCATACCATTATCATCACCATTGCCAATCCAGGTTTTTCCATCATATTTACATTTAAGATATTTACTAATAAGATATATAGAATTAATTTGTTCACCTTCAATAACTAATTCAAGAAGATGATCATATTGTTCTATTGTAAATATATTATTTTCTTGACAATAATGTAACATTTGTCGAACATTTTTAAATGATGATTCACCCATTCCCCATGAGCATTCAAAAACTTTATCATCTAAAGTAGAGATAGTTATATAACCAACTTTTTCATTACAACCAAGATACCAAATTATTTTATCACCTGGAATAATTTTTAATTCTTCATTAAAACATTGACTACAATCTGAGCTTAAATATTGATAAAATTCATTTGTTGTAATTTCACCTAATACTGCTGGAAATGTATCTGTATAAATTTTTGCATATACTTCAACTGCTATATTCATTTGATATCCTCCAAATTAACATCAAAATGCTTATAAGATAATGATGGACCTGACCCACAATAAATAAAAGATTTAAAATCTTCTCTTAATCCCGTTTTCATATCTTTATTTTTTGCTTCTAATTTAAATCGTTTATTGACATGATTTTTAAATAAAGTTCTGTGTTGATTTAATGCACCTAAGGTTGGGAAACCTACTTTATCTTGTAATGATAATATGGCACGAAAATTTGCTCCATACCATCCATCATCTTTATGCCATTCATAAACTAATACATAATTCTTATGCATTTATTAACTCCTTTTCAATTTTAGATAAAACATTATGCCAAGCATCATGACTTGCTGGTACGATTTGAGAAAGTTTTTCTAGAAGTTTTCTTCTATCTACATCTTTATCTGCTTCATAAACTTTATCTCCGAGAAAATCCATAAGAAAACCTTCATCATTCCAAAGCACATCAGCATAAGCTCCGACTTTATCTCTAATATTTCTATTTTCCATAATAGCAGGTAAATACTTTTCTGTTTCACACATTGGAAAAAAGTCAGCGCTATTATAATCATCTACTTGTTGATCAGCAGATTCACCAGCTGCAGTTTCTATATAATTCTTAATTTCAACAGCGTTCATTATTTATTCTCCTTATTATAAACTTTCTAAAAAAGATATACCTTCATTAATCGTTTTTTGTTCAACAACATTAATAACTTTAACAGTACCATCATTCATTAATCTATATCTCCAGTGGGCTACATCAGGACATTCTTTAGTTGTATATATAGCCCACCCATTAGTATCATCTTTATCAAGAATATATTTTGCACAATAACTAATAGTTGAACGAACTAATTGTGCAGCTTTAAATTCTGAAAAAATTTTACCGGGTTGTTTAAATTTTTTATTAAATTCTTTTAACCATGGCAATGTAGATTCAGGATAACCATCAAAATGTTTGTATAAATAAAAATGTGTTTTACCCTCAATACTAATTATAGCGTGCGTGCTCATTTTATACCCTTTCAATAAATACTTCTAAATGATCCTTACTCATCCACCCTCCTAATCCTCTTTTATATGGGTTTTGAATAATCTCAAAATTATCTTCATGTAATTGTTTGATATCATTATGTTTGATCATTTTAAAACATTTTTTTAAATTGTTAGTGTGTATTTTTACCCACTCTTTTTTATATTCAATTCCAACACCAAGTTGTCTTGCTTCCTTAATCCAATGTACCCACAATTCTCCTTCATATGAGAATTGTTTTCTATTTTTTCGATGATATTTTTTCAATTCTTTATTTGAAATTTCACCATCAACATTTTTATGAATCTTCCATACCCATAAAAAATCTTCTATATATGGAAAAATAAAAGCAAAGATTCCCTTTTTTTTAGGTGGAGAGTGAAAAGAATCTTTTTTATAAAATTTTTTATGATTTACTGGACTTAATCCTCCAAATCTTACAAATTCAATTCCTTTCATTTTTAACTCCTATAAGATACTAACTCTTCTAAAAAATCTAAAATCATTAAAATTACAATCTTTTAAATTATCATATACCATAGTTCTTGAGTAATCTGTTCCTGTTTGATATATAATTTCATTATTATCTTCAATTATACTAACTTCAATATAACCTTGATAATCATCAGTTGATAAAAGATATTGAACAATTCCATCATTTTCATAAAAATTAATTATTTTTTGAATTAATTCTTTTTTCATTTTACCACCATCCTACTAATTTACCAAGTGAAAGTAAAGTTCCTAATCCAAGTAAGAATGGTAAAACTTTAAATAATAATGCTGAAAATAAATTTTTAGTCTGGATTATTAATCCTCCACCCATTAAATATATACTAGTTGTTAATATGATTATTGAATTTATTGATTCCATAATTACCTCCTTTCTGGTAGCCAACACCACCATCTTTGTTCGGACCATCTAGACATACTTAAACAAGTCCATTTAGTTTTATCATATAATATTCCTTCTTTATATGTATGCCAATGACCAAAATACCATAGATCAGGTTTATATTTTTCCCATAATTGTGATAAAGCAAGATTTGATGGTTCATAATCTTTACCTGAATAATATTTCATCATTTCTGGAACGAGTTCATATGGACATGTATGAGTGATAAATATATCAACTTTTACATCTGGTAAGTCCATCATATCACTCTGACTAATAGTTTCTTCTGGAAACCAATCTATACCAACTGTTCTCATATTCTTATCTATACTATGTGCACCTCCCATAAACATGATGACTCTACCATCTGGTAATGTATAAGTAGACCCTCTTGGCATATAAAATACACCTGGTGCCACTTCATCACTTTTTCTATCTCTTAGCGACCAATGATCTTCATGATTACCATCACACCACATTAACATTTTAACTCCTTGTAGTTTAAGATATTCTAATGAGTATCCATCTCCAAGATTTGGCCAGAAACCAAAATCTCCACAAGCTATAATTAAATCTGGTTTTCTTCTATTTATAAGTTGATTTAAGGTTCCAAATTCTCCATGAACATCTCCAACTATCATTATTTTCATTTTAACCCTCCATTAATCTTTTACGAACATGCATTAATATAGCACCTAACATATTTTCTCCAATAATAAATTTACATTTATCACATTTACAATTTCCCCAGTAATTATCATGCCAATGATTTCCTTCAACTAATTGTTCTGGGAATGTTTTAAATAATTTTTTAGCTAAACTGGTTTTTTGAATAAATTTATTTCGAACTGTATCTAACATTATAGAAAATTTAATATTATCCCAATCAGTTCTTAATGGAGCTTTATTACCAAGTCTTTTAGCTTTACCTGGAGTTAATGCATTACTTATTTTTATTTGCCATTTTCTGTCATCTGTTTTAGAAGCTTGATATGCATGTTCTGCTGTTGGGAATATTATACCATTAATTTCTATATTAGATTTATAAAAATTACTTAAGAAACTAAACTCTCCATCAAATGAATCAATCATATTATAGACTCCAATAATTTTTGTTTTTGTTCAGGTAAGTTATTAGCTGTTTCTATAAACATTCCAAACCAAGAATCAGCATCTTCATCTGTTATTTCTTCTTCGAAAGAAAAATGATGCAAAGTCGCATTATTAGTACGTGCAGATAGTTTCATAGCATAAATAATATGAGAGATTTCAGCACAATTGTATATTTCTAAAGCGTCTTGCATATTAGTTTTTAATAAAGGATCTTGAGTTAAAATTAAAGCTTGTTTAAAATTTTCTACGTCTTCGTTTGTAAAAGTTACGGGTCCGTAAGATAAATACATTTTTCCAGAGTTTTTTGATTTTATAGAATCTTTTATACGAACCCCTATAATATAATGATATGGTCTGTTTGGATCTGTTTTGATTTGTGGGAATTGCATCCTATACCTCCTTATTTTTAGAACAAAATTTAAATAGATGAATACTTATATTATAAAGGAGAATGAATATGCAATACCCTTACCCCTTGTTTGATGAGAATAAAAAAGTTGTATGTCAAATTTGTGGAAAATCTTATTTAGTTATAAGTCCACCACATTTAAGAACTCATGATGTTAGTTATGATGAATATCAAAATAGATTTCCAGATGCTCCCTTATCATCTAAAGAATTTATTAAAAGAGGAAAGCTTGGAAAACAAAAAGATGATGTTATTATTAATGAAGAAATAATTGTCGAAGAAGAAGTTGATGTTATTTTAGAATTTCAAAAAAGTGAAGTTCAAAAACTCGATCCTATGATGCAAATGAAAAGAAAGATATTAAATCATTTGAAATATAAAATATCTCCTAATGTAGAAATGGATTATTTAATTCAACAATATGGTACTGATGGTAAATTAAAATTTGAGTTCATTACTGATTTTTGTGATCCAATGTTAAAAGTGGTTATTCAATTTCCAAATACCTTTTGGCATAATCATGATCTGATGATTGACTTAAATAAGACAGTAAAATTAGAACAATATGGTTGGAAAGTAATTAAGATCGCTTCTAATGATCCATCTTATGATTTATTAAATGAAGCTATAGAAAAACAGAACTAAACTGGTTTAAAATACCGAACAAAAAACTAATTAAATACTACTCAATTTTTAATAAAAAATTACTATTATTTTATTAGGGGGTTGGGAAACTAATCCCCAATCCCCTACCTAAATACTAAAATCTAAATAGATTTTTACATATCAAAATAAAAAAATTAATGAAGAGAAAATCTTTCTCTTTGTTATTAATATATATAGCAAAATTTTCTATTATAGGAAAACCTACAGTGTAACTAATAAGTTTCTAAAAATAGAACAAAAAAATAAAGAGTTTAGTAGTAGGTTTCTTTTTTAAAGATAGAGTAAATTTAGTAAGGAGATATATTAAAAATGGCAAGTAGCATCCCAAGTCAACTTAGAGCAGTCGACCCATTTGCTTCATACAACAGTAATACTGTCAACAAACTCACAAGAATGGTAACATATGGTGATGATGGTTTGGCTAATGCTGTTTCATGTGATGTACTATTAGATTCTACATCCAATACACAAGTTGTGTTACATCCTGGTCAGATATATAAAGATGATGTCTTTATAGATATAGAAAGACACACAATAGATTTTACAGATTCAGATCATTATTATAATTTTGATACCGGTTTTGATATGGCGGGTTATTATTATATTGTTCTAGAATATACTTATCAAAAATCTAGACCAGCACCACAAGCTAAAATTCTTATTGTTAAACCTAATCAAAGAACCGCTTATATCCCTGGAAGGAGTTGGTTTTTCTTAAAAGCAGTAAAAGTTATTGGAGTAGGTCCATTTTTTATAGATAGTGTATATGATTTTGATCCAGAAAATCCTGGAAACAAAAGAGAATATGCTAAATATTATGCTGGAACTGATGTAACTCTTCAAACATTTAATCCTGGTAGAGATCGAGGTAGAGTAGAGTATAGTATTGAAGATGATAATTTCTTTTTTGGTTTAAAAGATAGATGGGCATCTTTAAGTGGATCTGGTATTTTTAAATGTGATACGAGAGGATTCACAACTGGTGATTTAATTTATATTAAACATGATGGGAAACCTGATTTAGCTAAACCTATTAATGGTTATTTCTTTTCTGATGGTGTTGTAAAAACAATTGGAGAATATGGAATAGTTTATACAACTGGTGAAATAGGAGATGTCAAAGTTGAAACTGGTGATAATATTATTCCAGGAACTTTACTTTATTTATCTAAAAATGAACCTGGTAAAGTTACTTCTGAACCTACCTTTCCAATTGAACAATTTGTAGGAAGATGTGTTGAAGTTATCAATACTGAAACTATAAGAATTGTTTATCATAGAGGGGAACCTAATAATACTTACGGAGATATTGTAACTCCTGCATGTGTTTTATTAAATGCAAACTTATCACCAACATCTTGGAATAATTCTGCTGGTCTGTTCTTTCAAGATGTAGATATAACAAATGTTACTAAAAAGAATGCTGTTTTTACTATTTGGGATGCAGAAACAGAATTAAAATTTAATCCTTCTGATATTGAATTTTTAGATAATACAACAGCTAGAATTTGGGTTGAAGATAGTACTAGAGATTTAAATGTTTTTATTTTAGGGTCTGGTCAAAGCTGCGATTCTACTTCAACTCTTGTTATAAATGAAATATTAGAACCAGGAATACCTCCTTGGCAAATATGGGATCCTACTGAAGAAGCAGAAAAAAATTGGGGTCCTTCTTTTAACGGAGCAGAATGGGGCGATTCTACATCTTCTACTATTTGGGGAGGAATTGGAGAATATCCTCCTGATATAGATACAACAAGTATAATATATTATCAGTCAATAGATATATCATCTATCACTGGTAAAGAATGTGCAGTTTTAATACGAGATACTTCAACTCACAGACAGATAAGATCAAGATATGTTGTATTTGAAAATTCATCTGTTCTTAAAATTTTAACTGATGATACTTCAACAGAAATTGAGGTTATATTAGTTGGTCCTGGTTTTTCAACACACCCAACTCTTTCATATACAACAATTTTAAAAGAAGGATTTCCATATTGGAAGCATTCTGATGTTGCAGGAAATCCTACTGAAGCTGATTGGGGTCCAACTACGATTGATGCAGAATGGGGTCCATCTCCTACTTCTACAATTTGGAGTGGTCCTGGTACATCATCTTCTTATGATGGATTATTTTTTCAAGATATAGATATTTCTTTTTTCAATAATAATTTTATTGTAATGGAAACTTATGATCGAGCGACAAATAAAGTTATATATCCTACATATACTCAATTTATAGGAATTGATACTATTAGAATTTGGATGGAAAATATATATCATAGTTTAAATGTTACTATAATTGGTAATACAGAACCTTATGATGATTCTACATCACCTGTGATTATTACTTATGCTGATACTTTAACTCCTGTTATTTTACCTGCTGGTGCTTCTTGGAATTCTTTTGCTGGTTCGTATTATCAAGATGTTGATATTTCGGGGTTAGAAGGTGATGATGTTATTATAACAGTTTGGAATAAAACTACTGAAATGTACATACAACCAGAAGATATAGAAATTATATCGGATACTACTGCTCGTATTTGGGAACCTATTAATACAGATACTTTACAAGTTTTTGTAATGGGTACTGCTATTGGAACTCCTGTAAATAATACTACAAAAGTTAATTCTACCTTATTAGCTGGTGGTAGTTGGAATTCTAGTTTAGGATTGTATTATCAAGATATTGATGTTTCAAATATAATTATACCTGATAGTGCTGTCTTAGTGAAAGATTCTATAACTAAAGAAGTAATGCTACCAGAAGAAATACAGATTGATTCTACATCTAATTTAAGAATTTGGATGACTGGATTTACGGATACACTAGAAGTTACAGCAGCTGGTCCATCTACTAGTGGAAATTTAATGATACAAGTTAATACATTACCTACTAGTAATTGGTTCTTCAGCGGTGGTCAATATTATCAAGATATTGATATAGAAGACCTTGGTGAAGATGTTGTAATACAAGTATATGATATAAGTACAAATAAAGTAATAGAACCAGAAACAGTTGACTTTATAAGTTCAAGTGTATTACGTATCTGGATGACTAATAATACCACACAATTAAAAGTAATAATAATTGGATAAGGGAGCTTAAAAAGTATGTCAATCGCAGCTCGTTTAATGACAAAGTTTCTTCAAGAGTTAAATTCCGACGAAGTTCAGTTAACGTTTGAGTCTTTAGATAATCTTTTAGAATACTTAGAAAAGAAAAATGATCCTGAACCGTTTGAAATGCAAATTGTAGATAATGCTTATCAAACTTTGGAGAAACTGAAAACATTAGAAGGGGTTATGAAACAACATATAAGTGAATCTAATATGTTACCTGGAAATAATCTTCAAAGATTGTATGATAAATCTTCTTCTAGTATATGGTAGTCAGACGTTGTTTGATTAGAAACTTAAAATATAAAAGGGACTAAAACTTAATGGCTGGTGATAAAAAAATAACGCAGTTGAATGAACTCTTAGCAGCAAAAACTACTGATGTAATACCAATTGTAGATTTAGCTGGAGTTGATGAAACTAAGAAGATTACTCGTGATAATTTGATGGGTACGCCTGGTCCGATTGGTAGTAATACTCCTAATTCTGGAACATTTACTGTTTTACAATTAGTTTCTGGTACACCTGTAAATAATATTTCAAATAATACTGAATTAGGAGATGGACAAACAACTCTTCCAACACAGTATGCGGTTAAAACATATGTAGATAATGTTATTTCAATTATTAATCCACGACTGGTGTATGAAGATTCTACAGCAGCTGTGGGTGATGTTTTATTAGTAGATACAACTAATAGTGATGTAGTAATTACACTAATGGATGCTGAAGAAGGTAAATTTGTAGTTAAGAAAATAAGTGATGATACAAACAAAGTTATTATATATCCAGAGGTTGGAACTATTGATCAAGAGGCTTATACTTTAATAGAAGATCCGAATCAATCATTGACAATTGTGATATATTTAGATGATTTCTATATTATTTAATAAGTATAAAAAATTAGAACAAATAATAAATTATTAAATACCCTACTTTAGGGTTAAAATTAAGATGGAGGAATTCAATTATGAGTTATAATCCTAAGTGGAGTTTATTTGAACAAATCTTCGCAGGAGACTCAAATGTTGAAGTCATTGATGATGGTACGTCTACCAGTGTCATAACGACTCTTGATAGTAGCCAGGTAGCTAAGTTTACCCCGACTGGGTTTCAGTTAGCTTATGGTGTTGAAGTAAATGAGGTCTCGGATGACTCTACTTCTGCAGACGCAGATCAGCTATTGACTGCACGTGCTATACATGAGTTGAACATTGCTGGTACATCAGGCTCATCTGGTTCCAGTGGTAGCTCAGGTTCAAGTGGATCGAGTGGTACTACTGCTATTGGTGGAGCTTGGACGCACACTCAAGCAATCGACGCAACAACTTGGGTCGTAGTGCATCAATTGGGGATACAATATGTCAATGTCGAAGTAGCAGATGACAATGATGATGTTGTTGTTCCTGAGAATATACATTTCGATAGTACAACTACTTTAACTATTGACTTTCCAGAAGCTATTTCTGGTCATGCTCATGTTACAAGTGGTGGTGGTGGTCAAGGAACTTCTGGTACAAGTGGAAGTTCAGGTACATCAGGATCTTCTGGTTCCAGTGGTACTTCTGGTACTTCTGGTACAAGTGGTACATCAGGATCTTCTGGTACTTCTGGTACAAGTGGAACATCAGGTACATCAGGTTCTAGTGGAAGTTCAGGTACAAGTGGTTCTTCTGGATCTTCTGGTACAAGTGGAAGTTCAGGTACTTCTGGTACAAGTGGTTCAAGTGGAAGTTCAGGTACATCTGGTTCAAGTGGTACATCTGGTACTTCTGGGTCAAGTGGTACATCCGGTACTTCTGGATCTTCTGGATCTTCTGGTACAAGTGGAAGTTCAGGTACATCTGGTACAAGTGGGAGTTCAGGTTCTTCAGGTACTTCTGGTACAAGTGGAAGTTCAGGATCTTCAGGTACTTCTGGTACAAGTGGAAGTTCTGGTACTTCTGGTACTTCTGGTACAAGTGGATCTTCTGGTTCTTCTGGTACAAGTGGATCTTCTGGTTCTTCTGGTTCAAGTGGAAGCTCAGGTACATCAGGTTCAAGTGGAAGTTCAGGAACAAGTGGTTCTTCTGGATCAAGTGGAACAAGTGGAAGTTCAGGTACAAGTGGTTCTTCTGGAACAAGTGGTAGTTCAGGTTCTAGTGGTACAAGTGGTTCTTCTGGTACAAGTGGTTCTTCTGGTACTTCTGGTACAAGTGGAAGCTCAGGTACTTCTGGTACAAGTGGTTCTTCTGGTACAAGTGGAAGCTCAGGTACTTCTGGTACTTCTGGTTCTAGTGGTACAAGTGGAAGCTCAGGAACAAGTGGTTCTTCTGGTACTTCCGGAACAAGTGGTTCTTCTGGTACTTCTGGTACATCAGGTTCAAGTGGTACAAGTGGGTCTTCTGGTACTTCTGGAAGCTCAGGTACTTCTGGTACTTCTTCTGTTACAGCTACTGGTACTGATCATGCTATTGCTAGATATGACGGTGCTACAACTATTCAGGACTCAGGTGTAATACTTGATGATATTGATAATGTTAGTGGTGTAAATAACTTAACTGTAGATGGTGATTTATTTATTGATGGTACTACTTTTGTAGTTAGTAATCAAGAAGTCACAACTGCAGATAATATTATAGTTGTAAATAATGGTGAAGTTGGTGCAGGTGTTACTTCTGGATCAGCTGGTATTGAAGTTGATCGTGGTTCATTAACAAATTATAGATTTGTATTTGATGAAGCTAAAGATAATTTCCGTGTTGGTGAAGTTGGTTCTCTTCAAGCTGTTGCTACCAGAGAAGACCTTCCAACCGATAAGAGAGTTACCTGGTGGAATAATGATGAACTAAGACTTGATACTTCTGGTGATGATTTTATTAGTATTGATACAACTGCTGGTACTATTACTTTTAATATTAATAATACATTAGAAGGTCAGTTTGATGATGATGGTTTTTCATTAAACACTGGCGATACTATTAATGAAATTTCAAACAATTCAGCTACTGATAGTACTTCAGCTATTTTAACTGCTGCTGCTATTCATGAATTGAATATTGCTGGTACTTCTGGGTCAAGTGGTACTTCTGGTACATCAGGAACAAGTGGTTCTAGTGGGACAAGTGGTTCTTCTGGTTCTAGTGGGACAAGTGGAAGTTCAGGTACATCTGGTACTTCTGGATCAAGTGGGACAAGCGGAAGTTCAGGTTCTAGTGGAACAAGCGGAAGTTCAGGTACATCAGGTACAAGTGGTTCTTCTGGTACAAGTGGAAGTTCAGGAACAAGTGGAAGTTCAGGTTCTAGTGGAACAAGTGGAAGTTCAGGTTCTTCTGGATCAAGTGGTACAAGTGGTACAAGTGGTTCTTCTGGTACAAGTGGCACATCAGGTTCTTCTGGTAGCTCTGGTAGCTCTGGTACTTCTGGTTCAAGCGGAAGTTCAGGTACATCAGGTTCAAGCGGAAGTTCAGGTACAAGTGGTTCTTCAGGTACAAGCGGAAGTTCAGGTACAAGTGGTACTTCTGGAACAAGTGGTTCTTCTGGTACTTCTGGTACAAGTGGTTCTTCTGGTTCTTCTGGTTCAAGTGGTTCTTCTGGTTCTTCTGGAACAAGTGGTTCTTCTGGATCAAGTGGGACTTCTGGATCAAGTGGGACTTCTGGATCAAGTGGGACTTCTGGTACTTCTGGATCAAGTGGTACATCCGGTACTTCTGGTTCTTCTGGATCAAGTGGAACTTCTGGATCTTCTGGTACAAGTGGAAGTTCAGGTACATCAGGAACAAGTGGTTCTTCTGGATCAAGTGGTACAAGTGGAAGTTCAGGAACAAGTGGTTCTTCTGGTACAAGTGGTACTTCTGGTACTTCTGGTACTTCTGGATCAAGTGGAAGTTCAGGAACAAGTGGTTCTAGTGGAACAAGTGGTTCTAGTGGAACAAGTGGAAGCTCAGGTACTACTGCTATTGGTGGCGCTTGGACTCACACTCAAGCAACAGATGCTACATCTTGGACTGTAGTCCATATGTTAGGTGTTAAATATGTAAATGTTGAAGTTGCTGATGATAATGATGATGTTATAATTCCGGAAAATATACACTTTGATAGTACAACTACTTTAACTATTGACTTTGCAGAAGCTGTGTCTGGTCATGCTCATGTTACAAGTGGTGGTGGTGGTCAAGGTACTTCTGGTACAAGTGGTTCTTCTGGTACTTCTGGTACAAGTGGTTCTTCTGGTACTTCTGGTACTTCTGGAAGTTCAGGAACAAGTGGAAGTTCAGGAACAAGTGGTTCTTCTGGTACAAGTGGTTCTTCTGGTACTTCTGCACTTTCTGCTGCTAGTACAGATAATGCTATTGCTAGGTATGATGGATCTACTGATATTCAGGGTTCTGGTATTATACTTGATGATAGTGATAATATATCT
>Ga0164315_10001006_pt1 | contig 20734 bp, 20 predicted proteins | sample GuaBasSedimGuay6_FD_113737 | JGI IMG/M metagenome (GOLD analysis project Ga0164315, IMG submission 113737) | Subseafloor sediment microbial communities from Guaymas Basin, Gulf of California, Mexico - Guay6, Core 4569-2, 0-3 cm | ecosystem: Environmental > Aquatic > Marine > Hydrothermal vents... | reverse complement strand
GGTCCGGGGTTCAATTCCCTGCGTCGCTACCAGATATAAATATAGAAAAAACAGATTGATACGAAAAATATCAATCTGTTTTTTTATATTTGGAGAAAAGGCTGATAATTACTGCATCTGAACCACGACTGTCGCAAAAGCACCTTTGAAATATATTTATATTCCTGCAGGTACTTTTACTCCCGTCGCGGCCCAGCTACAGCGAATTATCAGCCTTTTTTAGTACGGAGTGGTTTGCAGGGGAGGGAAATAATAAGGGAAAGAAATGAAGAGGTGAGTAACTCAGCCCTTTACACTTGGCAATGAGTTTTGTATTTTCACTCCTTTTGTCCAAAATATTCTGTAAAGTTAACCGGAAAATGATCTAGACTAGACATGACTGGGGATGATGAAATCATCAAAAAACGGGAATCAGCATCAGCTATTAATATAAAACAAGGAGCTTTAATTGCGTACTAATCGGCAATAGTTCGCTTGATATAGGACTAACAATCAATTATCCTATATGTACACAAAATTTACAAATAACAAAAGCAGAAAGGTTCTGCCCATATGGAAGCAAGATGGTTAACAGTTGCTGATATATGTAAGTATCTAAACGTAAGCAATGATACTATTTACAAATGGATTGAAAAAAGCGGTATGCCTGGTCACAAAGTTGGCCGTCGATGGATGTTTAAACAAGAGGCTGTGGATGAGTGGGTTCGTTCAGGTGGGGCTGCAGATAATGCAGATAAAGAAATACTATAATCATAGGAGGCTCTTAGTATGAATATTAATGAGAGTATTATTGATCAACGAATTTCTGGCATTTTAGAAGATCATCCTGAATGGGTACCCTTTGGAAACGATGATAATAAAAAACGTTCTGCAGTGTTTGTACTTCTTTGTATGGCAAGTTGTTTGGATATTCCTATAGAAGAAACTGTAGATTTGTTAACTGAAGGCGGCAATGATGCAGGTGTTGATGGTCTGCATATAGGTGATGTTGATGATGGTGAATTTTATGAGAGTATTGGTTGGTCGTATATCTGTTCAGGGTATTTCTCAATTGTTTGAACAGCACGGGGATCGTCTTCTACAGAGGAATATTAGGCGATATCTTGGATTGCACAATAATCGTGTAAATCAGGCAATTCACCAGACACTTTGTTCTGATAAATCGGACAAATTCTATTTTTATAACAATGGAATTACAGTTGTTTGTGACAAGTTTGATTACAATGCCTTCCAGAAATCGGATTATCAGGTTCAATTAAAAAATATGCAGGTTATTAATGGAGGACAAACTTGTAAGACAATTCATCAGACCTTGTTGACTGAACCTGTTGGTGAGTCATCCTATGCAATGATCCGTATCTATCAGCTATCTGAAGAAGACAAGGGGTTTGTCCAGGATATTACCTATGCAACAAATAGTCAGAATCCAGTAGATTTGAGAGATCTTCGCTCAAATGATCCAATGCAAAGACAACTTGAAATAGGGATTGCTGACTTTGGATACACATATAAGCGTCAGAGAGAGGAGGGTGGTGCTGGTTCGACTGTTGTTACAAGTTCAATCGTTGCAGAATCGGTCCTTGCAATTTGGAGAGAAAAACCTCATCAGGCTAAATTTAGGCGTAAAGAACATTTTGGGAAACTTTATGATGATATTTTTATGGGACTCAATGCTTCACAAGCCTTATTGGCAATACTTATTTTTAGAGCTGTTGAAAATGAAAGGAAACGGCCTACAGAAGATAATCCCTCCATTTTCTTGCCTTATGCCTCTCATTATATTTCTATGTTAATTGGCCGTGCAATCCTTCAGGAAGAAAATATACAGCTTGAGGATGTAACTCATCGGAATTTCTTACAATTAAAAAACTCCTTTGAAGCAAAACGGACTGAACTTCACAAGATAGCAATAATAAGTATAAAAAACGCACTTACAAAGTGTTATGGAGATAGGGATGTTTCATTGCAACAATTGGCTGCTACCTTCAGACGAGGGGATCTCCTTGAAATGTTAACGGAATAAATTTTCAACAAGGGCGTTTGAATGCATTCTCGTGATTATCACAGAGATATGAGTCTATTACTGTAGTTATAGACTTTGAACCAGCCTTTTTGATTGAAATAGATGAGATGGAGTATAGTGGCAAATCAGCCAGAATGGGAAGCCTAATGTTGAGCTATATTAACTTTAGAAGCCAATCGATAGAAAATCCTATGGGGATTTTCACCCAAATGTTTAATTACACCCCATTTAGAAGAATTATAAGAATTAGAATTACCTATTTCTTTCATTCTAACCTCCCAACTTCACTATAGTTTGTTTAGAATTTTTATAAATTATTCATTGAAAACAAGTCGCAAACCAATTCTATAGTAGACGCATTCCGGCACACCGTAGTCCCTACTGGCGGAACGACATGATTTCGCGCTATTGTAAAAGTCCCCTCCACGAAACACTCGGGCCGTGCTACGAAAAGCAATGGCTTTGCGACGATAAATCCTAGAAGAACTGACTCTGCCAGGAAAAATCATAGAAGAACCGGGAACAGGTCCCTTAGGGTCAATTCTAGGAGAACAGGTGTTGTCTTCTCTCTATAGGTACCTTTCAAATCACCGTTGTTAGGGTAATTTCCATTATGATTTACCTGACTCGAATTTGCTTTGTCTCCAAAATAAAATGCTGTTGTAGTTCCAGCTCTACAGGCATATTCCCATTGAGCCTCTGTTGGGAGACTGAACCTACCACTTCTGATGGCATTGTTAAGCTTTGAAATATAATCCTGACAATCTTCCCAGCTGACTTGCTCAACAGGATTGCTACTACCACTGTCCTTTGAAGGATTACTGCCCATAACACCTGATGATGATTCCTGACCAAAACACGTAACAGAAAATTGGACATTAAGAAAGGATAGAAACAAGAATGTAAACAGTACCCAATTAAATTTTCTTAGCCCCATAACACCCCCTTTAGTCTCTAAACAACCGAGTAACTCACGCCTATTCTTTAAGTTAAATTTCTTCGCCTAGAGCTTCAATATCAGCCAAATCTTTATGTCTACCAGATGCTTTTTTATTCTTAATAAAGTCATTTTTACCAATTAATAATACTGGAACATCATCGTAACTTATTTGAACTACATTTTTTGATGCATCAACCCATGAGAGTCCATCAATAGAAGTTAAAAGGTCTATTCGTACAGGCGGGTAACCTAGCTGAACAATCTGATTCTCTTTACTAAGATCTTCTATAGTAACATCAACTGACCCAAAACCAAATTTATGAAGGGCCGACAAAATATTCTTGGCGTTGTCTTTTGATATCTTAACCCATAGATCTATGTCGCCTGTGTATCGAGGAACTCCATAGTAAGCTAACGCATACCCTCCAACAACGATGTATTCAACGTTACTTTCGTTGAACAACCTTAACAACTCTTTGAAGTCTTCCTGGATTTTCACAATATTGCCGCCTCAAAAATTCAACACAAGAAAAGCGTTCTGCAGGACTCTTGCTTAACCAGTATTCAAGATCACTTTTTTGTGAGTCTTGATTTTTTTTTACAACTTTTTCCACTTTTCCCTCTTAATATAAACTTGATCTTATATCTAATTATACTGCTATATAACCTTAAAGACAATGGCTGTAGGCGGTTCATACGAATATAGCAAGGGCGTTTGAAGATTGAGCAACGTTCAAGCTTTCAACAAGTGGCTCTACGTGCGTCTGAGAGCTTGTAGGCGTTACTGAGTGCTTCCAGGTGTATTCTGTATTTTTGAATGGTGTTTATTTTTTGTTGTATATATCATTCATTAACGTCAGGGAAGGTCTGGTGACGTCTACAGTCATCTGGTTACAGTAAAAATGGCCTTTCTGAAAATGATGCCTTTTTTGCATATACGAACAGCCAGACGCAACTAGAGGCAGTCAGTGACCTGTGGGGCTTACCGGAAAGACACGTTTTTGTTTATTTAATTTAAAAACTAAACAGAGGATAAACTTGGCTGACAGTGTATTTGAGCCCAATGTAAGTCTAGGTAATTTGTGAATCAGGGTTTAGCTTTTTTTCTTATTCTCCCTTCTTCCGGCGACTTCCTCACAATAAAAAGGTATCATCGTAAATTTTCTTGAGTTATTTGTTTGTAGATAGAATTTGCATTCTTGAAATAAAACTAAACCTGCTGGCTGTATTGTGGTAATGAAAGGACGTTGTCTTTGAATGACACGGAATTGCAGGACTGCCAAGTGTTGGGGCAAGAGGGATCTGTGCACCCTTGAATAAATTTCCGTTTGACTCATTGGGATAAATAATATGACTTACCTTGATGTCAGCTCCGATTATGAGGAGCTGTTACATCAAGAGTATGGCAAATTTTTAGACCAATGTAAGTCTAGAAAATTTATGAATCAGGAAACAGACCCCCTCTTATCCCAACTCCAGAAGTTTGTGTACCTAGGCTCAGAACAAATCCCTCTTGCCATTTCAGGTTTCTTTTTTTCAATAGCTAAAACTATCTCAAAAACAGAGATAAAATTTACGGTGATGGGCGTTTGAATGATTCTCTTTTTTGCTTTTTACTCCATAGGTTGTAGAGGTGGATTAGAAGCTTAAAAGTGCATTTTGCAGTTCCTTGGTGCGTTTTGCATCCTGGAGACTATGTTACTTTTAGGCAATATCACCAATAACTCACCCCTGGAAGGGTGTAAATAGCAGGTTTTGGCATATAATATACACCAAATATGGCGTTTTTCAAAATTACTCAAAAATAGAGGTTTTTAAATTCAGACGCTCCCAGAGGTTCCAAACCACTTCCTACAGCTACAAACGAAAATACTCAACCTGACTGTGTTAAGTCATTGGAAACAAGGCTTAAAATTCAAATTACGCAATTGATTTAATATATTTCCTGAATACATTATTTTAAAGTTACTTCAAAAAAAGTACTAATCCTGTTACATTATTTATAGGTATGTTTTTTATAAGAGGATTTGTTGTTATCGTTTAGGATGGTAAGGTTTTCACATTGCAGGCAGATAGAGAATATATTCTTAATAAACTCTCTCAAGGAGAGGGGCTATTTGTTGAGTTTAAAACATCAAGAAATAACCTTAACAGGGATGTTATTTTTAGAATGTCAGTAAAAGTTCCTGAGTTCAATGGTATGACTGCAGGAACGACCATACAGCAAGTAACCGGACAAGTAACCGGACAAGTAACCCAGCAAGTAAAGTCTCTGTTGGGGATTGTTATAGGGGAAATGGCCAGAAAAGATTTGATGGAGGCACTGGCTTTAAAGCACAGAGAGTCCTTTACACAGCAGTATCTCGATCCGGCATTGGTAGGTGGCCTTCTGGAGATGACTCAACCAGACTCACCAAGAAGCCCTACTCAGAAATATCGTTTAACAGAAGCTGGAAAGCTATATTTAAAAAATGGACATTGCTAATAAATTATCAAAAATACTATCTGACCTACTTTTACGAAAAGAACCTTTATTGGTTGCAGGTGCAGACGTCTTTAAGCTATCTGTAAATAGTTCTTCAATTGTGAGATCAATTGCAGAGGATCAATTTGAAGATTTGCTGGATGTGACTGTAAATGTTGGAGTTTCCGGTGGAGCAGATTCAACATGTCTTTTGGTCTTACTTACTTTGCTTTCCAGATTTTTACCACTGAAAGTAAATGCCGCTCATGTTGCATATGGTTTAAGAGGTGCAGAGTCAGAAAAAGAAATCGTTTTCCTTAAAGAACTTTGCAAATCCTTGTCTTTACCTCTGGAAGTTTATTATCCCGATTCTAAGGAGCAGGAGACTTTGTTGACAGGAAACCTCCAGGCTACTGCCAGAAACATCAGAATGAGGTTTTTTGCGCGCCTTACGGCAGATATAATTGAAGATAATAGTAAAACGGGTGATAAAAATGATTCAATTGGAAACGTTAAAAGAGACTCTATTGTAGCTCTGGCTCATACATTAAATGATAACTCTGAGACTTTTCTGCTTCGGTTACTTGCAGGTTCAGGGGCTTCGGGGTTGTCAGCCATGAGTAATTATTCAAAAATGTCTATTGATAATCGCGAATTGATTATTATGAGACCATTATTGGAATCTTCGCGAGAATCTATTATTCACTGGTTAAAATTAAATTCCATTGATTGGTGTGAAGATAGTAGTAACGCTACTGATAAATACAAGAGAAACAAAGTAAGGCATGATGTTATTTCTATCCTTAACAAGGTAGAACCAAAGGCTGTTAAGCTAATAAATCAGAGTAGAGCTCTCATTAAAATAGATAATGATTTTATTGAGCAGCAAAGTAACAGAGATTTTGAAAGAATTATAAGAAAAGAGTATTGGGGAGGCAGCTCTTTTGCTTCTAAAGATCTATTGAAACTTCATAAGGCTATTTCTTCCCGGATTATCAGGCGTATGGTTATGGAAACGAGAATCGATGATACTTTTACTTGCTCACATTTTCTGCTTGCTGAAATTTTACATATGGCAAAATATGGTAAGAGTGGAGATAATTCATCTCTTCGAAAGCATCTCCACATTTCTTTGTTTAATGACAGAATATACTGTTTCCCCTTAATCAAGGGTAATCAAGGGACAGATATTCATAATAGAGAATTTGAAATTTGCTGGGATACAGATCGTGGCAATTTCGAGTGTAGTGTTTCGTGTTGGAAAATCAAATGTTCTATTCATTCTTCTATACCTGAATTTCATAAAATTAATCGTTGTTATGAAGGCTTGGAATATTCCTCTTTCAAATATGTTGGTTCGTTGACAAATGATGATAATGGCTTGTTGAAAAAGGGAGAGAAGAATTCATTGATTATTCGAAATTTAAGAGCAGATGACAAAATAGCCATTAAAGGTGGCAAATTTAAGAAGGCAAAAAAGATTTTACAGGAAAAGAGTGTTCCTTCCTTTTTACGTAATCTATGGCCTGTTATGTTGTATGGTAGTGATCAATTATTGTGGGTTTGTGGTTTTAATATTTCATCACTGTTAACCAAGCTAGATAAAACTTCGAGCCAGTTTATTGTTGTTGAGATTTTTCCTATGTAGTCATAAAAAAGAGGTGGATCATAGTTTTTGTGCTGCAGCAAAAATATGAGAAGAATAGTCTGCCAGACTTTCATCTTGTTCATATTTTAATTCAAGATTAAGCAATTTGTTTTTGAGTTCATCATTTTTATAAATTTCAGGCCAGTCATCATCATTAACGAGATCACCTAAGGTAAGGCGACCGGCAATCTTCAATTTTTTCAATTTGTGTTCATCAAACCATTGAAGAATTTTATTACGATTAACAGGTTTAATCCATCCCTCTTCGCTGTAAATAAGTCCTGTTTTTTCAAATTCGAAAAGTCTTTCCCATTGTTTTGAAGCCAACAATTGTTGCTTTGATTTATAGCTTGTTCCAAGACTAATAGTTAGAATGCCAGATGAAACAAGTATTCTGACAAGTTCACCAAAGGCAGTATCTTGAGTTTTGCAACAGTACATAAGCGGATCTCGTTCGCAAAATATAAAGTCAAAATATTGATTAGAAAATTGAGATAGGTCTGCCAAATCTGCAACAGCAAAATTTGCATTATTTAAGAGATTATGGTTATCAAAAATTCTTTTAGCTCCCTCTATGCAGGAATGGGAAAAATCTACTAGTGTAAGGTTTGAATAACCAAGTGTTGCAAGTTTTAAAGACCACCCTCCTCCTCCGCAGCCAGCATCAAGAATTTTTGCGTTTTTGTCTTCAGGTAGATATTTTGAAAATTGAAGCCAACTAATTTCATCAAAAAGTGACGAAAAATTTAGATATTTTTTTTCCTGCCAGCTGGCATATTTTTCTCCCCGCTGATTATAATATTCTCTGGTTTCTAAATTTTGGTCATTCACAATTTATCTCCATATTTTGGTCATTTACAATCTGTTGCCATATTTTGGTCATTCACAATTTATCTCTATAATGTCTATAGTAAGATAAATGAACCTTATTCCGCAAAGCCAATAATGCAGCTCTTTATAATTTATGGATTAATCTTTAAATTATTGAGATTAATTGTAATTAGATACTTTTCTGATGTAGACTACGTTCTGCAACTGAATGTTATTGATATTTATTTAGTTTATTTTCAGGAGGATGTTTTGACAGCAAGGACTTTTACAAACTTTAAAATGAGGATTTCTGCTGAAGATGTTAAAAAGCTTGAAGAACGAGTTAGAGCTCATCCTGACAATTTGGATTATTTGGATTGGGCTGCTTTTGCGTTTTATTCAAACGGTTTGTTTGCAAAGGCTATTGCTGGCTATAAAAGGCTGATAGCTTCAAGAACTGACAACCCTTCCTATCATTATTATCTTGCTAATTCTTTATATCGAAATGGTGATATTAATTCAGCAAAGCGGGAATGGAATACTGTTATAAAGATTGATAAGCGGGGACAATTTACTAAGCGCAGTAAACGAAAGCTTCATCAGCTTGAGAATCCTGAAAATTAAATTGGTTATAGTTTAATTTTCAGAATATTGAGGGGTAATACTGGCGGAGAGCCAGGGATTCGAACCCTGGGACCACATTTCTGCAGTCACACGATTAGCAATCGTGCACCTTCAGCCACTCGGTCAGCTCTCCAACTCAGGTGTGAAATACTATACAAGAGTTTTTCACTTGTCAATACAAATCGAAAAATCTTTGTTCTAAAACGAAAAAATTTTCTTGAAAAAGTCTTTCATTACACATACTTTTCTGCGTAAACTGTAGTTAACTTGCGTATTATCCTCTTATGTAAGGTTATTCTGTTTTAAAAAGAAGGAGCAAAATGAATTTTGAAAAAATGTTAGGGTCTTTGCTTGGAAATTTTCTGGGCGGTTCTTCATCTAAAAAAACCGGTGGCGGGGCTAGCGGTTTAATGAGTAGCATAACTGGTGGCGGGGCTGGCGGTTTAATGAGTAGCATAACCGGTGGTGTAACAGGAAATACAGCAGGAAATACAACAGGTAATAAACAGGGTCAAAATCAGTCTAATTCTGGTTCTGGTATAATGAATCAGCTTAAAAAAGGTCTTACTTCACCTGCAGGAATGATGGCTGCTGCAGGTGCAGCTTTCGGGGCTTTCGAAGCTTTTCAGAGAAGTCAGCAGGGGACACAGAATGAGAAAGGGGCTGCAACAGCACCTCCTGTGCCTGGTGCTCCACCTGTACCATCAGCCGCAATGCCTCCACCTCCTGTGCCTGGTGCTCCACCTGTACCATCAGCCGCAACGCCTCCACCTCCTGTACCTGGTGCTCCTCCTGTACCATCAGCCGCAACGCCTCCACCTCCAGTACCTGATGTAAATTCAGGAACTGAAGCAGTGAAACTTATTCAATCAATGATTGCTGCTGCCTGGTCAGATGGTCATATGGACGACGATGAACGTAGCAAAATACTTTCAAAAGTTAAAGAAGCCGGGATTAGTAGTGAAGAGGAAGAGTGGATAAACAATGAGATGGATAATCCGAAATCAATTGATCAACTAGTCGGAGGAGTTACTGACCATCGTTTAAAAACAATGATTTATGGATTAAGTTTTGCTGCCATCGAAGAAGATAGTGCTGAAGAAACTGAGTATCTTAGCAAATTGGCAGGTAGTTTAGGTTTGACTGAAGAAGAAACCAATACACTGAAGAATTCATTTTAGTTAAGTAAAATAGAATTAATAAATTATTATCTTTAAAAAAGGAGCAAGTTTATGAGTTGGTATATTGCTGTAAGCGGTGAACAACAAGGCCCATTGTCTGCCTATGACATTCAAAACAAGGTTGCAAATAATGAAATTACCACATCTACATTAGCCTGGAAAGATGGAATGGCCGGATGGGTTGCTATATCTAAAATTGCAGATTTAATGCAACCTCAGGCAGCTCCTGCTCCGGCACTTCCAAGTGGTGGTAGTGGTCTGGCGGATGAAATAGATTATCAGATTCATGGATCAGAAATGCAATTTGTAGAAATTGAACTTGATCCAGGTGAATGTGCTGTTGCTGAAGCTGGTGGAATGATGTACATGACAGATGGTATTACTATGGATACAGTCTTTGGTGATGGTACATCAGAAAATAAATCGACAGGTTTTTTTGACCAGATTTTAGGAGCCGGGAAAAGATTGTTAACTGGTGAAAGCCTCTTTACTACCGTTTTTCAGAATACTGGTGCAGGAAAACAGCATGTTGCTTTTGCCGCACCTTATCCTGGTAAAATTATTCCTGTAGATCTTGATACAGTAAATCAAAAACTAATATGTCAAAAAGATGCTTTTCTATGTGCCGCAAAAGGCGTTCAGATAGGTATCGAATTTCAGAAGAAAATTATGACCGGACTTTTTGGTGGTGAAGGATTCATTATGCAGAAACTTGAAGGTGACGGAATGGTCTTTCTTCATGCCGGTGGTACAATTATTGAAAAGAAAATAGAACCTGGACAGCATCTAAAAGTAGATACAGGTTGTATTGTCGCTTTTGAACAAACTGTTGAGTATGATATTCAACGTGTAGGAGGAGTAAAATCATCACTCTTTGGTGGTGAAGGTTTCTTTTATGCAGTAATGTCAGGTACAGGTCGTGTATGGCTTCAGTCATTACCATTTTCTCGAATGGCTGGTAAAATCCATGAAGCAATGCCTCAACATGGTGGAAGTCAGGGCGAAGGTTCTGTTGTTAGTGATGTATTAGGGCAGGGGCTTGGCAGTATTATCGGAGGAAAATAAAGGCAAAAAAAAATGGCGGAGAAGGAGGGATTCGAACCCCCGGTACGTTGCCGTACAACGGTTTTCAAGACCGCCGCATTAAGCCAGGCTCTGCCACTTCTCCGCAAGGAAAGTAAGGATAGCATTAAGCTTTCAATGTGGCAATAGCTTTAATTGAAAATTTTTAAAATTTTTCCAGGAGGTGGAAATGGCTGAAATAAAAGATACGATGGAAAAGATTGCAGGAAATCGCAATCCGGTTGAAGAATTACTAGCTAAGATTCCAGGCTTTGGCGGTTATATGAATAAACAGACCCGTCGTGAATCAGACAAGCTTCACAGGGATTATCTTGCTCAAAAGCTTGATGAAACTAAAATTCATATTAATGACGTCAAAAACGATATGGTTGATGATGGAAATATTTTTGAGCTTGATCGCATAGATAAAATAATGGATAAGCTCGATATAATTATTTCCAAAATTACTTATGCCGACAGAGGATATAGCGGGTTTTTTGATACAAACAAGATTGATGATAAAGAACTGGAAATGATTCATCAGCTCGATCTTGCTCTCATTGTAGATGTGACGGCAATAGAAGAATCAATAAAGAAATTATCTTCCGATCTTGAAACAAAAGAATTGAAGGCAGTTGTGAAAGAAGCAGTTAAGACTATTGTAGGTTTAACTACAAAGTTTGAAGAGCGTGATAATATTGTGTCGGGGGTGGTATAGATGGCATTAGTAGAAGTACTGGAATATCATGATTCTACAGGAAAAGAGATGGTCTATAGATTTCCACCTCAAGGGTCTGCAGACATTAAGATGGGTGCCCAGCTCATTGTACAGGAAAACCAGACATGTGTCTTTTTCCGTGACGGTCAGGCGATGGATACATTCAAAGGTGGTCGTCATACATTGACCACTCAGAACCTTCCCATTGTAGGGAAACTTTTAGGTGCAATTTTTGAAGGTGGCTCACCATTTAGATGTCAGGCCTATTTTACTTCAATGAAAACCTTTACTGATCTTAAGTGGGGCACAAAAGAACCCATTATTTTTCGTGATGAAGAATTAAAAATGGTTCGATTGCGGGCCTTTGGTTCTTATGCAATTAAAATTAAAGATCCAAGGGTTTTTATAGGTGAAATTGTTGGTACCAAAGGAATGGTTCAAACAAAGGATGTTGAAAATTTCTTAAGAGATCTTATTGTTCAACGTTTAAACGATATGCTTGGCGAAATATTAAAGACAATTCTTGATTTACCAATGTATTACAATGAAATTGCTTCTGGAATTAAAGCTAAAGTTGCTGATGTATTCGGTAAATATGGTATTGAGTGTACAGAATTTATTTTAGGTGCAATCACACCTCCTGAAGAGGTTCAAAAGGTCATTGATGAACGTGCAAGTATGGCAGCAATTGGTGATATGCAGCAGTATATGCAGTTTAAGACTGCCAGCTCATTAAAAGACATGGCCAAAAACCCCGGTGCTGGTGGCCTTGCCGGTGCAGGTATGGGACTTGGTATGGGTATGATGATGCCTCAGATGATGATGGGAGCAATGGGACAGCAACCAATGGGTCAGCAACCAATGAATCAGCAACAGCAACAGCCTCAACAGCCTCAACAGCCGGTACAACGGCAACAGCCAATGGTTCAATGTGCAAAATGTAACAATCCTGTACCTGTTGGATCTAAATTTTGTGCAGGTTGCGGCAATTCCATGGCACCTCCTCCTGCAAACCCTTGTCCAAAATGTCAGGCACCAGTACCTGACGGGTCAAAGTTTTGTAGTGGTTGTGGTCATAAAATGGATGAAAAACGAAAATGTTCCGGTTGTGAAGAAGAATTGGCTCCAGGGTCCAAATTTTGCTCCAACTGTGGTACAAAAAATGAGTAATAAACGATAAAAAGTTTAAACAGATGATAAAAAATAGATGAACGATAAAAAAAGTGAATCATAGATAATTTGAATGGAGTCTTCTTTGAAGTTTTATTTTGCCCCTTTTCTTAACTTTAATTTTGTTGCTTTAATATTGGTTACAGCCTTATCCTTTGTTCCTGTTCTTGCGGCAGAGGATATTGTTGATTTAAGAAGAAAATTGCCTAAGCCAGCTCTTATTAGAGGTGGGACAATGAATATTGAAAATGGCAGAATAGATTTACATCCTCCATATGTAGCTCACTACATAGAGAATAAGGAAGGCTCCTTCAAGTTTTCAGTAGATGTTGAATTTCGTGATTCCACTCCTCGACAAACTATTACCGGTCGTATTGAAGTTAATTTATATCGTGAAATTGGTGAATATGGTTCTATGAACTGGGAGCTGTTTTGGGCAGGAACCAGAGAAATAGGATCTCATCTTAGAAACCCGCGATTAAGAGATCAATATACTGGTTCTTTTGATTCTCAGGTACTTGTACAGGAACAACCTTTATCAAGATATCGTGTTGAGATGAAGACCTCAACTCATGGTACAAAAGGTCGTCATAAGAGAATGGATTACATTTTCTCAGTGGTTAAAACTGTTAATCAGGGAAAGGCTGAATCTGCCTTAGGTCTTCTTTTATCCAGAGAAGCCTCTCTTGTGTACAGACATTTTGAGTCTGTATTTTATGAATTATCTCAAAAAAATATAAAAAGGAAAATGGTAAGATTTGCTTTGCAGCGTTTTCATCTTGCATTACGTAAATTTAATTATCTTGTAAATTATCTGGCTGCAAATCCTTTACTTGAAGATCGTTTCGCCTTTGGTCATGCATTAACCAAAAGAGCCAGGGAATTAGCTTCAGTTACTCCTGTTGCAGACCATGATCTGGCTCTGCCCCATTATTTTGTTTTGGATAAGCAGGCTATTGAGGCGATGAGAAAAATAGCACTTGATGGTTTAATAGATTTTGAAAAAGCCAGCACAGCTTCAGCTAGAATTGCTACGGCGATTGAAAAATTTGCCTATGAACAAAAATGGTCCGTTGAAAATCTTAATTATGAACTTTTTGAGTCAGAGCGAATGCTTGTAATTGACAAGGGTAGTTATACAGATAGTTTAGTGCAAGCTTCCAAAGAGTATAATAAAATTGTTGGAAAGTTGTTCTGGGCTCCTGCAGATTCTGTTCCTGAACAAAAATATTTAAGAGATATTGAGAGAAAAAGCAAACGATTTTTTAATGTTCCAGGGTATGTTGCCTCTATGGAAGTGACTGCATTGCGAGCTATTAGAGCGATTAATTCAACAACTACAGGTAACAGAAACTTCTATCACAGAAAATAAGCAATAGTAGATAAATGGCTAACACTTTTTTAAAAAGAAAACTGACACTGCAAAGATTATGGGAAGTTTATAGCAGTAAAATTCCTTTATGGGGTCACCTGTTTTTAGCCCTGACCAGTTTTGCTTTACTTTTAGCCCCTGTAACTAATTGGCAGCAGCCATACTATGACTCTATTCATCTTGCCGGACCCTTAGCTTTAACATTGATGAGTACCATGCTTTCTATGCCTTCTTTTATATGGAGTATTGTTACAGTTGCAGGTATTGTTTTGCTTTCCATATTGTTATTAAGGCTCAAGGTTGAACCGGCTGTAGCAGCTTTCTGGGCTTTTGTAGTGTTATGTACAACAATAATTTTGCCAATGTCCAAATGTATGTGGCTTGAGTCTGTGGTAATGACATTGTGGGCCGGGTTGGTGTTAGTTTCAGTGGATTTACGTACTTCACTCAGTTTAAAACTAAATATACTGTTTGCTATTTTGTTGCTTATCAGCGTTTTATTATATTTACCTTCCATCCTTCTTGTTCCAATTTTCACGAACTATGCTCTTGCCAGAAAAATTCCAGAGATAAAAAACAGGTTTATATATAGCTTCATAATTATTTTAACTTCTGTTGTTGCATTAGTTGGTATTGCAATGATTTTCAATGTTCATTTTTGGGATTCTCTTTCAATGATTAATATCTTTAACTTACCTCTGGCTTTATGGACTGTTTTGTTTTCACCGGGAAGAAGTCTTTTCCTTTATTCCCCCGTGTTAATAGTGGCAGTCATAGGGTATTTAGATATGATAGATAGTGATTTGGAATTTGCCAGACTATATACAGGGATTGTTGTTGTTGCCACAACAGGTATATTATTACTTGAAGGAGTTTTTACAAGGCAAACTTACAGTGGTGAGCCTTTCATCGTATTATTGCCATTTTTGTTTATTCCATTGGCATGGATTAAGCTTGAAAGAAAGGTATTGAAGTTTTTCTTCGTGTTTTCTGTAATAAGTGGTTTTATATTTCAATTAGTATTACATGAGCCTATTTCATTGAATCAGTGGAATAACAAAGAAATTGAAAAGGTATATTTACCTTCTGATTCCCCCGTCTTCAGGTGGTTAACCGGCAACTTTGTCCATAGTAAGTTCACCTGTCAGAAGAAAAATAGCTGATCTTGCTTTCAGTAAGGTGGCATGTACAGCAAACTTAGCCTGCTGAGTTTCCAGTAAATCAACCTGGGCCTTTAACAGAGCATCTTTTAGTAGTACTCTAGCTGAAACACGTTCGTCAACAAAACGAAGCATTTCCCGTGCAAGGGCAATATTGTCATCAAGACTTTTTAATAGCTTTTTAGCTTCCTTATATTGAAAAAATGCTTCTCTTACTTTTAGTTCAACTTCCTGAGTTGCTGATTTAAGTCTAACTTCCTCTTTTCTCAGGTTTTGAATTTCTTTTACCCTTTTGTGGCGAGCTCTTCCTCCATCAAAAATATTTATTTTCCCCTGTAGTTTTGCTTCCCATTCATCATATTGGTTGTCTGGATTATCAAATGGATAGGTATGAAAATAAGCCCAGTTAAAATTGATTTTCGTTTTTTCATCAGAAGCTGCAATATTGATTTGCTCTCTTGCCAGAGCTGTTTGTTCTAAGAGTATTTTAAGGTTGAAATTGTTTTTTACAGCCGTATCTATGGCAATATTTTCAGAAATAGTAATGTCGGAAATTCCAACACGGGGGCTTATATCAATTGGGGTGCCTGCTTTAATTCCCAGTTCATTAAGTAGTCTGTTTTGTGCAATTTTCAATCTGTTTTGGTGGCGAAGTCTATCTTGCCTGATTTCATTTGCATTCAGCTCAAGAGCCAGAACCTGCTGCTTCAATGCAAACCGTTCACTGGCTTTTTCTCTGGCTGTGTTTATTTCATTCATTTTCTGATCATATTTGCTGTCTTCAAGTTTGACGGCATTTTTCTCCACCAGTACATCAAGATAGCTGAGTATAACGTTAAATAAAGTTTGTTGCACTACACGTTTTTTATTCAAAATAGCAATTTCTTCTCCATGCGCAGCCATTCTTTCGCTTGAGTCAAGTAAACCTCCAAGGTAGATAGGAACTTCCATTCCTATTCCTCCTATTGCTGCACTATCAGCATTAATATCTCGAATTGCTTCTCCAAGTTCTCCAAATTCCAGCCACCTGTCTCCAACATTTGTGTCTTTTGCCATAGCCTGAATTGAAAATACAGGCATTCGTGCTGCTCCTGCTGCTCGTTTATCTCTTCTTGCCATTTTAATTTCATATTCAGCTTCACTGATAGAAGGATTTTCATCTGTAACCATAGATATAGCCTTTTTTAAAGACAGTTTGATTTCTGGAATTAAATTGATTTCTTCAGGCTCTTCAAGAAGAGTTCTGGTTCCTTCATTGAGCCTTCCTGAAGCTGAGGTTATACTATTTGTTGATAGCTGAGTACGAGGAGGTATATTCTGCCTTTTTCCTGGAGGAAAATTTGCAATATATTGAGGTTCAACAGCCATTAGCATAGACAGTTGAGCCATATATACTATCAGTAGGAATGTGAAGAATTGTTTAATCCTGTTATCCATATCCATGTTACGTTAATCCTTTTATTGGCATTTTTTATGAGTGTGTTTACTCAAAATACATACATTTTCTAGCAGGATATCGGCAATTATGTCATCTTTGTTTAATATACATCTTATGTTCTTTGATTAATTTAGTCTCTGACGTTCTTTGGTTGAGTGAGTTTCTTACGTTCTTTGACTAGCTGATGATATTAATCATTATCTTTGCATTTGCAGCCACATCTTTGTCTCTGTCGAGAGACCATTGCCTTAAGAAGTGGAGTGACTTCTCAGAGTTTATCAAGCCGACAGCTTTTATTATTGCAATTTTGAGTTCCTGGCTGTTTGGATTGAATAATAGAGATAGTTCCTTAACTGTGGAGGCATTTCCTATTTTTCCCATAGCTTCAATAGCTCGCCCTTTCAGCCACTGGTTATCTGAATTAAGAAGCTTTCTGATTGGGTTCAGGGAAATTGTTGAATGAATTTCACCAAGTGCCCAGGCTGCTTCGCCGCTTATTTCCGGATCTGTATGCATTAATAGTTCTGTTAATTTGTCAACTGCCTGTCTGGCTTTATATTCGCCCAATGAATAGCAGGCAGCAAGTTGAACAGCTTTATTTTTTGATGACAATTGAGCTGTAAGAATTGTGACTGCTGAATCGGGAATTACTTTGATTCTATTTTCCGTTTCTTCAACCTGTGCTTCTGTTTGCTTTTGAGTAGGTTGATGAGGGTATTTATTATTAAGATTAGGAAAGAGTTTGTATCCATTTTGCTTAAGCCAGTTTAAAACAGTCATAGGGGTAAATGGCTTGGTTATGAAACCATTGGCTCCTGATTCTTCTGTTAATTTTCTTAGTTGTTCTTCCTGTGCACCGGATATTAAAACAACAGGAAGATTACTTGTAATCGGGCTGTCTTTAATTATCTGACATGCCCTGTGTCCGGAAATATCAGGAAGGTTGATATCAAGAAACAGTAAATCTGCTTTGTTTGCTCTTAAATAGAGCCCTGTTTCTCTGATGTTTGGAAAAGTGTTTACTTTGAAGCCAACTTTTTCAAGAGTATCTTTTAGTATTGAGCAAAGAAATGTTGAATCATCGGTAATAACAATAGATAGATCTCTTCCCCAGAAATCAGAATCTGATTGAGTTGTTTGAGGTTGTTTTTCTGACTCTTTTTCTGTATTACCAAAAATTTCAGGCACTTTAGGTATATTGGATTTTCCTGAGTTATATGGTTTTAAAGGTACAGCTTGTTCAAGCATTCCTGCAACCGGTGTTTTTGTTGGTGTATATGTTTTTATTACCTTTTCAACAGGTGACTGTTTGTTGAGGTTCTTTGAAATACTAATTTGGTTAGCATTTTTCCTGTTTGTTGAAATTGGAGGTTCTTGTCGTGTAGTTGTCTCGATTGTTATGTCATTAAAAAGCAGATGAGAATTGTCTTTCACCCATTGGAGGATTGAACTTGGACTAAATGGTTTTTTGATGTATCCGTCAGCACCAGATTCTGCAACTTGCTGCTTAATATAATCTTCATAGGATCCAGACATAAGAATGACAGACGTTGCGTTAAATCGAGGGTTTGCCTTGATTTCCTTACATGCTACAGGACCGGGTTTGTCTGGCAGGTTGATGTCGAGAAGTAAAAGATCAGGGCTACTTTGTTCAAAGAGTAGTAATCCTTCTTCAAGGGTATATGCTACGAGAGTATTGTAGCCAACAGAATCAAATGCTTTTTGTAGCATAGTACATAGAAACTTGCTGTCATCTATTACCAGAATTAGTTTCTCATTCATATTTTTACTTACTCCACAAAAATTAATTTCTTTAAAATATTGTCCATCTTTGACAGATTATTAGTTAATATATCATGTTTTAATCTCTTATAATGAAGTAATTCTTCTTCTTGGAGAACTCTTTTTTGAGTAGTGACTATACAGCATTCTTACAGTTTGATAAAGGAAGACTAGCTCTAAAAGAATAATTCCCCACATTAATATCAATGACAACATCAATAAGGTAATTCCCTTACTTAAAGTGGCTTCTGATATTGCATGAGCGCCAAGAATGAATGTGACTTTGCTTTCCGGGGATGTATTTGACACAGCCTGAAAGCCTGAATATAAAAAGTGGAGTGTATATCCATTGAGGAGCAAAATTAGTGCAGGTCCTATTGACTTTGTCATTTTCATTATCTGAATGAATCTTGGTGATTCATCTCTTTTTTCGATGGAGGTATAAATATTTTTTCTTATAGTTGCGATTGTTGTGTAAAGAGCAATTGATATAAATGCCATGGACAAGAGAAAGGCAAAGGCAGATAAGGTCGTACCAGACAGAATCATAGCCGGAAACATATTCTGGATATTGCCTGGAAGTAATGCAGGATATAAGAGGATGATTGAAAAGAAAGAAGTGACAGCAACAAAAAATATTCTATGAAGAGCTATTTTTTTTAACGGTGGCAGGCAGGACAATTGAGACATTTTATCTCTCATTCCCGATATTGTTTGCTCTTTATTGCTAAGGGTTAAAGTTAGTTTATCCAGCTCAGCAGTGAGCATGTCATGTTCACTTAAAGCTACACTCGTTTCTTCTCTCAGACTATATAACTCGGCTAGTTTTTTGGCTTGTTCCACAGTAAGAGCTTCAAGTTTTTTAGATTTTGAAAGAAGTTGGCGTACAGTTCTGGCTTTGGTTAGTATTGCCTGGTGCACTGTGATAGCAAGATCTACAGTTTTTTTAAACTGCTGTTCACTAAAAGGTTTGGTCAGGTAATCAAAGGCACCTGCTGTAGCAAGTTTTTTGACATCTGACGATTGAAATTCTTCTGCAAGTAGTATGATTTGAGGTGATGATGTACTTTCGATAGCAAGAGAAAACAGTTCTTTAGATGAAGGATTTTTTAGTCCCAGTGAAAGAATTACAATGCTTAAACTCTGTTGTTGTATTGTTTCATGGGCTGTTTTACCGGTTGCAGCACGAAAAACAATAAACCCAAGTTCTTCCAGGTAATCACCAAGAGCTTCTTGAATTTGAATATTGTTATCTGCAAGCAGTATTTGATGAGACATAACCCTCCTTTAATGGAATTCTACCATGTTTTATTAAAGGTAGTCTGTCTTATCTGACGGAGATTTATCTTTGTATGAGAAAGTAAAAACTAAAGTTTCATGAGATTTTAATAAATTATGACAAAAGTGTCGATAAATTAAGTACTTATGTATACATTATCAATGTTAAAAAAAATACGACCTTATATTGTCATCTTTATTGTCATTCTCGCAATAGGGGGCACAGCTTTATTTTATGGTAATAGTTCTGTGTCAGTTAGAGCAGTTTCCGGTGTTGTCATTGACGTTCCCTCCTATATTGAAGACAGGGCCGCTGCAAGAGAATATCTGGGGTTTTTACTTTCCCAATACATTGCCGATTCATCTCTCCCCGATGCTGTAGCTTCTGATCTTTCAATTGTTCTTCCTGAAAATACTATGACTGTAAACATTGAGAGAGAAGAATCAACGATAGGTACATATAAGATTTCACTTTCCGGTCGTGGTTATGATATTTCCGGTCGATTGCTTAAAAGCATTATTATCCGCTGTCAAAAAAATCTGGATAGGGAAGCGAAAAAACTTGCTAAGCAAATTGTAAAAGAAAAAGAAACAGAGCTTTCATTTTTAAGAAAGTATGTTGAAAAAGAGAAAAAACTACTTAAAAAAAGATTTTCTACTGTAGCGCGATATGAAAAATTAATGCTCGATGTTGCTGCAATGCATTTAAAACTGGCTGAGTTTTCGTCAGTACTTCGTTTTACAGAGCCAGCTATTGCTATTTTACCATCTTCTGATGATTCAAATTCATTTTTAATATTAATTATTATAATAATGGCGGTAGTTCTTCTTTTGGTTGAATTTGTTCTAAAAAGTGGCTTGAGGCAAAAAATTCAATGGGAGATAGAACGTGATTCAAAGTTATCAGTTATCGGTTCCATTCCCGAATTAACCTCTGTTCTCGAGTGTCGAGAGTCTCCAATGGGGCTTGCAACAGAAGCTTTTGCTGCGTTGAAAGGTCGTCTGGAGTTTGGAGATTTCAAAAAACTTGCATTTGTCTCATGGGGAGAAGGAGAGGGTACCTC
>Ga0164315_10001004_pt1 | contig 20740 bp, 21 predicted proteins | sample GuaBasSedimGuay6_FD_113737 | JGI IMG/M metagenome (GOLD analysis project Ga0164315, IMG submission 113737) | Subseafloor sediment microbial communities from Guaymas Basin, Gulf of California, Mexico - Guay6, Core 4569-2, 0-3 cm | ecosystem: Environmental > Aquatic > Marine > Hydrothermal vents... | reverse complement strand
GTTTTCTATCTTCTGCTGATAACGTAATCTTTACTTGTGCCGGCATGGTGCTTGTATTTCCTTTAATCCAAGCACTAATTATATATCATCAATCTATTTAATACACTACACTAGTCCCACATGCTGGCTGATGTAGGCTTCCCCAAGTTCCTGCTCAACCATGGCGACGTTGCCTACGCTGTTCCCAGTGATCGTGATTAGCAAGTCACCAAGAATCAATCGGGTTCTATTACCCTCAGAGCCTCTTGGGGGGGTTACATATTGTCTATCTGCTAGGTCGAGATGACCGTTTCGCACGTTCTGGCTCCGAACAAACAAGGCACCGCTGTCAGAGTAGTATTTTGCCCAGCCGCGAGAACCACTCGTGATGAAGGCCGACATGTAACCGAGTCTAGCAGTTCTCCAATCCTCCGGAACCATTCCTACCTCTGATTGCTTGTATCCCTCTCTCACTTCCATGTGAATCCCATGCGTTCGAGATGAGCGTTGACCTTTTCCTCTAGTCCGATAAGGCGGTCGATCATCCGCGGGAGTGGCGTTTCGTAGCGGTCTGCAAGTTCCTTCACGCGCTGGGTGAGTGCCTGGCTGATGCGATCCATCTCGCCATGGATGGCCGCTTCCAGAGTGGTGAGCCATTTGTCATCGACGACCAGGGTCTTGACCTCGTCCTCGCTGAGTTCGGGGTATTTGTCGTGGGCGAGTTGGTCGAGTGCGGCCTCGGCTTCCTTGATCGCTTTCTTCAGGGTGGCCTCCTGTTCGAGGAGTTCTAGATAGCGGGTTACGGCCTGCAGGTCGCGGAAGTTCTCGGGTAGCGGGTATTCACTGAGCCGGGCGACGAAGTTGAACTCGACGGAGGCCAGTTGCTCCCTGGCCTCTCTGACGGTGTCTTTCTGGGCTTTGTCGCTGTTGACGTAGCTGGAGAGGGTGTTGTGTTCCTCGCTTGCGGAAAGGGTGGCGAGGCGGTCTTTCACGGCTTTAAGAGTGAGCTTGCCCTTGGCATTTTTCTGCGGCGTGAGATGCTCGTGGTCGTTGAATTCTTTGAGGTGGGCGGCGTGGTCTTTGGCCGATTCGATGAGAGCGAGGTAGGCAGCACAAGCGAGCTTGTCCTCGTCGTTCCAGAGGGCGACGATGGCCTGGGTGTGGGCGACCTGGGCGTCGGCCTTGGTCGAGACATCTTTGAGCGCGCCCTCTTCGCCGCCGTGTTCGTCTTCGAGTTCGGTCTTGGTGGCGACGACGGTTTCCAGTTCGGCCTGCTGGGCATCGATGGCGGCCTGTTCCTCGGCGAAGTAGCGGACGACAATGAGTGGCTTGGGCGCTAGATCGCAGGCCCAGCCTTTGTCCTTTTTCTTCCCTTTGTCTTTGCCGCTCTTGACGGTTTCGGTCACGCGGTGGGTTTTGGCGACCCAGCCGTCGGCGGCGATGAGGTAACAGTCGTCCTGCATGGTCTCAGCCCAGTAGTCCATGAGGTGCTGGTAAACGGCATAGGCATCGAGCAGGGGCTGGCCTTCGTAGTGGGTGAGCAGGGACTCGGATTGCTCGTGGATGACCTGCTTGGGTAGGCAGTCCACTTGTAGGGCTTTCAGGCTCGTGGCCGCAGCGTCGCGCCAATGGGTGAAGTGGGTATTCATCCCGTCGATGAAGGCGGCGAACTGGGAGTGCTCATGGATGGCGGCCTTGAGGTCGGCTTTTTCGACCGCGAGGTCGCAGTAGCCGGAACGCTGGTCGGCGAAGAGGTGGGAGCGTAGATCGGGACAAACCTGCCAGTAGTCGTCGAGAGCCTCGATATCGCGGGCGGGGATTCCACCATTGAGGTGAGCGTCGATGTCCTGCAGGTCCTCTGCCTCGCGGGTGTCGATGTAGCGGGGCAGGTTGAGGTTGAAGTCGTTCTTCGGGTCAGCGATTTCGGCGTGCGGAACGAGGCGTGAGAAACCGGGGTGTTCCTCGGCATTGGTAAAGACATCGACAATCTTGTGGATATCGCGCTCGCGCAGGCGATTCTTGTTGCCGTCCTTGATAAAGCCCTTGCTGGCGTCGATCATAAAGATGCCCTTGCGGGCGGAGGCATTTTCCTTGTCGAGCACGAGGATGCAGGCGGGGATGCTGGTGCCGTAGAAGAGGTTAGCAGGCAGGCCGATAATGCCCTTCAAGTAGCCGGATCGAACCAACTGCTTGCGGATGACGGCCTCGGCATTGCCCCGGAAGAGGACGCCGTGCGGGAGAATGCAGGCCCCTTTGGCCTCGCTCTTCATCGAACGGATGATATGGAGCAGGTAGGCGTAATCACCCTGCTTGCCGGGAGGCTCGCCCCACTGGAATCGTTGATACGGGTCGGAGGAGGGGGTGAGGCCGGTACTCCAGGTCTTGTCGGAAAAGGGCGGATTGGCCACGACGTAGTCGTAGGTGCGTAGCTTCTCGCCGTCCTTGAACTTGGGATTGGAGAGGGTATTGCCCGAGAGCACGTTGGCCGTCGGGAAGTCGTGCAGGATCATGTTCATACGGGCGAGACCGGCGGTGGTCACGTCCATTTCTTGCCCCTCCAGGGTGATGTGGGTGCCCGCCTCGGCGGCGACCTTCAGCAGCAGTGAGCCGGAGCCGCAGGTGGGGTCGTAGGCAGTGGTGGCGGCTACCGCATTGGCTGCCGAGATACCGATCACCTTGGCCATGATGCGGCTGACCTCGGCTGGGGTGTAGAACTGGCCCTTGCTCTTGCCGCTCTCGGTGGCGAAGTGCCGCATGAGGTATTCGTAGGCATCGCCGAGGATATCGTCGTTGTCGGCCCGGTTTTTGGAGAAATCCAGCTCGGGCTTTTCAAAGATGCCGACCAGGTTGGTGAGGCGATCGACCATCGCCTTGCCTTCGCCCAGCTTGTTGGGATCGTTGAAGTCCGGAAAGTCGGTGCGCGCCAGCCGTGTGTTGGCGTCGATCAGAGGCTGGATAACCTGGGTGTTGATCTTGTCGCCGATGTCGCTCTTGCCCTTGAGGGCGATCATGTCCTTGAAGCTGGCCCCTTCCGGTATTGTTACCGGCGGGGCGAAGTCATCGGAGTTCCCGTATTTGTCGGAGACGTACTTGATGAACAACATGAACAGCACATAGTCCTTGTACTGGCTGGCATCCATGCCGCCGCGCAATTCATCGCAGGATTGCCAGAGGGAGGAGTAGAGATCGGATTTCTTTATCGCCATGTGCAACGCTGGTTTGTTTACCGGAGGGCTATGGTGTCAGCTAGCGGGGCGGGCTTCAATCAAAAGTGGTCATCGGGATTCCACACGCGCCGTTATGGGGCGGGAAGCCGGGCCGTCGTGGTTGCATTTGATTGATTATTTAATTATATAAATCAGTATGATAAGTTGATAATGGGTATTGCGCACATGACCTTGGGGAGTAACCCCGGGAGGGCAACACCATGCAAGCCGTACAACTCATTTCCCGCCGCAGCCTGGATGATCTGGAGGCTGAAATTGTCACTCTGGCGCAGCGTATCAACACCTTTGAATACGAGTTTCTCACCCTGGTGCGGGAATTTGACTTGCGCCAGGGCTGGAAGGCCTACCATTTCAACAACTGCGCTGAGTGGTTGAACATGAAGTGCGGCCTCTGTCCCGGCACCGCACGGGAGAAGCTTCGTGTGGCTAACGCCCTGTTCGATTTGCCGCTAACTTCCGGCGCGTTCCAGTCTGGCGAGCTGTCCTATTCCAAGGCGCGGGCGCTGACTCGTATCGCCAACCCGCAAACGGAACAGGAGCTGCTGGATTACGCAATACCGGCAACCGCTCGGCAGGTGGACGATCATTGCCGGCAACTGCGCAATGTGCAGCGGGAAACCTCGACCCGGGATGCCGAGCGTTTGCACCGCGGGCGCTACCTTAGCCACTCATTGCACGGCGACGGCAGCGCGACCATCAGTGTCGAGTTGCCCAGAGAGAGTGGTGAGTTGGTGTTCCGCGCACTTGACATGGCGCTGGCTGCTATCGCCGCTTCAGAAGAAGATGGGGCCGACGATGAAACCCTGTTCGCACGCCAGGCGGATGCGCTGGTGGAAATGGCGCGCGGCTACCTGGCGGGTGGCAGGGAGAAATCCAGTTGCACGGCGGATCACTATCAGGTGGTGGTGCATGTGGACGAAAAGGCCCTGCGCGGAGAACCGGAAGAAAACAGCAAGAGTGACCTGCCGATCGAGACTGTGCGCCGGCTGTGCTGCGATAGTGCGGTGGTTGTGGTGGAGGAAGATAAAAAGGGCAACCCGCTCAATGTGGGGCGGAAGCACCGCGTGGTGCAACCGGCGCTTAAACGGGCGTTGCTGGCGCGGGACAAGTGCTGTCGCTATCCCGGCTGCACCCATGAAAAATGGCTGGACGCTCATCACGTGATGCATTGGGCGGATGGTGGCGAGACCAGCCTGGACAATACGATTTTGCTCTGCTCCAGGCATCACCGCCTGCTACATGAGGGGGCTCTTGCGGTGAGGCGCGATGGAGGGGGGGAGTTGCACTTCCGACGGCGAGGGTAAAACGGTAACAAGAAAAAATGGTGCCCAGAGACAGAATCGAACTGCCGACACGGGGATTTTCAATCCCCTGCTCTACCGACTGAGCTATCTGGGCGTTTTTGCGGGGTCGCAAGAGGCGCGTATTAAACCTGTATGCGTTCCCTGAGTCAAGGTTTCAAGCCTACTCCGACGGTGCCACGTAACCCTCCTGCTGGTCGTAGTCTTCACCGGCGAAAAACTTGTCCATTTCCTGTTGCAGGTACTTGCGCGCCTTGGGATCCACCAGGCTCAGGTGTTTCTCGTTGATCAACATGGTCTGGTGGCTTTGCCAGTCCAGCCAGGCCTGTTTGGAGATGGAATCGAAAATCTCCTGGCCTTTGGTGCCGGGGAAGGGCGGTGCGTCCAGGCCTTCCAGATCCTTCTGGTATTTCTTGCAAAAAATGCTGCGGGACATGTTGAGGCTCCAATGGGTGACTTGTTTATGCCAGCCTGGCGAGCAAACTGGCTACGGGGGCCGCCAGGCCAATCTCGGGTGGTCGGCGCTTGTTATACCAGAGCTGGCCCTGTGCTTCCATTACCTCGGCGGGGGTAGTCGCCAGGGTTATCTGTACCGGGAGGATATCAAGGTGGTAATGGCTGAAAGTGTGGCGAAAGCCTTCCCATACATCGATGACATCTGGCTCCAGCCCCCAGCGGTCCAGGCACCAGCTATTGGCCTGTGTGACATCAGCGACCTGGGGAAAACACCACAGCCCGCCCCAGATTCCCCTCGCCGGTCGTCGCTCCAGCCATATCTCGCCGCTGGCGGCCCCGATCATAAGAAATGTGGTGGTTTTGACTGGCAGCGCCTGGCGTGGTTTTTTCCCGGGGTAGGCCGATTGTTTGCCCATGGCCAGGGCCTCGCAGTCGCCACTGAGGGGGCATTTGTCGCAGGCCGGGGCGCTGCGGGTGCAACGTGTGGCCCCCAGGTCCATCATCGCCTGGGAGTAATCGGCTGTGCGTTGCGCGGGGGTGTATTCGTCCGCGATCCGCCACAGTTGATGGTGCACTTTTGTCTGCCCGGGCCAGCCAGCCACAGCCCGGTGCCTGGCCAGCACCCGCTTGACGTTACCATCCAGAATGACCGCTCGCTGTCCGAAAGCGATACTGACGATGGCGCCTGCGGTGGAGCGCCCCACACCGGGAAGTTCGCACAGGGCCTCTACCGTATCGGGGAATATACCCCCCAATTCACTGCAGACGTATTTGGCCGCGCTGTGTAGATTGCGGGCGCGGGCGTAGTAGCCCAGGCCGGTCCACAAGTGCAGCACCTGGTCTAGCGGCGCATCGGCCAGGGTTTGCGCCGTGGGAAATACCGCCATAAACCGCTCAAAGTAGGGTATGACCGTGGCCACCTGGGTCTGCTGCAGCATAATCTCGGAGACCCATACCCGGTAAGGGCTGGTGTCGTGCTGCCAGGGCAGATCCACACGCCCGAACCGGTCGAACCAGTCCAATACGCGCGGGGCAAAAGTCGATGCTGCGGGCATGGGAGTCGTTAGTGCAAAAATCAGCAGATGAGGGTAATGCGCCAGGGGGAAAACCGCCAGTGAATTCGGGGCCGCATTCTTCTATAATGGCCGGCTTTTCGGGGGATTGGCCCCCGGCTCCACCTGCTTCTGAGAAGTACAGGCAGTGGAGAGAAGAGAAGTACAGACAGTGGAGAGCCCCATGGCTGAGCGCAAGGCCACAGTAGAGCGAAATACCCTGGAGACCCAAATTACCGTTACGGTGAATCTGGACGGCTCCGGCAACACGGAATTTAATACCGGCATCCCTTTCCTGGAACACATGCTGGACCAGGTGGCGCGCCACGGCATGGTGGATTTGAGTATCAGTGCCAGAGGCGACCTGCAAATAGATGATCACCACACAGTGGAAGACATCGGCATTACCCTGGGGCAGGCCTTTGCCAGGGCGGTAGGCGACAAGAAGGGCATCCTGCGCTACGGGCACGCATATGTGCCTCTGGATGAGGCCCTGTCACGGGTGGTGATCGACTTTTCCGGTCGTCCCGGCCTGGAATATCACGTGCCTTTCACCCGTGCGGCGGTGGGAGGCTTTGACGTGGATTTGTTTATGGAGTTTTTCCAGGGATTCGCTAATCACGCTCTGGTAACGCTGCATGTGGACAATCTGCGTGGTGACAATAGCCACCACCAGGCCGAGACGGTATTCAAGGCCTTTGGTCGTGCCGTGCGCATGGCTTTGACGGCTGATCCGCGTATGGCCGGGGTTACGCCGTCCACCAAAGGCGTGTTGTAAGCCCCTGTTGTAAACCGGAGTCCCGATATGAGTGGTGTTGTCGCCGTCATCGATTACGGCATGGGTAATTTGCATTCCGTGGCCAGCGCGCTGGCGCATGTGGGCGCCGATGAGGTGCTGGTGACTCATGATGCCGAGCTGATTCGCCAGGCGGATCGGGTGGTTTTCCCCGGTGTTGGCGCCATTCGCGATTGCATGGCGGAAATTCGCTGGCTCAAGTGCGATCAGTTGCTAACAGATGCCCTTGTCGCCCAACACAAGCCGGTACTGGCCATCTGTGTGGGCATGCAGGCCCTGATGAGCCATTCACAAGAGAATGGTGGCGTTGCCTGCCTGGATATTGTGCCAGGGGAGGTGCGCTATTTCGGCAATCCCCTGGTGGACGCTGACGGTGAGCGCCTGAAAGTCCCCCATATGGGCTGGAATGAAGTGCGTCAGGTGATGGATCACCCCCTGTGGCGGGGCATTCCCGATATGACCCGGTTCTACTTTGTGCACAGTTACTACGTGGATGCGGTGCAGCGCGACCTGCTGGCGGGCGCGGTGCAGTATGGCGTCAGCGCGGATGCCGCACTGGCGCGGGATAACCTTTTCGCAGTGCAGTTCCACCCGGAGAAGAGTCACACGGCGGGGCTGCAGTTATTACGCAATTTTTTGGAGTGGAACGGCCAATGTTGATAATTCCCGCGATTGACCTCAAGGACGGACAGTGTGTGCGCCTGCGCCAGGGGTTGATGGATGACAGCACGGTGTTTTCCGATGATCCGGTAGCCGTTGCGCGGCGCTGGGTAGCGGCCGGTTGTCGCCGCCTGCACCTGGTGGACCTCAATGGGGCCTTCGCCGGTGAGCCGGTTAACGGGGAGGTGGTGACCGCTATTGCCGCCGCCTACCCGGAGCTGCCCATTCAGATTGGGGGAGGAATTCGCAATCTGGAAACTATAGAGCATTATGTCCGGGCCGGGGTCGATTATGTGATTATCGGTACCAAAGCGGTGAAGGAACCGGCATTTGTCGCCGCGGCCTGCGCGGCTTTCCCGGGCAAGGTTATCGTGGGACTTGACGCTAAAGACGGCCTGGTGGCCACCGATGGCTGGGCCGAGGTCTCCACAGCTCGCGCCACAGATCTGGCCTGTCAGTTTGAGTCCGATGGTGTGTCCGCCATTGTTTACACAGATATTGCCCGCGACGGCATGATGCAGGGGGTCAATGTAGAGGCAACGGTGGCTATGGCCCAGGCTTCCAGTATCCCTGTCATTGCCTCTGGTGGTATCACCAACCTGGATGATATCAAGGCCTTGCTGACCGTGGCCGATCAGGGGATTTGCGGTGCTATCACCGGACGCGCCATTTATGAAGGCACTCTGGATGTGGCCGAAGCCCAGCGCCTGTGCGACGGAGACACCTGACGGTGGGCCTGGCCAAGCGCATCATTCCCTGCCTGGACGTGGAAAACGGCCGGGTGGTCAAAGGCGTCAATTTTGTGGATATCCGCGATGCCGGTGACCCGGTGGAAATAGCCATACGCTACAACGAGCAGGGCGCGGATGAGATCACATTCCTGGATATCACAGCCAGCCATGAGGGGCGTGACACCACGGTTCACACGGTAGAAAAAATAGCCGAGGAAGTGTTCATCCCTCTCACCGTGGGAGGGGGCATTCGCACAGTCGAAGATATCCGCACCATGCTTAACGCCGGTGCCGACAAGGTGAGCATCAACACTGCCGCTATCCACAATCCCGAACTGGTGCGCGAATCAGCTGAGCGCTTTGGTTCACAGTGCATCGTGGTGGCCATCGATGCCAAGCGGGTGGACGATGTGGACGGCAGCCCACGCTGGGAGATATTCACGCACGGCGGCCGCAAGCCCACCGGTATCGACGCGGTGGGCTGGGCTGTGCGCATGGCGCAGCTGGGAGCCGGGGAGATACTGTTGACCAGCATGGATCGCGACGGCACCAAAAACGGCTTTGAGCTGGGCGTGACCCGCGCCATCACCGATGCGGTGGAGATACCGGTTATCGCCTCCGGTGGTGTAGGCAACCTGGATCACCTGGTAGAGGGTATTACCATCGGTGGCGCCGATGCCGTGCTCGCCGCCAGCATTTTTCACTTCGGGGAGTACACCGTGCCACAGGCCAAGGCCTATATGGCCGAGCGCGGCATTGAGGTACGGCTCTAAACAGAAAACAGGGGATAATCTCAAATTATCAGTGAATTTTTTTCAGCTCCTGGCCATAGAAATTATCCAGGACGGTGATTATTTTGCCGCTGGATCGGTGTATATACTCGACCGCTGGCAGTCGCTTTTGACCGGGATGAAAATACTCCAGCTTGTCTCCCTGGTAAATTGGGCCGATTATTTGTATACATTCCTGAAGTTTTTCACAATCACTACACAGATCGCAGATGCCCAGTTTTCTGGCCTCCTGCCATGCGGTTTCAATATCATGCCCGATTTCCCGCAAGCCATCTTCATCCATACCTTGAGAATATAGATAAGATTTCAGGGCGAGCTCGACCGCATGCAAGAAAAGATAGTACACAGGCAACGGAGCATCCAGGTGCTGTGGCCCTGTATTCAGCCTTTCCGCACTTTTATAAAAACTCTTTGCAGTAGCTAATAAACCAATATGATTGCGTTGACTCATGTGCAACTCACCTGACTATCCATTTACCCGCCATTGGGGGTTCCCGCTCTTTTCCCCGGACTTCTGGTTCCTTCTTGGGCGGAGCCTCTATTAAATATAGTAAAGGTTAAAAATATTACCCGGAAAATAGAAAAATAAAGGGTAGAGCGCGGCCTATTCGAATCGTGACCTGATCCCACATTTTCCGGTTCCTGTAAGCCTTTGGCGTTACCCCCGAAAGCGTCTCAACATATTACCGATCCGTCGCTGTTTTTCCGCTCCCGCAAGGATACTAACAAGGACTACTTCAACCGCGCACTGGGTGATACCCTCGCGCTGAATGGCGCACCCGTTGCCGGTGCTGACCTGACCTGACCTGACTGTAAGCACTGATCACTTCGGAACGTTTGCACTGGCGTAAATCCTCTTCTATTTTTACGGCTCACCCCTTATTGGTGTCACCCCTTATTGGTTGACCTCTTGTTGAATGCGGCATATGATGCCGTTATCATATGCCTTATTTGGAGGTCGCGATGCGCACGATTGTAGATTTGCCAGACAAACAAATTGAGGCGCTCAAACGCATGAGTGAGTCCTCCCACTTATCACGCGCAGAATTGGTACGGCGCGCCATAGATGAATATCTTGCCCGTCATCTGCCAACTCAGGATGATGGAGCATTTGGTCTCTGGAACAAGCGCAAAACCGATGGTGTGACTTATCAGGAGCGAGCACGCGATGAGTGGGGCGAATGAAAGCGCTAATAGATACCAATATCCTGATCGATTATCTCAATGGCATCGACGCCGCTAGAGAGGAGATTAGCCGCTACGAAACGCCACTGATTAGCGCCATTACCTGGATGGAGGTCATGGTGGGGGCGGTCGATGACGAACAGCCAAGCATTCGGTCATTTTTATCACGTTTTACCCAGGTTGCCATTGATGCCAAGGTAGCCGAGACTGCCGTTTCCATTCGCCGTGAACATAAAATGCGGCTGCCTGACGCAATCATCTGGGCGAGCGCAAAACGAGAGAGTGCGCTATTGGTCAGCCGCAACACGAAAGACTTTCCAGCTGACATGCCCGATGTTCGCGCGCCGTATCGGCTTTAGCACATAGTTGGCGGTTCAGGGAAATAGGGGAGATTAGGCCGCCTCTTCCAGTATCCCGATACCCACCTGCCCAGCCTCGGGAAGATCCAGTTCCCGACGCAACTGTGCTATCGGGCGATGCCAGGTTCGCAACAGCTCGTCCAGATCGAGGTTCGGCAGGCGCGCCAGGCTGTCGAGCTCATCGCAGGTGTATTCACCGGGCCTTAACCGATCTGCGGCCCGCGCCCACCCGGCATATTTTTTCAGCCATCGGTTTTACTGTAGCGCATCCCCAGTACATTGATCCCTTTCAGCAGGGTCAGCGCTTCGTATAACTGGTTGTCGCTGGAGAGCAACTCACCGGCAGCTTCTTTGTTCTTCTTATTTTTGTCGCTATCGTCAGTGCTTTTGCCGTTACCGTTGTCCAGGTGCCCGGACAGGTCCGCTTCGGTTACCCGCCGCTGGCCTTTATAGGCGGTGACTTTGGCGCGTTCCACCAGGATGTCAGGCTCGATACCCTCGGCCTGGATAGACCGGCCGTTGGGTGTGAAATACCGGGCGGTGGTGAGTTTCACCGCCCGGGAGTCGGACAGGGGGAGGATGGTCTGTACCGAGCCCTTGCCAAAGCTGCGGGTGCCCATGACAATGGCGCGCCTGTGGTCCTGCAAGGCACCGGCCACGATCTCGGAGGCGCTGGCCGAGCCGCTGTTGATCAGCACCACCAGGGGCGTGCCATTGCTGGCGTCTTTTTCGTCAGCTTCGTAGTACATATCCGAATTGGCGAGGCGCCCTTCCGTGTAGACCACGTTGCCGCCATCCATGAATAATCCCGCCACGTCTACGCTGGCGCGCAATATACCGCCCGGATTGTTACGCAGGTCCAGTACCAGGCCTTTCAACTCCTCTTGCGCCATAAGTTTGTCCAGCGACTTGCCGACATCCGCCCCGGTGGCGCTCTGAAACTGGGCCACACGAATATAACCGTAACCTGGTTCCAGCCAGCGCTCGCGTACGCTGGCGACTTTTATCGTGTCGCGAGTCAGGGTGACCTCAAACGGCTGGCCCTCGCCGGACCGGCCTATGGTGAGCTCGATGTCACTGCCTTTGGGGCCGCGCATTAAATCGACAGCCTCGTTCAGGCTCATGCCCTTCACCGGGATTTTGCCCAGCTTGAGAATCACGTCGCCGCTTTGCAGTCCGGCTGCTGCCGCTGGTGAGCCATCGATGGGCGAGATGATTTCGACGTAGCCATCCTCCATACCCACTTCCAGGCCCAGGCCGGTAAATTCCCCCGAGGTATTGTCCTGTAAGTCCTGGAACGCGTCTTTAGTGAGGTAAACCGAGTGCGGGTCCAGGCCCATCAGCATGCCCTGGATGGCATATTCCAGCAGGGTGCTGTCGTCGATTTCCTCCACATAACCAATACGGATCTGGTTGTAAATGTCGGCAAAGGTGCGCAGTTCCTCCAGTGGCAACTGGCCCTTCTCCTCTACGGCGTGCAGGGTGAGGGGGAATACCAGGGACAGTGCGGCAACGGTGGTTACCAATTTTTTGTGGGCAGGAGAAAAACAACGCATGATTACCGCCAGGCCGGCCACGGGGCCAGTATTGTCCAGATGGCACTAGTTTAACCCATTGTCCGGGCGAGCGCTCAGCCCTTGCACCAGTTGGCGGGATTGGTGGGCTTGCCCTGGTGCCGGATTTCGAAGTACAGGCTTGCCCGGTCCTGGCCGCCACTGCTGCCCACCGTGCTTATCGGCGTGCCAGCGCTGACCCACTCACCCACTTCACGCAGCAGGCTCTGGTTGTGGGCGTACAGGCTCATATAGCCATCGCCGTGGTCTATGATCAGCAACAGCCCCGAGCCGCGCAGCCAATCGGAGTACACCACGCGGCCGTGATGTATGGCCCCGACCATGGCGCCCTCCTTGGCTGGAATGGTGATTCCCTGCCAGCGCATTTTGCCCTCGTTGCGCGATCGGCCGAAGCGGTTGCTTGGCTTGCCTTTTACTGGCCAGGGCATTTTGCCCCTGGCACTTTTGAAGGCCTGGTAGTTGTCCGGCACCAGCAGATTGACCACGGCCTCTTCGATGGCTAGCACAAGGCTTTCAAGCTCCTTGCGGTCCTGTTCCTTCTGTTTGAGTTGTTCGCCCTTGCTGCTGATGCTGGCGCTCAGGTTGGCCACTGCCAGTTTCCGGTTGGCCTGGGCTTTTACCAGGGTTACCTGTTGTTTTTCCAGGGTGTGTTGCTGGGCTTCCAGTTGCGTGAGGGTGTCGGCAATGCGTTGTTTCAGTCCCTCCAGTTGTCTGAGGGTTTCCCTGTACTGTCCCAGCAGCTCGTTGCGCGCTGCAAAAAAGTAACGGTAATAAGCCATGGTCCGGGCGACTGTATGAGGGCTTTCCTGGTTCAGTAATACTTTGACCTGCCCTTGCTGCCCCATCTGCCAGGCGGTCTTCAGCTCTATGCCAATCCTTGCCTGTTGCTGATTGCGGGCCAGTTCCAGGTGCGAATACTGTTCTTGCAGAGTCGACAATTCCTGTGTGCTGGTAGTCATGGCACGCTGATTATCGGCCATGGAGCGTTTTAGTTTTCCCAGCTGTACCTCCGCCTGTCGCAATTGCTGTTGCAGGGTGTTCTTGCGGGCGCTGGCGCTGGAAATTTCACGATTGATGCGTTTGATATCACTCTGCAGCTGTTGCAGTTGCACGCGGGCGTTTTCCTCGTCGGACTGGGCCAGGCTGAAACCCGACAAACCGGCCAGCACCAGGGTCGCTGCCAGTAGTTGCCATACTGCCGGGCGGCGTGCGGGTATCGGCGTCAAACGGCGCCTGTGACCAGGTTGGTGCCGGTCATTTCCTCTGGCTGTGGCAAGCCCATCATACCCAACAGTGTAGGGGCGATATCAGCCAGCCGGCCCCCGGCGGGGTTCAGCTGCAGCTGGCGTGGGCCAATGTAAACCAGCGGTACCAGCTCGGTGGTATGCTGAGTGTGCAGCTGTCCGGAACCGTAATCGAGCATTTGTTCACAGTTGCCGTGGTCGGCGGTGACCAGCGCCTCGCCGCCCACCTCCAGCAGGGCCTGCTCAATCCTGCCCAGGCATGTATCCAGGGTTTCCACCGCTTTGATTGCGGCATCGTAGACCCCTGTATGCCCGACCATATCGCCATTGGCGTAGTTGCACACGATCAGGTCGTATTTTCCAGAGTGTATCGCTGCTACCAGCTTGTCGGTCAGTTCCGGTGCGCTCATCTCGGGTTGCAGGTCATAGGTGGCGACGTCTGGTGAAGCAATAAGCTGGCGCTCCTCGCCGGGGAACAGCTCCTCGCGACCACCGCTGAAAAAGAAGGTCACATGAGCGTACTTCTCGGTTTCCGCAATACGCAGCTGCGTCATGCCCTGGTGGGCCACATACTCGCCCAGCACGTTTTTCAGGCTCGCGGGTGGGAAGGCGCAGCTGGCTGTTATATCCGCGGCGTATTCGGTGAGCATCACGAAATCAGACAGCTGAGGCACCACCTGGCGCTGGAAACCATCGAACTGTGTGTCGACAAATGCTCTGGTCAGCTGGCGGGCGCGATCGGCCCGGAAGTTCATGAACAATACGCTGTCCTTGTCCGCTATCAGCGCATCTTCCTGGCCTTCGCCCCGGATTACCGTGGGTAACACGAATTCGTCGTTTTCATCCCGGTCGTAGGCAGCTTGTAGCGCTTCGGCTGCGGTGGTGGCGCTGTAGTCGGCTCTGCCCTCTGTCAGTAGCCGGTACGCCCGTTCAATGCGGTCCCAGCGGTTGTCGCGGTCCATCGCGTAGTAGCGCCCGACGATACTGGCGACGCGACCACAGCCGAGTTCGGTAAATAGGGCATTGGCGCTCTCCAGGGACGGACCCGCACTGCGTGGGGGGGTGTCGCGGCCGTCGAGAAACGCGTGTAAATACACTCGCTGTGCGCCGCGGCCGGCCGCCAGGCGAAGGGCGGCAAAGAGCTGTTTTTCGTGACTGTGTACGCCGCCCGGAGACAGCAGGCCGAACACATGAACCGCCCCATCCGCAGCCACCGCCTTGTCTATGGCATTGGTGAAGACGGTGTTGCGCTCGAATGTGCCATCGCTGATGGCCTGGTTGATGCGGGTGATGTTCTGGTAGACCACGCGACCGGACCCGAGGCTCATATGTCCCACCTCGGAATTGCCCATTTGCCCTTCGGGCAGGCCCACGTCCGGGCCGGAGGCAGATATCAGGGTATGGGGGGCCCGCGCCCACAAACGGTCCCACACCGGCGTGGCGCCGTTGGCGATGGCGTTGTCCCGAGTCTCTTCTCGGTAGCCCCAGCCGTCCAGTACAACTAAAACCGTGGGTTTTTTATCGCTATCACTCATGTGATTTCCAGATCAGACAAGGTGTTTTTGTCGGCGGTTGAGCGCCGTATTTTAACCTGTCTGGAGGGGCAACGCATTGTCTATCTGGGTCAACGCCAATATCTGCGCGAGCCCGATATATAACCTGCGGCAGATCCTCGTGACAGGGCTGTCTACAGGCTGCCTACACAGGGCTGGTTGAGCCCCCCCAGACCCTGTATACTTGCGCCGTTTTATGGAAACAGGCGCGCTGGCGGCTATTCACAATCGTCCGTATCCCGGCCGTTCCCCGATAGGTATAAGCAAGCAATACCATGGCATTATTTTTTGAATTTCTGATTCAGCAGTGGATTCTGGCAGCTGCGCTGTCGACTGTTATCATCATGCTTTTTATGCATGAAGTCCGTAAATCCGGGCCGTCTCTGTCGCCGCAGAAAGCGATCAATATGGTCAACGTCGAGCAGGGTGTATTCCTGGATTTGCGCGATGTGGCGGATTATAAGCAGGGCCATATCGTCGATGCCGTGCACATTCCGTCGGCCAAATTGGCTGAAAGGATGACGGAGCTTGAGAAATACAAAAACAAGCCCATTATCCTTGTTTGCAAAATGGGCCAGCAGGCAAGTGCAGCTGGCAAACAACTCAAAGGCAATGACTTTGAACAGGTCTACAAAATGACCGGTGGCATGATGGAGTGGCGCAATTTGCAACTCCCGACCGTCAGCTAGGAGCTAAATGCTCATCAACGATGGTGTTCTGAACGCCAAATTTTTACGATAACCCAACGGAGGGTGGCCCATGGCCGAAGAACAAGAAGCAGCAGCACAACAGGAGCGACCACAGCAGCAGTTTGCAATGCAGCGTATCTACAACAAGGATCTTTCCTTTGAGTCGCCATCCACCCCGATGATTTTCAAGAAGCAGTGGCAGCCGCAAGTCAATGTGGACCTGAATACCAAAAGCGACACAATCGACGAGCAGGGCAATTTTGAAGTGGTGCTGACCGTTACCATCACGGCCAAAATTGAAGACGATACTGCGTTCCTGATTGAAGTGCAGCAGGCAGGCATTTTCTTCATCAGCGGTTTTGAGGGCGAGGACCTGCGCCGTATTCTCGGTACCGCGGCGCCCAATGTCCTGTTCCCCTATGCTCGTGAAAGCATCGATTCGCTCTGTGTTAAGGGTGGCTTTCCGCCCGTTATGCTGGCCCCGGTCAACTTCGAGGCCATGTACCAGCAGGCAATGGCCCAGCAGGCCCAGGCCGCTCCTGAAGGTGGCGAGGCGGCGACTCACTAGTCGGGTAAGCGCTTACTTAATCCAGCCCGGGGAAACCCAACTGCCGTAGGCCCTCATAGGCCACCAGCGCAGTCGCATTGCTCAGGTTGAGGCTGCGACTGTGTTGCTTCATCGGGATGCGAATCCGCTGTTCCCGGTTCAGGCTGCCCAGGATATCCTCGGGCAGGCCGCGAGTTTCCGGGCCGAAAAGTATGGCGTCCCCGGCGCGATAGGCAATCTGGTGATAGAGAGTGGCGCCCTTGGTGGTGGCAGCGAACAGCCGCGGGTTGCGCTGTTGTCGCTTAAAGCTTGCCAGGTCAGGGTACAGTTGAATATTCGCGAACTCCCGATAGTCGAGGCCGGCGCGGCGCATTTTTTTGTCTTCCAGGTCAAAGCCCAGAGGCTCGATCAGGTGCAAAGAGCAGCCGGTATTGGCACAGAGGCGGATGATATTGCCGGTATTGGGCGGTATCTCCGGTTGGAATAAGACGATTTTGAGCATGGTTGTATGGTAACCCCGAAGGGGTGATAGTACGAACGGTGCAGCGGGACTCACGCTATGTACCCGCATTACTACCCGAAATCGCTAAACTACGCGTTATCCACTAGATTTCCAGGTCCTTGATTTTGCGCGTCAGGGTGTTGCGGCCCCAACCCAGCAGTTCGGCAGCGTCCCGTTTGCGTCCCTGGGAGTGCTGCAGCGCTACTTCAATCATGACTTTCTCGAAAGCCGGCGTGGCCTCCTGCAAAATATGCTGCTTGCCCTGTACCAGTTCATTGCGCGCCCAATGGTACAGCAGCTCGCGCCAGTCCGACTGGTCACTTTCGGCAGGTCTGATCGTGCTCTTGCCCAATTCCGGGGGCAGGTCGCTGAGGTGCACCTCGCGACCGGCGGCCATCACCGTGATCCAGCGACAGGTGTTTTCCAGTTGGCGTACATTGCCCGGCCAATCCAGGCCGATGAGGAATGCCTCGGCATCCGGCAGCAGGATTTTGGTTTCGCCGCCCAGTTCCTCTGCCGCCTGTTGGAAGAAGTACTGCATCAGGCATGGTATGTCCTCGCGGCGCTCCGCCAGTTTGGGGATGTGGATGCGAATCACGTTAAGCCGGTGGAATAGATCCTCCCTGAAATCCCCCTGGCGCACCAGTTCTTCCAGGTCCTGGTGTGTTGCGGCAATAATGCGTACATCGACCTTGACCGGGATGTGGCCCCCTACCCGGTAGAACTCGCCGTCCGCCAGTACCCGCAGCAGGCGGGTCTGGGTCTCCGCCGGCATGTCGCCAATTTCGTCCAGGAACAGCGTGCCGCCGTCGGCCTGTTCGAAACGCCCCTCTCTTTTGCTGTTGGCGCCGGTAAATGCCCCCTTTTCGTGGCCGAACAGTTCCGACTCCATCAGGTCTTTGGGAATGGCGGCCATATTAAGTGCGATGAAGGGGTTCGGGGCGCGCGGGCTGTGGCGGTGCAGGGCCTGGGCCACCAGTTCTTTGCCGGTGCCGGATTCACCGTTGATTAACACGGTGATATTGCTGTGGGCCAGCCTGCCGATAGCGCGAAAGACCTCCTGCATGGCCGGAGCCTTGCCGATGATTTCAGTTTGTGGCAGTTTTGCCAATATCGGCGCGTCGCCGCTATTTTCCCTGGCGTGGGCCAGGGCCCGTTCGGTGATGGCGATCACCTCGTCCAGGTCGAAGGGTTTTGGCAGGTATTCGAAAGCGCCGCGCTGATAGGACGCCACGGCACTGTCCAGATCCGAGTGGGCGGTGGTAATAATGACCGGCAACTGCGGGTATGTCGCGTTAATCTGTGACAGCAATTCGAGCCCGTCCGTACCCGGCATGCGAATGTCGCTGATAATGACATCCGGTTGCTCGGTGGTGATACGGTTAAGCAGTTGGTCGGCGTCCGCGAAGCTCTCGTTGTTTATACCCGCCTGGTTCAGGGCGCGTTCCAGAACCCAGCGGATCGAACTGTCGTCGTCCACTACCCAGACTTTAGTGTGCTTATGCATTTTGTTCATCCATGGGTAAATAAATGGTGAAACGGGTGTGTCCGGGATTGCTCTCGCATTCGACCAAGCCCCCGTGTCGATTGATGATGGATTGCGCTATGGACAACCCCAGGCCAGTGCCGTCGGGGCGGCCTGTGACCATTGGCGCGAAAATGGCGTGCAGCATTTCTTCAGGGACGCCGGGACCGTTATCGATGATATCGATTTTGCAAACCAGCCGGTGACGTTTGTTGCCGATCGTAAACTGGCGTTGGGGGCGGCTGCGCAGCGTTATTTTACAGCTGTCCGGGGTTTCGGCCGCCTGCAGGGCATTGCGCATGATATTCAGCACGGCCTGGGTCAACTGCGTTCGATCACCGGGTAGCTCTGGCAGGCTGGGGTCATAATCCCCCGTGATAGTGGCGCGGTTACCTGTTTCGGCGACGATAAGGTTACGCACGTGTTCCAGAATCTCGTGGATGTTGAGTTGTTGCAGGTTAAGCTGCTGGTTGGGGCCCAGCAATCGGTCCACCAGGTCCCTTAAACGATCCGCCTCACGGATGATAACGCGCGTATATTCCGCCAGGTGTTCATCGGGCAGTTCCCTGGCGAGTAACTGTGCGGCACCGCGCACCCCACCAAGAGGGTTTTTGATTTCGTGGGCCAGGCCCCTGATGGCGGCCCGGGTGGTTTCCTGGGCGTGCAGCAGGTTCTCGTCCCGACTGATCTTCAGCAGCCGGTCAACGCCCTGCAATTCCACCAGCAGACCGGTCTCATCACTGTTCCCTGTCAGGGGGGTGATGATAAGGTCAACGTGAATGTCCTGCCCCGAAAGGAGCACCAGCGACATACTGCGCCTGGCCAGCGGGCTGTTGTTGGCCAATACCTGTTCCAGGTCCGCCAGCCACTCTTTTGAATGCAACACCAGCTTTCGGGCATGCAGTCCAATGCAGCGTGACTCGGATGTTTCCAGCAGGGCCTGGGCGGAGGCGTTGAGCGCAGTGACGCACAGCGCTTTATCCAGCACCATAATACCCGCGCAGAGATTGTCCAGTATGTCCAGGTTGTGCTTCATCCTCGTCTCGTGTTTGGCCCTGAAGGCGCGGTTCATATCTTTCCTTATCCCCTACTCTGTGGCCCCTAGCAATAGCAAAAATGAAGTTCAAAATTGAGCAACGGCGACGAAAAAATGAGACATACCTGAATAGCATGCCCCTGCCGCATGTGAGCGCTTACTTGCGTTGTTGCTACTGTAGGTTAAACACTGCGAGGTGACTCACAGGCCCAAAAATGGAGGTGAGGCCGTCAATTTCCGCACCATTATGGTGCATTGATTATCCGGGACTGTCCAGCCTATTGTTCACTTGTTTCTGAAGTTTATCGAAGGGCGGTGTACGAAAACACGGATGGCAGCCGAGTTTGCCAGGTGCTCACCTTTTGCGTCGACAATGGCTACTGTGAGCAGGTGTTCGCCGCGATATATATTGGTGAGGGCCCAGGACGTACCCTGCTGTGGGTCGCCCCAGGGGATGTCGTCTATGTACAACTGCAGGGCCTGGTTTTCCCCCGGGGAGGGCTGCACGTTTACGCTGACAGAAAAATTACCGGGACCCATCGGAAACGACGTCTCATTCGCCGGGGATATAATCGCCACACTATAGGCGGGGGCGGCTGTGTCCGGCGCCTCTAATTCGGGCTCTGGGGAGGGCTTGAACACAGGCGCCGGGGTGGTGTTTATCGGAGGCAGCTCGACTCGCTCAGTGGTATTCACGCCTGCGGAGGGTTTGTCAGTGAAGACCACATTGCCCTGTTCGTCGGTGGTGCGATAGATTTGTGCTGAGGGAGATTCGGCGAAAGACGCCAGGGCTGGGAGTAGCAGGGTGAGTAGTAAGAGTCTGGTCATGGGATACACCTTGAGCGGTCTTGGATGCTTATACACTATCAGAAAAGCGTGGGGGGTGAGAGTTCCGTTGGGGTTGTGGAGATTGGTGTTTGGTGTTTTTGTGGAGATGGGCGCACATTCTGGTTGGGTGGTATACGTTAGCCTCGTCGCTGCCGGCATCCTGCCTCTCGCGACGTACCGTCCATCCATGGACATAAAAAAAAGGCCCACTCTTGCGAGCAGGCCTTTGATACCAGGCGTAAGCCTTAGACTGAGTAGTACATATCGAACTCGACCGGGTGTGTGGTCATGTTCAAACGCTCTACTTCCTCGCTCTTCAGCTCGATAAACGCGTCGATCATGTCGTCGGTGAATACGCCACCGGCGGTGAGGAAGCCGCGGTCTTCGTCCAGTGCCGCCAGCGCCTGTTCAAAGCTGGATGCTACTGTCGGAATAGCCAGGCCTTCTTCCGGAGGCAGGTCGTACAGGTCCTTGTCCGCAGCATCGCCCGGGTGCAGCTTGTTCTCGATACCATCGAGGCCCGCCATCAACATGGCGGCAAAGGCCAGGTAGGGGTTGGCCGTGGGGTCGGGGAAGCGAACTTCCACGCGCTTGCCGCGGGGGCTGGGCTCGTAGGGAATGCGAATAGACGCGGAGCGGTTGCGGGCGGAGTAGGCCAGCATAACCGGCGCTTCAAAGCCTGGAACCAGACGCTTGTAGCTGTTG
>Ga0164315_10001003_pt1 | contig 20741 bp, 18 predicted proteins | sample GuaBasSedimGuay6_FD_113737 | JGI IMG/M metagenome (GOLD analysis project Ga0164315, IMG submission 113737) | Subseafloor sediment microbial communities from Guaymas Basin, Gulf of California, Mexico - Guay6, Core 4569-2, 0-3 cm | ecosystem: Environmental > Aquatic > Marine > Hydrothermal vents... | reverse complement strand
CAGAGGAAAATATTGTTTTCCCTTTTTCCATCATTTGAATCTCCTCATTTGATGGAGGTGAAACTTTTATAATTATTTCCGATTTAAAAACTTCTTCTTGTATATCTGTTATAATGGCTCCTGCTTCAGCATATTGTGAGTCGGTAAAATGTGCCCTGTCACCAGCACCTCTTTCAATAATTATTTCATGGCCACTTTCTACTAAAAGATTTACAGATTCTGGAACTAATGGTACTCTGCTTTCATTGTTTGAAATTTCCTTTGGGATACCAATCTTTAATTGTCTTTTTTTATTATCCGTTGCTAATTTCTCTTCCAAAGGCATTAATTGACCCTGTTGAGAAAATTTTATAAAACCACCTTGTTTTTCATCCATAACTTACGAGATGTGTGGGATTTCAAGATATTGATATATTAAAGTATTTAATCTTAATAACTTGAAATAAATAAATCACCAATACCCAGGTTAATCAATCTTACTTCTAACTGCCTCCTTCAATCTTCCACTTTACTAACCTATTGCCATTATCGGATTCGGCTATCGAAATATATACGTATGAGGAAGGCAAAAGTTCCATTATTAATTCAGGCCATTCCATAAAGCACAAATTATCACTATAAATATATTCTTCGTAGCCGATGTCGTAAACCTCTTCAATTTTTTTTATCCTATAAAAATCAAAATGAAAAATGCTTTTATTATCATTGGTAAAGTATTCGTTAACAATGGAAAATGTAGGGCTATTCACCTCATCAATAACATTTAGGGCTTTACAAAAAGACTTTATAAATGTAGTCTTACCGGCACCCATGCTGCCAAAAAAAGCAAAAACATTCAAACCATTTGAAGCCTTAAGAATTTTTTCAGCTATGGGCAGTAAATCATCTAAATCATTAGCAATAAACTCTCCCTCTTTCATTTTTTCGAACTTAAAGTAATAATTGGTATCATTATCTCTTCCATGGATATGCCACCATGTTGAAAAGTATTTTTATAATACTTAGCATAGTGATTGTAATTATTGGGATATGCGAAAAAATCACCAGGATGAGTAAATACCCACCTGGTACTTACATTTAATTTTGGAAGGAAAAATTTCTCAGGATCATTTACTTCAAAAACATCCTTAGCATTATAGTTCAGGCTTTTTCCAAATTTATACCTTAAGTTTGTATTAACATTTCTGTCTCCAACAATTTTTACCGGATTTTGAACTCTTTGCGACCCATGGTCAGTAGTTATGTATAAGGTGACATCTTTATCGGAAAGATATTTAATAATTTCAAATAATGATGAATGTTCAAACCATGACTTCATAAGTGATCGGTAAGCAGGCTCATCATCTGCAAGTTCACGAATAATTTCCATCTCTGTTCTCGCATGAGAAAGCATATCAACGAAATTATAAACAATTACATTGAAGTCATTTGTCATTAAGTTTGCAATATTATCTCTGAGTTTTTTCCCAGCATCAAGGTTCAGTATTTTATTATATGATGTTTTCAGATTTCTTCCGTATCGCTTAATTTGCTCTTCAAATAATTCTTTTTCATAGCGATTTTTGCTTCCTTCTTCATGTTCCTCTGTCCACCAGTTTGGATATTTTTTTCTAATTTCATTTGGCATAAGTCCCGAAAACAATGCATTTCTTGCATACTGAGTTGTGGTGGGTAAAATGCTATAATATATATCATCGTTTTCAACCCTGAAATATTCCTCAATCATTGGTTGTATGGCTTTCCACTGATCATACCTGAGGTTATCAATTAATAGAAAGAATACCTTCTTATTATTATCTAGATTAGGGAGTACTTTTTCCTTAAAAAGGGTAGGGGAAATGGTTGGTTTATCATCCGTCCTGCTATAAAGCCAATCCTCATAGTTGTCCTCGTAAAACTTCGCAAATAAGTTATTAGCTTCACTTTTCTGCATATTTAGCACCTCTTTGATACCTTCATCACCTCCTTTTTCAAGATCACTTTCATAGCGAATAAGCTGCTTATAGATATCAATCCAATCATTGCTGTTTAGTCTGTCCATCAGCTTCATGCTTAATTCCCTGAATTGTTGCTGATAAGTTAAACTTGCTTTTTCGTCACTTAGTTTTTTATTTTCAAGATTCCGTTTTAAAGAAAGTAATATCTGACTTGGTCTAACGGGTTTGATAAGGTAGTCTGCTATGTTAGAGCCAATTGCATCTTCCATTATTGACTCTTCTTCACTTTTGGTTATCATGACAACCGGAAGGTTGGGAAATTTAGATTTTATTTTCTCTAGTGTTTCTATCCCACTTATTCCCGGCATTTGTTCATCCAGAAATACAATATCATAATGATTATTCATAACAAGATCAAGGGCTTCATCACCACTGTTTACAGCATCAACTTCATATCCTTTTTCCACAAGGTAGATAATATGCGGCTTTAACATATCAATTTCGTCATCAGCCCAAAGAATCCTTATTTTACTCATATTTACAAATTTGTGTTTAATTTAGCATGAAATACCTGAGACTAGTTAATTTTGTTTTGGCAAAAATAATCTTAGTCGAAGATATACATAAATCATTTTGAAATTTATAAGCGATTCGGTATAACTCAGGTTATATTATTAATGCAAATCTCATCATTTTATTGCTCTTTGATTTGCCGCCAGATACAAATTTAACATAAATTATGAGCATTGTCAGACAAAATAAAAGGAAAATAATAAATGATCCGGTATATGGGTTCATCAGCATTTATAATGAACTGATTTTCGATATAATCGAACATCCTTTTTTTCAGAGGTTGCGCAGGATTAAGCAGTTGGGACTCACTCATTTAATATATCCCGGAGCCCTGCACACTAGGTTTCATCATTCATTAGGCGCTATGCATCTTATGAATAAAGCCTTGGGCGAACTACGGTTTAAAGGAACTGATATAAGTGAAGAAGAAGTAGCAGCAGCCAATATTGCCATTTTATTACATGATATTGGTCATGGTCCTTATTCACATGCTCTCGAGAGCTCGATTGTAACAGGAATTAATCATGAAGAAATTTCTGCAATTTTTATCTCTGAGCTTAATAAAATATTTAATGGTCAACTTGAGATGGCTATTCATATTTTTAATGGGACTTATCATAAAAAATTCCTGCATGAATTAGTTTCCAGTCAGTTTGATATGGACAGGCTGGATTATTTAAAACGGGATAGTTTTTTTACCGGTGTTTCTGAAGGTGTGATTAATTATGAACGCTTATTGAGTATGATTGATGTTGTGGATGATCAGATTGTTATAGAAGCAAAAGGGATTTACTCTGTTGAGAAATTTATTACTGCGCGCAGACTGATGTACTGGCAGGTTTATTTACACAAGACAGTTGTTGCCGCTGAGTTTATGATAATGAAATTGTTGAAGAGAGCAAAGCAACTAAGGCTGCAAGGAGAAAAACTATTTGCCAGCCCGGTTTTGGATTTCTTTTTAAGTAATAATATTGATTTGGAAAAATTCCAAAATGATGCGCAGACTCTTAATAATTTCGCTCGCCTTGATGACTACGATATTTTTGCTGCCATGAAGGTTTGGGTTGATCATAGCGACAAGACTCTTTCAACTTTAAGTAGTGGGATAGTAAATCGTAATTTATTTAAAATTGACATTAGCAATGATCTGCATAGCGAAGAACATTATGAACGAATAAAAGAAAGGGTTTCCTCGGAATTTTCGTTAACTGAAGAAGAGACAGACTTCTTTATTATCCGTGATAAAACATCTAATTTTATGTATAAGCCCGGCAACGATAGAATAAAGATAGTTTATAGGGATGGTAAAATATGCGATATTGCTGAGGCTTCTGATCAGTTGAATATCAGTCTTTTGGCTAAACCAACTACTAAGTATTTTATTTGTTATCCAAAGGTGAATTAAAATAACTGAGCTTGTATTATGTGAATTGCATTAGCAGCAGTCAAGAAGGGCAAATTGTAATAAATAGTGACTTTTTAGCGATAGTTATTCCATATTTAGGTAAGTTAATACTGACTTCACAATTTTACTAACTTGCGGGCAATTATTATTTTATTATTCGTTATCTTATAACATCTCAATTTACTTAGTAATATTTTTTTAAAGTGAAGTTTACAGCACTGCAAATCGCCGAAGTCCTCAATGGAAAAGTTGAAGGCAATAAAGATGCGGAAGTATCAAACTTGTCAAAAATTGAAGAAGGAAAGCCTGGTACATTGAGCTTCGTGGCAAATCCCAAATATACGTCTTACATTTTCAATACTAAAGCAACTATTGTTATTGTTAATGAAGATTTTATTACTGATAAGAAAATAGAAACAACTTTGATCAGGGTTAAAGATCCCTATTCAGCTTTTGCTCGTTTACTGGAAATGTACAAGCAGGCAAAGCCAAAACCGGTAGGAATATCAGAAAGATCAAGTGTCGCAGACACAGCCAGGATTGGGAAAAATGTATTTATTGGCGATTTTGTTGTTGTTGGTGATAATGCTGTTATCGGGGATAATACTCTGGTATATGCAAATACAATTATTGGTGATAACTGTAAACTTGGTGGTGATTGTATCATAAATCCGGGAGTAATAATATATGAGGATTGTATACTTGGTAATGAATGTACAATACATTCCGGAAGTATAATTGGTGCTGATGGGTTTGGTTTTGCTCCTCAAAGTGAAAATGATTATATAAAAATTCCACAAATTGGAAATGTAATACTCGAAGATAAGGTGGAAGTTGGTTCAAATACTACCATCGACAGGGCTACTTTAGGTTCAACAATTATTAGAAAAGGAGCCAAGATTGATAATTTAATTCAAATAGCTCATAATGTTGAGATTGGTGAAAATACAGTAATAGCTGCTCAAACCGGAATTTCAGGAACCACTAAAATTGGTAAAAACTGTTTGATAGGAGGACAGGTTGGTATTGTTGGTCACATTACCATCGCCGATGGTGTTATGATTGCGGCACAGTCTGGGGTTGGAAAGAGTATAAAAGAAGAAAATTCAGTAGTTGAGGGATCACCTGCATTCAGTATTCGCGATTTCCAAAGGTCTTATATTCATTACCGCAGATTAGATACTTTGGTTAAACGAGTTAACGAATTGGAAAGAAATCAAAAGAATAAATAGAATTGCTTACTTTTGCGCAAATTTTAAAAATAGGTGCTGCAACCTTAACACTTTATGGCAGAAAAGCAAAAGACAATTATAAACTCAGTATCCGTAACCGGAAAGGGATTACATACAGGTCAGGATGGTACTATGACATTTCATCCGGCGGCTGTGGATCATGGGATTAAGTTCAGGCGTTCAGATCTGAAGAAAAAACCAATAATTAGTGCCAGCATTGAGAATGTTGTAGGTACTGCTCGTGGGACGACCATTGGCGATAATGGAGCAAATGTTTTTACCATTGAACATGTTATTGCTGCTTTCCGTGGACTAGGTGTAGATAATGTACTTATTGATCTTGATATGGAAGAGATTCCTATCAAAGATGGTTCATCAAGTTTTTTTATAGAAGCCATAAAAAAGGCTGGTATTGTTGAACTTGAAAAGGAAAGAGATTTTATTATTATCGATAAGGTCTTGGAATTTGAATTAGCAGACAAGAAAACTAAACTCAGGATTGAGCCATCGGATAAGTTTGAAATTGAGGTGGCTATTGATTATGAATCAAGGGTATTAGGCAGGCAGAAAGCGAGTATGTCATCTATGGATCAGTTTTCTGATGAAATCTCCAGATGCAGAACATTTGTTTTTCTCCACGAGTTGGAATTCCTTTTAAGTAATAATTTAATAAAAGGTGGAGATTTGGCAAGTGCCATAGTTTTTGTCAATCGTGAAGTACCGCAAGAAGAACTTGACAGGCTTGCTACTGTGTTTAATAAGCCAAGTGTAAAGGTTCAGAAGGAAGGTGTTTTAAATAATTTAAAACTCCACTATCCAAATGAACCGGCACGACATAAATTGTTGGATCTTATCGGAGACCTGGGTTTGTTGGGAAAACCAATAAAAGGAAAGGTTACTGCCGAAAGACCGGGTCATCAGTCAAATATAGAATTTGCAAAAATTATTAATCAACACTTAATAAAAAAAGAAGCTATGCTAAAACAACCTCCGTTTGATATTTATGCGGAACCACTTTTAGATGTAATTCAAATTCAAAAAATACTACCGCATCGATCACCATTTTTGTTGGTTGACAAAGTACTCGAGATGAGTAATAATCATATCATTGCTGTTAAAAGTGTGACAATGAATGAACCTTTCTTTACAGGACATTTTCCTGGAGAGCCAATTATGCCGGGAGTACTTCAGGTTGAAGCGATGGCGCAAGCTGGTGGCATTTTTGTTTTGCATCAGGTTCCTGATCCTGAATTTTATTCTACATATTTCCTGAAAATTAATGATGTTAGATTTAGAGGTAAAGTGGTACCAGGTGATATGATAGTTTTTAGTATTGAATTAATTTCTCCAATAAGAAGAGGTATTTGCCAGATGAGAGGTAAAGCTTATGTTGGTGATAAGGTAGTTATGGATGGCGAATTAACAGCCCAGATTGTTAAGAACAAATAAATAATTTATTATGAATCAACCATTGGCATATGTTCATCCACAAGCGAAAATTGCTGCAAACGTAGTAATTGAACCTTTTGTGAATATTGAAAAGAATGTAGTTATTGATGAGGGAACATGGATAGGCTCAAATGTAACTATCATGGAGGGAGCAAGAATTGGTAAGAACTGCCGTATTTTTCCAGGAACTGTTATTTCAGCAATGCCCCAGGATCTCAAATTTGATGGAGAGGATAGTCTGGTGAAAATTGGCGACAATACAACTGTTCGCGAATATGTAACTATTAACCGTGGAACCAAAGCAAATAATGAAACTGTTATTGGAAGTAATTGCCTGTTAATGGCTTATGTTCATGTAGCCCATGATTGTGTAATAGGTAATCAGGTAATTCTTGCTAATGCCTGTAACTTAGCCGGGCATATTGAGATAGATGATTGGGCCATAGTTGGTGGATTGTCAGCAGTCCATCAGTTTGTACATATTGGTTCTCATACAATGATTTCAGGTGGTAGTATGGTTAGGAAAGATGTTCCTCCATTTTCAAAAGCAGGCCGCGACCCTCTGTCTTTTATAGGAGTTAACTCAATTGGCTTGAGAAGAAGGGGCTTTGTAAACGAAAGGATTAATGAAATTCAGGATATTTACCGTCATATTTATCTTAAAGGAAGAAATACAGCACAGGCAGTAAGATATATTGAGGCTAATATACCCGCTACACCTGACCGTGATGAGATTCTAAGTTTTATTGCAAACTCTCAAAGAGGAATTATGAAGGGTTATAACAGATTGAGGGAAAAAAACGGATCTAACTAAACGAATATAATCAAATCAAATAAATAATGGCAACAACAGCAGATATCAGAAATGGTTTGTGTATTGAGCACAACGGAGATCTTTGGACTATAGTAGAGTTTCAACATGTTAAACCTGGAAAAGGACCTGCATTTGTTCGTACAAAAATAAAGAATGTAAAAACGGGTAAAGTACTTTCAAATACCTTTACTTCCGGATTTAAAATTAATATTCAAAGAATTGAGCATAGGAGTTATCAGTTTTTATATAATGAAGACGATATTTATCATTTTATGAATAATGAAGATTTTGAGCAAACTTTTATTAATAAGAGTCTGATTTTTGCTCCGCAATTGCTTAAAGAAGGTGAAAATGTTACCATCGCTTATCATACTGAAACTGAGGAAGCAGTTACTTGTGAAATGCCAACATATGTTATACTTGAAGTAACTTACACCGAACCTGGTGAAAAAGGCAATACTGCAACTAATGCATTTAAGGAGGCAAAAGTTGAAACAGGAGCAACAGTGAGAGTTCCTTTGTTTATCAATACAGGTGATAAACTAAAAATTGATACACGTACAGGAAATTATTCAGAAAGAGTAAAAGCATAAAACATGGACTTTTCTCAGAAACTTACCGTTAAAGAAGTAGCAGAAATTATTGGTGCAAGGCTAATTGGCGATGAGAGTGTAATAGCAGTTGGCCTTAATGAAATTCATGTAGTAAGACCCGGAGACATAACATTTGTTGATCACCCAAAGTATTATAATAAAGTGCTTAACTCGAGGGCATCAATTGTAATAATAAATAAAGAAGTTGAAGAAATTCCTGACGGTAAAGTACTATTATTACATGATCAGCCTTTTCTTGCTTTTAATCAGCTAATTGAAAAGTTTAGGCCATTTATACCTTCTACTCAAAATATAAGTCCAACTGCAAATATAGGTGAAAACACGATAATCCAGGCAGGTGCTTTCGTTGGGAATAATGTTGTTATTGGAGATAATTGTATCATTCATGCAAATGTTAGTATTTATGATAATACGGTTATTGGTAATAATGTAATTATTCACTCCGGCTCTGTGATTGGAGCAGATGCTTATTATTTCCAGAAACGTGAAGGTAGTTATATTAAATTTCAATCTGCCGGTAGAGTTATACTTAAGGATAGAGTTGAAGTAGGAGCAAATTGCTGCATCGACAAAGGTGTTACAGGAGATACTACAATAGGAGAGGGTACAAAGTTTGATAATCATTGTCAGGTAGGTCACGATACTGTTATTGGAAAGAATTGCCTTATTGGAGCTTTTGCCGCAATTGCTGGTGTAACTGAATTAGAGGATGATGTGATTGTTTGGGCATTTGTTGCTATCAACAAAGATATAGTTGTTGGGAAAGGTGCTGTTCTTATGGCAACAACTGGAGTTGATAAATCCATTGAAGGTGGTAAAACATATATGGGTGCTCCCGCGATTGATGCTAAGCAATACTAGCGTCAAATGGTTTCATTGAGGCAAGTTCCTGATTTAATTAGAAAAGTACATAACCTTAAATAATTAAGCAGAGTCGCTTAATAGTTTCTTGTCTGATTTTTCATCAGTTTCTTTACAGTGATACACATCAAGGGCAACAATTATCGCAATAAATCCCCAGAATGGTACTGAAAGTTTATCTGTGTCAAGAAAGTTGTTTAAAACAGCATGGGCTACATAAGTTATCAGTCCTGTGGTAGCCATCATGCTAAGAAATTTCACTTTAAGATCCCCTTTTCTAAAAACCGTTAATCCATAGTAAATTACAGAGCCAAAAAGTAGTAATACAATAATCAAACCCATTAAACCCTGTTCTGCCATTGCACCCAAATACTCACTATGGGCATTACCTTTATCTCCCAGATTTGTACTAATAGTTGTTTTCTCCTTTGAGCGTTGAAAGGGTGAATATACAAATTGGTAGGTACCGGGTCCCCAGCCAAATACTGGTTTTACCTCGTAAAGTCTAATGGCTGACTGCCACCTGTTTATCCTTTCAAGGTTTGAGGCATCGGATGAAATATTTGTCATTGATTGGATATGCTCCGCTAAATTAGCAGATGAATCTTGTTTGTTTTTTTCGAGTTTATCAATAATCTGATTCTGGAAAGCAAAGAATAATCCAAAAACAACAATTAAAATAGTTATTACCCAATAAAATTTAATTCTGAATATTACAAGAAAAAATATTCCTGCAGCTGCTATAATACTCAACCAGGCCGCACGGCTGTATGAAAGAAATACTGCAAGGGTCAGGATAAGTAAAGCAAATGTGGCCATAACCCTAACCCATTTCTTTTGCTCAGGGAAAAATATCAAACCTACACTGACTGGTATAAACATTGCCAATGCAGCGCCATAGGCAGTATGATCGTTGTAAAATGGTGACATTGCCCAATGTCCTGCCTGCTCTTCAAAACCAAATTGAGAGTGAATACTTGTTGTATAAATAATAACAATGATAAATCCAGATATGTATAGCCATAAAAACTTTTTAATGTTATCCATCTTGCGGAAAAGCATTGCAGCAATAAAGAAAAATGGAACTACAAACCACAAACGGGAAATAAGAAACTTCAATGAGACTATTGGCATCTCACTTGTAAGCATGGTAATAAATATCCAGAAAAGGCTAAGGTATATTATATAGGAAATGGGGTGTGCTGAAATATTTTTATCGTATTTATTCTGAAAAAGAGTATTGGCTATAAAAATTAACAGAACACCAAACATAAGAGGTTCGGTAGGCAATGATACCCCCAGACCCATCTCTAAATCACTAATATTTACCGCAAGAGGTGTTAAAAAGGTGATAAATAGGATAATTTTATCGTAAGATGTAAGATAAAAATACAAAACAACTAATGCAATGGGCAATAAAAAAAGCCAATAGAAATCTTTTTGTACAATAAGATAAAGATTGGCTACCAAAAATAGTGCAGTAAACCCATAAACCCATCCTATTTTTAATTTTTCACTCACAGGAAATATGTCAGGATTGTTTCTTGTTCTCTATGAACATAATAACCAGCATCGAAAATACTAAGGCAGCAATTGAAGCAACTACTACAATAATCCATCGAACCGGATATTCTTTTTTATCGGATACAATTGGTCTGGAAATCACATTACTATATGTCATTTCAGAATTTATAAAGCGCTGGGCCATTTCGTAGTCTAGTTTAACAGAAACATAACTACTGGCCTCATGTCTGATCATCTCTATAACTTCAACAAGTTGTCCACTGTATTGCTGCATGTTTTCATTAAGACGTTTGACTTCTTTTTTGTCAATTTTACTACTATTTCCATCAACAGTTCCCAATAATCCACGCATAATTTCCTGCGACTGGTAGCCGTATTCTATTATTCCATAATCGTGTCCAAGGACTTTAAGGATATTTTTCAATGAATCGATAGTGGCTATTTTTCGTTGTAGTTGAAAATAATACATATCAACAACTTCATAATATTTAGATTTGTGAAGTCTGCCTACTTTTTTATCATAAAACTCAATTAAAGCATTTACCATCATTGCCGCAGTATCCGGATTTTTATCCAGAACAACTATGGAGACAGATTCATATGGTGTTTTACTTATTTTTACCTGCTCACTGTATTTAAAATACAATACAGTTTTATAATATTCATATTCTTCACTTATCTCATAATGTTTACCAAGATCAAATCTGTTGATAATACTGTCGGCAATATCCTGAGATCCGATAACCTGAAGCATTTGTTCAGTTTCACTTTCTTCTGAATATGACTCTACATTTGCTGGATATAGTATTGCCTGTGACTTATACAGTGGTGTTATGAAAGTTGGTCCTGAAAATATAGCTGCTAATATGGCAGTGGCACCAATAATAACCAACAAATGAATCTTCCACTTGTCAACGAGTTTCAATAACTCTGAACTATTAAAAAATCTGGCCATCTCTAAATCGTTAATATCTCTATTTAAAAACTCTTTATTATCTTTTACTACTTTTATCTCTGTCTTACTATAGACATCAAAATCTTCAGAATGACCGATCACACTCCCTAAATTAATTTTAGGGATACTATAAGCAAGGTTTATTCTGAGACTTTTTTTTTTACATTAAAATCAATATTACCTGAAAACACTTCCACAAAAGCAAAAATCAGCATTGCCAGAAAAAATGTTGCAAAAGTTGAAATAACAACTATCAACCATCTTATCGGATAAGATTTTTTCTCTGCTTTATAGGCATTACTAACAACAAATTTATGTGGTAAACTTTCAGTAGCATCTACTTTCGCTTCTTCATATTTCGCTCTTAATTCGCTTAATTTCTTTTTGTCATGCTCCAATGCATCACGAAGTGATACATATGGCCCACCATACTTTGCAAGTACATCAAGTTTTTTCTCTAAACGGTTCATACCAGCAGTATTTCCTGCTGCCATTTCAATCGCCAGTTGTCTGTTAAACATCTCCGACTGGCTTTCATAGTCATGAACTCCATAACTTCTAAGTACACTTAATGAATCTTCTTTAAATTTAACCTCACTTTTTAGTCTCAGATATTCTACTTTTACAATTTTGAAAGCCTTTTTAGCAATCTCTTTTTGCATGATATTGATAGTAGAATCAACTAGTTCAGCTACATCATTCGCCATGTCAGAGGCAAACTGAGGGTCTTTATCATACACTGTAATCTTTACAGCCATGTATTCAGTTCGCCTGAATTTAAATTTATCTTCGTACTCTTCATATAGGTTAGTCATTTTGTATTTGGCATTTTCCTTTATCCCATAATGACTAAGAAGATTATATTTTACGATTATTCTATCACGAATTTTATTTGAGTTTAAAACCTGAAGCATTTGCTCAGTTTGCTCATCTTCTCCAAACTCCAGAATATCCTTATTATTATTAAAATTCTCACTAAGCAGTACTTTGGAAATAGAATTGCTTGCAGTTGGATATAGAATAACTGTTGATTTATAAAGAGGTGTTATAAAATACGAAGACGAAAATATGCTTGATAGCAAGATAACAACCACCGAGATAGCCATTAAGTGTTTATAATACTTAAAAAGCACCTGCATTAAAATACCTGAAAAAAATGGCTTATCAATATTGTTTCGACTCACACTGATTATTTTTAATAGAAAGGCAAAAATAGGAATTTTTCCATATCAATCAAGGATTTGTTTTTTGAATAATTAATCGAAGACTGCCGACTGAAGACTACTCCATATCTGCCTGGAATTTAAATCCTAGCCTTTTACCGGTTTTAAGTGAAATGGTATCTAAAGTGGTTTTTATTGCCTCAACGCTTACATATTTGACATTTTCGTAAGGTGGAGTAAGTAAATCGAAATTGATTGTATAGTCGATAGCCGCTTCTGCAATTTGCATTATAGACTCCTTATTTACCTTGTTTTCGTCAAAGTTATTATAGATAAAGCCTAGTTCTTTTTTCCCTTCCACAAAGTAATGATTTTCTTTGTTGATGAACAGTCTCCCAACTAAATAGCCAATATCAGAAACCCTGTTATACTTAAACGAATCGGAGAGAAAATTATAAATATTTATTACGCCACAGTATGATCTGTCTTTGTCCTCTTTGACATAGGGCGTACTCATTACAGCATGTTTCCTGGGGAATTCAAAAATGTTAGTATGCATCATGAAAAGTAAAATGTCGCCACCAAATTTTACTTCAATTTCAAATTCTCCCTTCGGCTTGACTTTAAAACTTAACTTTTCTTCCTCACTCTGAGACTTAGAAAACTTATTATAGTTTTCCTCAATCTTCTTTAAAATATTCTTTAATAACACAAAAGTGTCCAGAGTGTTTTGGTAAACATCCTGCTTCAATTTTGTTTTATTATAAATTCTGGAATATAAATCCGTTTGTGTTTGACTCAATTTTTCCATTTTGTTATTTTTATTCAAAGGTAAACGAAAGTAGGAAAATTTTTGAATTTAAACGCTCGATGGAATCAGTATAGAAATTACCTTCTTTTTTTATAAGATTGAAGAAACCATAACCCATTCTTATTTCTGTTCCAAATTTAAAATAATTAGTATAAAAATCAACACCTACACCAACTTCACCCATTAGATCATGTTTGTTAATCTTTACTCTCACATCGTTTAACTGTTCGTCAGATTTGTTTTGTGAAGCCAAATCAAGTGTGTATTTCAATCCACCAGTAACATATGCAGCAAAATTATTTAGTCTTTTAGATTTATACTTGATGAAAAGTGGGAATTCAATTAATGTTGAAGTAATACTCTTTTCAATTTTAATAAAATCAGATACTACATCCCCCGTAATGGCATCTGTGGAATAAGTAAGAGTAGTATAATTAATCATTCTTTCACCAAATGAAAGTGTTGGCACAAATCTTAAGTCAGCATATTTGCTTATCCTTAAATTGCCCAAAATACCGATTGAAAAACCTGGGGTACCGTTTGACGTAATTTCATAAACATAAAGAGAATCAGCCCCCGGAATATCAGGAATTTGAGCAGATTCCCACTTTATAAAAGCCAGATTGTCAACTGGTTTAATATTGTATGACATGACATTTGCTGCCAAAATAAAACCAAAGTGATATGGTTGCTGATCGTAGGTTGGTAGATTAAGGACTTTTCTGTTCTGTGCATGAGAGCCAAGCCCAAATGCCATTATCAAAACTAAAAAAGCAACTTTATGAAAAAGTAATTTATTCAAAGTATTCTAAATTTAAATAGTTAACGGCCTTTTTAAGTACTTATTACAATGCGCAAAATTAATTTTTTTAGAAAAGAATCAAAATCTAATATTAAGCATTGCCCAGATAAAGGGTAGATATTCCAAAAGTTAATCTTTTTTGTTTGCAATTTTTATATCCTGCCTTCTCCATTTCTTTTAAAAATGCTTCATCCTCAGCAAAGGTTTGAACAGATTCGGGGAGATATGTATAGGCTGAATTATGGCTTGAGAATATTTTGCCAAACATGGGTAAAATAACTTTAAAGTAAAGATTATAAATATTTTTAAAAGGAAAACTTTTAGGTTTCGAGAATTCAAGAATAGCAACCATACCGCCGGGTTTTAATACGCGCCTCATATCTTTTAAGCCCTTATTGAGATTTTCATAATTTCTAACTCCAAATGCCACAGTAACAGCATCGAAAGTGTGATCTTCAAATCTCAAATTTTCTGAATCACCTACTTCCATGGAAATAAGATGATCTAATTTTTTCTTTTTAATTTTTTTAATACCAATATTAAGCATCTCTTCAGCAATATCAACACCAATAATGCTTTCAGGATTTAAGTTACTTAATTCAATTGCCAGATCCCCGGTACCGGTGGCAACATCAAGTATCTTCTTTGGTTTATGAGGACTAAGAGATTTTCTTACTTTTTTACGCCATAGAATATCAATTCCCATTGACAAGAAATGATTTAGAAAATCGTAGCGATGGGCAATATCGTTGAACATTTTCTCAACTCTTACCTTTTTGCCCTTGTTTTGATTGATTTCTGTCATTCTTTATTTAGTGAGTAATCTTATTACTTCATCCTGAAGTCTGGTCTTGTCAATAGATACAACACCTACCTCCTCACAAACCAATCCTCCGGCAAGATTCGAAATAGCAGCCAAATTCTGGGGAGTGGTTCCACTTGTAAGACATAAGGATGCAACACTAATCACAGTGTCACCTGCACCTGAGACATCTGCAATATTTCTATAATGTGCACCAATAATTTCTGATTTAAATGTGTTTTCATCTTTCCATCTGATAAAGACACCTTTTTCGGAAAGTGTGTTTAATACTATGTCAGCATTTATTTCTGATTGCAGTTTGCTAACCGCATCTTCCACCTGATTATTATCTTCAGCATCAAAACTGATGTTAAGTCCTTCTTTTATTTCCTTTAGATTGGGTTTAAAAAGACTTACATTTTTGTAATAGAGGAAATTCCTTTTTTTCGGGTCAACAACAACGGCAATATTTTTATTGTTCGCAAAATCAACTACTGAAGAAATCAGATTTTCGCTAATAATTCCCTTATCGTAATCCTGAAAAATTATGGCGTCGATATTCTCAACTTCATCTATCTCAGTAATTTTTTGAAATAATTTTTCCTGTTCGTTCTTTTCAAGATATGTTTGTATCTCCTCGTCAACCCTAAGAATTTGGGTATTGTTTCCGATTACTCTAAACTTTGTTGTTGTAATGCGATTTTTGCTTTGAAGAATTCCCTTTTGAGAAAGGTTCTCATCTTTCATAAGTTGCAAAAATTCATTCCCCTTCAAATCTTCTCCAATTACCGAGCACAAAAAAACTGTTGCGCCAAGCGACTTAATATTTAGTCCAACATTTGCTGCTCCGCCAAGCCTGCTTTCACGCTTGTCGACAGCCACAATTGGAACGGGTGCTTCAGGTGATATTCTGTCGACACTTCCCCAAATATAGGAGTCAATCATAACATCACCAATAACAATAATTTTTTTGTTGTTAAAACCTAAAAAAAGATCTGAAACCAATTTGGTAGTTAGCATTTCTAAGAAATTATAAGTTGGCAAAAATACAGAAAATGGTGGATTGGTATTAATTAAGTTCCAAATTATTGTTTCGCATTCTCTGACTATACTCTTGAAAATATGCTTTTAATATATTTTCGAGTCTAAGAACTGTTTGACCTTCACTTCTTAATAGATTATTACTGTGGGTAAGATCACTTTTCCTGTATAAGGCAGTTGATTTCTCGCCATCAAAAAGAAGGCAATAGTTGTCGGAAGTAATTTGATATAATCCGTTTACATAATGAAATGCAACCCCTTCAGAAGTTGTGTCAAGCATACTGCTCCCAAAAGCAAGGTATTGTTTGTCATAATTTAATATATCCAATACTGTTGGCATGATGTCAGACTGATGAACTGTTTTATCGATTGATCCTTCTAAAGTTGTATCACCAGGTGAGAAAATCAGAATTGGTATTGAATATCTTCCTGATGTATTTTTATAATATTTCAGGTTTTCATTATCAGGCAGATTATCCTTTTCAAAAATATCATCTGTTTCAGCAACAATAACTGATTGGGCAGGATGATCGGCAGAAATAATAAAGATGGTATTGTTAAACCATTCTTTAGTTTTAGCCTTATCAAAGAACATTTTGAGTGAATAGTCAGTATATCTAACCACCCTATGAATACGAAGCGGCCCTTCTTTAAAAGTATCTTCATAACCGGCAGGTAATGCATATGGATAGTGTGAACTAAGTGTAAACTCCATCACCAAAAATGGCTCAGGAAATTCATCGATTTCTGAAATCATAAATTGTAAAAATGGTTCATCAAAAATTCCCCAATAGTCATCAAAATCGTCATCATTTCCATATTCTGCTCGGCCGTAGTAATTGTCAAAACCTAAATATTTGGCAAAACCATCGAGACCAAGAGTTCCATTATTGCCACCATGAAAGAATGCTGTGTGATATGATTTTTCCTTCAATAAGTTTGGCAGAGTTGTATAGTTATTATTTGAATAGACAGAAGTGATAATGGGGTCGTCCATTAAGCAGGGAATGGATGTAACTACTGCTGGTATGGCATCCATAGAACGGTATCCATTTGAGAATGCATTTGTAAAAACCAGTGACTGCTTCATTAATGAATCAAGAAAAGGAGTATAACCTTTATAATTATTCATACTGCCCACATATTCTTTTGAGAAACTTTCCAGTAGAATGATTACAACATTCTTTTTGTCAAATTCATTTGTTTTTAAAGGAGTTTTTAAGACATTATAATATTTGTTTAATTCCTGACCTTTGAAATAATTAACATCTAAAATGCTTTGGTGCCCAAATGTGGTCATGAGAGTAAATGGGGTATTAAGAATTATCGGAACTTTTTTTGCATCAGTATATGCAGTAGCATGCATAATTGAAAGAGGTCTTAACTGAAGACCACCTCTGGCACCTATCAAACTTAATCCTAAAAACAAAAGTAATATTAATAATCTGTAGGAAAATGTTTTAAGACTCATGGAACTGGCAACGACTGTATTTCTGGAGATGAATTTATTTGTCCAGATAATTGCATAAATAATTGCAACTAATATAAATGACAAATACCAATAATCAATTATAAATTGCGGCAATAGTTTGAGGGCATCATCACTGATAAAGATAAACTTCAAAACATCAATTGTTGATCTCTTCTGGGTGAAGTGAAAAAATACCGAATCGCCCAGGTTAATCATCAACAGCATTGAGTTTACAATAATGAAATAGTAATTAATTATTCGCTGATAATTTTTATGATAATAAACTTTTCCAATGGGAATAAGATGTAATAGAATTACCAAAAGATTAAAATATAATACGACTGAAAGATCAAATCTAATACCTATTAAAAGTAGTTTGAGTAATTCAAAAAAAGTAATATTTGAAAAAAGGGATAAGTTGAAAATGAAAAAAAATATTCTGGTAAGCGTGAAGAGCATAAGGACTATACCCAAGCGTTTTAGCAAACCAGAAATCCTAAACAAGTAGTCGGTCAATTGTAGATTATTTATAATTATTTTTTGAAAAAATATGAAGTATTTTAGATAATCTCACTTTAAATTGCCAAGTGCTTCACTTATCCTTTTCACTGCCTCCTTAATATTTTCCATGGAGGTAGCATAAGAAATTCTAATATACTCAGGACTACCAAATGCTTCTCCTGCGACTAGAGCAACATGTCCCTTTTCAAGTAAATATAAAGCAAGGTCGTTACTGTCGTTAATCTTTATTCCATCAGTTGATTTACCAAAATAATAACTAATATCAGGGAAAAGATAAAAGGCAGCTCCGGGAACATTTGATTTTATACCCGGGACATCCTTCAGAAGTTCCATAAGAAAATCTCTTCTGTTTTTAAATTGTTTAAGCATACTTTTTAAGTCTGTTGATTCCGAAGGCTTCGTGTTAATAGCCTCGGTAGCAGCGGCCTGTGAGATAGTAGAGGCTCCAGAGGTAAACTGTCCCTGAAGTTTTGAACATGCTTTTGCTATTTCAAGTGGAGCAGCCATATAACCAATACGCCAGCCGGTCATTGCGAAACCTTTTGAAACCCCATTAATCAAAACTACTCTGTCCTTTAGTTTTGGGAAGGATGCCAGAGAGTGATGTTTACCAACAAAATTTATGAGTTCGTAAATCTCATCTGAGATAATTAATACATGTGGGTGCTTTTCAAGTACCTCTGCAAGTTTCTCTAATTCCTGCAGGGTATAAGTTGAACCCGTAGGATTGCTTGGTGAGTTGAACAGAAAAGCCTTAGTCTTATCGTTAATTGCTTCTTCAAGTTGCTTAGCGCTGATTTTGAAATTTTGCTCTATACCAGCATCAACAACCATAGTCTTTCCACCCGCAAGTTTTATCATTTCAGGATAGGAAACCCAATATGGTGCAGGTACTATTACTTCATCACCATCATTTAAAATACTCATAAATACATTTGCCAGAGAGTGTTTAGCACCTGTAGAAACCACTATCTGAGCAACATCATAATCAAGATTATTGTCACGTTTGAGTTTATTGCATATTGCCTCCCTTAATACGGGTAAGCCAGGAACCGGGGGATAATGAGTGAGATTATTGTCAATAGCCGCCTTTGCAGCCTCTTTAACACTGGTTGGTGTGTCAAAATCAGGTTCGCCAATGCTTAATGCAATAACATCAATTCCCTTTGCTTTAAGTTCACGGCTTTTATCCGTCATTTGAAGAGTGGCTGAAACCGACATATTCAATACCCTGTCTGACAATATACTTTTATTCATTCTTCAGTTCTTTTTATGAAGGGCAAATATAGAAAATAAAGAGTTCAGAGTTTGGAGTTTTGGGGATTGAGTCAGGGCAAACGCATCTAAAATAATATTTTAATAGAACACTGATTTTTATGATCGTTATGATTGATTATGATTTCTTTTGTCAGTTAAATCTTAATAATCATAAAAATCAGTGTATCATTTATTACGTTTTTAATTGAAAAGACATCATTATTTTGACTTCATTAATCTTTTCTTGAGAAAAATTTATGATGCGTTTGCTCTGGGGATTGAGTGCAGAGCATGTTAAATATTAAAAAGAGGAATTATTAAATGATATTCTGAGAAACAATGTGTCTGAGTTTCCATTCAACACTGCTTTTGTTATTTTTGCATTTGATAAACATAAATCGTTTTTTCCATGATAACAAAAACTGTAATGATAATAGGTGCCTTTCTGCCAATTGTGGTGATTCTTCTGGCAGTCTATCTGATGTTAAGGTATTTTTCGAAACAGAATGAAAAACAGTTTGATTTTCTCAAAGCAAATCAGGATTTAACCAGATTGAAACTGGAGAGTGAAAGAAGCAAAGATCGTGAGAAAATTTTAATACCTCTTAGACTACAAGCCCTTGAACGATTGGTTCTCTTGCTTGAAAGAATAAATCCACCAAACCTGTTAACAAGGGAAATGCAAGCAGGAATTGATGTTGGTTTGTTGCAGTCGAATATTTTACAATCTATTCGTAATGAGTATGAGCATAATATGTCCCAGCAACTTTATGTTAGTAAAGAAACATGGGAAAAACTTAAGACGGCTAAGGAAAAAGTTGTTCAGGTGGTAAACACATCAGCAGCCAAGTTCAAATCAGGAGATGATGCAATTAAACTGGCTAATGAAATACTTACCACAGGATTTGATGCGAATAATGATCCCATTGAAAATGCAATGAGTGCCATAAAAGACGAAATAAAAACTAGTTTCTAGCAATTGGGAAAGTTAAAGAAAATATCCTCGGTTAGTTTTGTTGGTAGCGGAAATGTAGCTACACATCTTGCTCATGGCTTGAGTAATATTGGTATTGAAATAGTTGAGGTATATTCTGTAAATCCTGAGAATGCGAATCGTTTTGCCTCAAGGCTAAATTGTTCTGTCGCAAAAGACCCTGATAATTTAAAAGAAGTAGATTTAATAATTATTGCGGTTCCTGATTCTAAAATTGAAGAAGTTGCTGTGAAGTTTCATGGTGCCAGGTCAATGGTTGTACACACTTCTGGTATAACTAGTATGAATTCGCTTGGCGGGAATATAAGTTATGGAGTTTTTTATCCTTTACAGACTTTTAGTTTACAAAAGGATGTAGATTTGAAAGATGTTCCCTTCTGCATAGAAGCAAATAATAAAGATAATTTTAATCTTTTATTTGAATTGGCATCACGATTGTCGACAAATGTGAAAAGGCTTGATTCTGAAAACAGGAAAATACTTCACCTGACAGCAGTAATGGTCAATAATTTCT
>Ga0164315_10001002_pt1 | contig 20743 bp, 25 predicted proteins | sample GuaBasSedimGuay6_FD_113737 | JGI IMG/M metagenome (GOLD analysis project Ga0164315, IMG submission 113737) | Subseafloor sediment microbial communities from Guaymas Basin, Gulf of California, Mexico - Guay6, Core 4569-2, 0-3 cm | ecosystem: Environmental > Aquatic > Marine > Hydrothermal vents... | reverse complement strand
TTTTAATAAATTCAAGACCGAGAAAATGTTTATGTTATAATAGCCCATTTGAGGTCTTTGCCAAAAAAACTGGCATAGATATTTTTTAGGTCAAGTGTTGCACTTATGATGTGAATCTAAGCAAATATTCCAACTTAGATCAACAAGATATTGAATCACACCAAGAAAATCTAATAAATTATTTAGAACAAGAAAAACCCTACTTAGACCCCGACTTAAAACTCGGTTCTTTGGCAGACCATCTTGGTATGCCGTCATATCAACTATCTCAGGTTATAAATATTGGCTGCCAGCATAATTTTTATGACCTTATTAACTCTCTTCGTATCGAAGAGGCAAAACAAAAACTATCAAACCCCACCACCCAATACCAACAAAATATTTTATCAATTGCATATGATGTAGGTTTTAATTCAAAATCAACTTTTAATGTTGCTTTTAAAAAATATACCGGTATGACTCCAACACAATTCAAAAACCAATAAGACGAAAAAACGAATTATAGATTTAAAAATTTGTTATAGTATCGTCATTATAAACAACATAAAAACTTGCCAAAACGGTGTTAAGTTTTCTGATTTTCAAAAATAACAGGAGTGTATTGTGAAAAAAATAAAAACATATATGGGGGATTTAGGAGCCAATGATTTTGATTTAATGGCAAACAGATTCATAGTGAGAAATAAAGAGATATCTTTTGATTTATCTGGCTCGGATGAAGATGGTGGTCGATTTAATCTTACTGGCACCGCAAAACTATTAGAAAACGGAATTTATGAAGGGGCAAATCTAAGATATAGATATGAAGGCTATAATTATGATAACGATGATGAAATTGCTACCATCACAATTAATGAATTAACTGACAACAACAAAAAACTTCATGTAAAAGGTGTGTGGCACGAAGACGGAGAAGGCTATAATTTTGAAGGCAATCTTGTGCCTTGGATAGCCAAATAATAAGTTGTCCAAATAAAATAGAGGTATAAATTATGTTAGCATTACAACGAATTGAAAAAGAAAATTTAATTCTGCCAAAAAAAGAATTTTCTATTTTAGCACAATGGATTTATGACAGAGATTTTACCCAATGGGATGAAAAGATAGCAAATGATAGCGAATCTGGTAAGTTAGATTTTTTAATAGACGATGCCTTATCTGCTAAAAAAAGCGGACAATTAAAGGATTTATGAGTCACAAAACAACAAAACAAAAGCAACTTAACATTAGAAATAGCACAGCAGAATTTTTGATTTTTGTTAATCAAAATAAAAGCGAGGGGATTGAGGTTCGTGTTGAAAATGGCACAATTTGGCTTACTCAAAAATTGATGGCAGAGCTTTTTGAAGTAGATATTAGCACAATAAACGAACATATAAAAAACATTTATAAAAAAAATGAATTGGATAAAAAATCAACTATTGGGAATTTCCCAATAGTTCAAAAAGAAGGTGTCAGAGATGTAAATAGAGTTATAACATTTTACAATTTAGAAGTGATTATATCAGTAGGATTTCGGACAAATTCTAATCGTGCTATACAATTTAGGCAGTGGGCTACAAAAATTCTTAAACAATTTGCTATAAAAGGTTTTGTAATTGACAAAAAGCGACTTGAAAATGGTGCTTTTTTGGATGAAAATTATTTTGATGAATTGCTTGCTGAAATACGAGAGATAAGATTAAGCGAGAGAAATTTGTATCAAAAAATTACCGACATTTATGTTACCAGTTTGGATTACAACAAAAACACAAAAACCACAAAAGATTTTTTTTCAAAAGTGCAAAATAAACTTCACTATGGAATACACGGACATACAGCCGCAGAGTTGATACACAAAAGAACAGATAGTGAAAAAGAAAAAATGGGACTGACAAGTTGGAAAAATTCGCCAGATGGAAAAATTATAAAAACCGATGTAGTGATTGCCAAAAATTATCTCAAAAAAGAAGAGTTGGAGTCTTTTGGTCTCGTGGTTAGTGCATATTTGGATCTGGCAGAAGACCGAGCAAAAAGAAAAATCCCCATGACAATGCAAGATTGGGCAAAAAGACTTGATTTATTTTTGGAATATGATGAGCGAGATATTTTAAAAGATGCAGGACGCATAACATCAGAGATTGCCAAAGATAAAGCATACTCTGAATTTGAAAAATATAGAATAGTGCAAGATAGATTATTTCAAAGTGATTTTGATAAAGAAATGAAAAAACTAATTGAAAAATGATAAAATAGCAATTATTTTTGATGTGATATTTCGAGGTTGTTAAGAGGAGAAAAAAAATGGATAAAGTATTTAATATTATAGTTGAAAAAGATAGGGATGGTTTTTATGTGTCACAAGTTCCATCGTTGCATGGTTGTCATACTCAGGCAAAATCTTTGGACGAATTATTAACTCGCACCAAAGAGGTTATTGAATTGTGTTTAGAAGTTGAAAATATTCCGTTTAAGCAGAATGATTTTGAGGATTTAAAGGATTTAAGACAAGCAAAGTTTGCAGAGAAAAATGTTGATGGCATGAGTTTATCTGATGCAGAAAAAGAATGGGGATTGAAAACTTAAAAAGTGAATAATCCGATAATAGCAAAAATAAGAAAAATTCGCAACGAGCATGCGAGACAATTTAATTATGATGTCTCGTTGATTGTTGATGATTATCAAAAAAGAAGCGGACAAATAAGGGAAAAATTTGGAATAATAAAAAATGTTGGCGATAAAATAATGATAAGTAAAAAATGAAAATATTTAATACAGAAATTGGAGCCGACAAACCGCTGTTTTTGATTGGTATGTTATCAACAAAGATAAACTCGCTATGAATTGGCAAAATGTTTTGGACAAAAAGCCTTTGATAAAAATTGCACCATTGGAGTAAAAAATATGTTTATGCATGTAGAAAAAGCAAAATATTTAAAAGATTATAAAGTTTTGATATCTTTTAATGATGGCACATGTGGTGAAATTGATTTGATAAACGAATTAGACGGCAAAATATATGAACCACTAAACGACATATCTTTTTTTAAAAATTTTTCTATTGAGGGACATACCCTAACTTGGAAAAATGGTGCTGATTTTGCTCCTGAATTTTTACGAGAAAAAATATCAAACAAAAAATAATTGGCAGATTCTAATATGTTGAAACCATTGACATGTCTCAATTAACAACAAAAATACTAAAAAATGATCAACATAAAATATGATTACGACTACATTGTCATAGGCTCTGGTTTTGGTGGATCTGTGTCAGCGATGCGTTTGGCACAAAAAGGTTACAAAGTAGCAATCATAGAAGAGGGCAAAACCTATCAAGCGACAGATTTTGCTCAATCTAACTGGAATTTAAAAAAATATCTGTGGTTGCCAAAAATAAAATTATTCGGCATTCAAAGATTAAATTTATTAAAAGATATATTTGTGCTTAGTGGTGCTGGGGTTGGCGGTGGTAGTTTGAATTATGCCAATACTCTATATACTCCAAAAGATGAGTTTTTTAACAATTCACATATAAAACAAATTGGCAACAAACAAAACCTTTTAAAATATTATGAATTAGCCAAAAAAATGTTAGGGGCTACAATAAATCCTAAATTAGGCATAGCCGATGAGATATTAAAAGATACAATAAAAGAATATGACAAAGAAAAAAGTTGTAAACCTACCACAGTAGCAGTTTATTTTGGCACAGAGGGCAAAACCGTCACAGATCCATATTTTTATGGTGAGGGACCAGATAGAACAGGTTGTGATTTTTGTGGTTGCTGTATGACAGGTTGCCGTAAAAATTCCAAAAATACCTTGGATAAGAATTATCTATATTTTGCTAAAAAATTTAACTGCCAAATTATTGATAACAGCAAAGTCATAAAAATCAGCCCACTTGATGAAAAGGGAGCAACAGGTTATAAAATAACCACCAGTAAATCAGATAGCATTTTATCCAAGAGACAAACCTATACTTGTCGTGCCACAGTTTTATCAGCAGGAGTATTGGGAACTTTAAAATTATTGCTCAAGATGAGGGCACAAAATATAATGCCAAATATAAATAAAAATATTGGCAAGTTTGTCCGCACTAATAGTGAATCCATAATCTCGGTAAAAGCTCGTAATAAAAATTATGATTTTTCAACAGGGGTGGCTATTACATCTAGTGTTTATCCAGATAATGCAACCCATATAGAGCCTGTGCGATATGGAGCAGGCCATGACGCCATGAGTTTGTTATCGGTGTTGCTGACAGACGGCGGTGGCAAAATACCCAGATTTGTTCGTTATTTAAAAAATGTACTATTCAACCCCATTGATTTTTTAAAAGTTTTAAACCCGATTGGTTCTGCTAAAAAAAACTTAATTCTTTTGGTTATGCAAACCTGTGATAATTATCTTAATTTATCTTTAAAACATAATCGTTTGACAAGCTGTCAATCGGACAAAAAAAATCCAGTTTATATCCCCATTGCGAATGATTTTTGTCGTAAAATAGCCAAAAAAATAAATGGCATAGCCTGTGGTGTTATAACAGAGGTTTATATGAATATTCCTATTACAGCCCACATTATGGGAGGATGTAATATTGGCAACCAAGATGATACAGGCGTGACAGATAAACACAATAGGCTAAATAATTACCAAAATTTTTTAATAATAGACGCCTCCACAATCCCGGCTAATCTTGGGGTCAATCCATCACTTTCCATCACCGCATTTGCTGAAAAAGCTATGTCGCATATTCCAGCAAAAAAGGGTGAGAAAATAAAATATTTAGAAGCGGAAAAACAATGGCAAACAACTGAACTTTTGCAATCATATTAATTTGTCCCTATTTCAAACCACCTCTTTTTTTCCACCTGCTATAAATATCATCATTCCAAAAATTTTGAAAATATGCCACAGCAGATTCTATTTGTTGGTTGGATAACTTATCCTTAAAAGCTGGCATTTTACCACCAATTTGGGTGCCACCAACATTCACCGTAAGTTTTAAGAGTTTTAATGGGTGGTGCCAAGCATGAGCTGAATTATCCAAAGGTGGCGGCGGATAAGAGCCATCTTTTTGTTTTTTACGCCAATCAGCGGTTATCCCTTCACCACTTTTGCCATGACATTCGGCACAATTGTTAACAAATATTTTTTTACCCTCATCAACCTGATTTTGAGTATACCATCTATTGTTGATATTTTTATTTATAGATTCGCTTTGGCTGCAAGAGGCTATAAATGGCAATATCAATACAACTAATACAGGTATTTTTTTCATTTTCTCTCCTCTAAAAATTACGAATATATGCAACTATATGCCAAATTTGTTGCTCTGTTAAAATTGACTTAAAAGATGGCATAGCAGATTTTATCGGCAAACCTCCCTCTGATATAGTCCACAACAAATAACCATCAGTAGCCATATGAGTTTTGGTAAAAGTGGCAATATCCGCAGGTGTTGGTTTTAAAGCCGCCCCTGCTACACCGTCACCCTTGCCACCTGCTCCATGACAGTTAGCACAGTTCTGATTATACAATGACTTAGCTTGTTTTAAATCAGCATTTTTGCCAAGCGGACTAATTTTATTAAGATAGTTTTTATCCAAGCCGTTTTGCATAACATATCTATGCCGTAGTTGAGAAAAATTTGGACGACTATCATTCGTCATGCCTCCCATTGCACCTCTTGACATTGGAGCATCTGTATTCATGCCCATTGACCAACCAATTACAGCAAACAAAGCCAAAGCAAAAAATCCTAGGGCAGATACTATTTTTATTTTTTTCATTTTAAACCTCTAAAGTAAAGATAAAGTATTTTAAAAAAACTAATTGGTGTTATTTTTTCAATCAATTCTTGGCAAAATACTTCTAACAACATTTTATATTTTGTTGTTTAGGCGGACAAACCACATCACCATACGAGCAAAATACACAACAATCCCCCGCTTTTGCTTTTAACAATTTGCCACAATTTTTGCAGTCATAAAAATACATACAATAATTTTCAGGCATTAGGCAAGATTCATTATGACCACAATAAGGACAAGTAATAAGTGACATAAATTTAATTGCTTTTTCTTCCATTTTGATGTATAGACCTAATTAAAAATAAAAAGTTCATAAGTTTTTTTAAAAAATTAGTGTTATATTTTATTTTACTGTATCATTCTTATTTTTATACTAATACCCCATAATGAATATTTTACCGATAGTCAGAGTTGTATCAAATGTCCTTTATAAAAATCAACATCTAAAACAGGCTTTGCAATTTGAATTTAAAACATTAGATCAAAAGGATCAAGCGTCCGTGCAGGCTATGACGTATGAAATTATCCGTTATTATTTATATTATGAAATTTTATTAAATAAATTATTAAAAAAACCCTTGATTAAAAAAAATTTTGATATAAAAAATATTTTAATTATCGCTTTGGTACGTTTAGATTCACAACAACAGCCGGAGTATGCGGTAGTCAATGAAAGCGTGCAGAGCATAAAAAAAATTAAAAAAAACTGGGCGAGTGGCTTTGTCAATGGGGTTTTGCGAGAGTTTATTCGCAATCCACCAAATGAAAAGCAAGATAGAAATATACTCTCTTATCCACAATGGTTGATAAAGATATTTAAAAATGATTGGGGTGATGATTATTTAAAAATAATAAAAAACTCTAACCTGCAACCACCACTTACCGCCAGAGTCAATAACAACAAAATAACCACCGATGAATATTTAAAAAAAATAAAAAATCAAGCTTTGCCCCATTCTTTTAGTCCATCTGCTATAATTTTTGACAAGGCGTGTAGTGTTGAGGATATTTATGGCTTTAATGATGGTTTGATAAGCATTCAAGATGTTGCCGCCCAGCTTTGTCTTGAATTTTTAGACCTAAATCAGGGGCAAAAAGTGTTAGATTCTTGTGCTGCCCCAGGTGGTAAAACCTGCCATATTTTAGAGAGCTACCCCCAAATAAATTTAATTGCCAATGATATAAAAAAAATAGGTATTGCCAAAATTAAAGATAATTTAAAACGGCTTGATTTAAAATGCAACTTAACAAACTATGATGTTTTGCAATTGAAAAATGAATTTGAAAAAAATGAGTTTGATAGGATTTTATTCGATGCTCCATGTTCGGCAACCGGTATAATCCGCCGGCATCCTGATATAAAACTTCACAGAACAGCGGAGGATATAGAAAACTTAATGGCAATTCAACAACAAATGTTAAAAATCCTTTGGCAGTTTTTAAAACCAGACGGTAAATTATTGTATGTTACTTGTTCGATTTTAAAGCAAGAAAATGACCAGCAAATTGAAGCTTTTTTAAACAATAATAAAGATGCCGAACATCTGCAATTAAAATTAACTGGTATAAATAATGAGGTGAAGTATGGTTTGCAAGTTTTACCAAACAACCAGCAAATGGACGGATTTTATTACGCTTTGTTGCAAAAAAAATAACTTAGCAAGAAAAGTTAAGCCTATGACCTTAAAAATGATATGATTAGCAGTTTTAATTTTATCATATAGAAAATATATGACATTAACATCAATACTCCCTTTTATCAAGTGGTTCAGACTAACAACTAAAAAAAGCGTAAAAGCCGATTTAATTGCAGGGCTGACGGGGGCTGTTATTGTGTTGCCCCAAGGCATAGCTTTTGCCACTATCGCAGGTTTGCCACCTGAATATGGTTTATATACAGCGATGGTAACCCCCATTTTGGCAGCCTTGTTTGGTTCGTCAGCACATTTGGTATCAGGGCCAACTACTGCTATCTCTATTGTAATTTTCTCTGCTGTTAGTCACCATGCTACCCCTGGCACGCCTGAATTTATCTCCATCGCTCTTACTTTAACATTTTTGGCAGGTGTATATCAACTTGCTTTTGGTATCGCACGTCTGGGCGCATTGGTAAATTTCGTCTCCCATACAGTTGTCATAGGTTTTACCGCAGGGGCTGCTATTCTTATTGCCACCAGTCAAATTAAACATATATCGGGGATTTTTGTGCCAAAAGGTGAGTCATTTTTGCACACTTGGATGGACTTATATCTAGGTTTGCCAGAGCTTAATATATATTTATTTTTAATAGCTTTGGCAACAATTATTAGTGCAATTATAACCAAGATATTCTTACCAAAACTACCTAATTTATTGATAGCAATGGCAACAGGTAGTTTGCTGGCAGCTTATCTGGGTGATTTTACGAGCCAGATAACATTTGTCAGTGCAATTGCCGCTCAATTACCTCCGCTTTCAATGCCAGATTTTTCTTTTAGCACTATTAAATCTTTGGCACCTGAGGCATTTGCGATCGCTTTATTAGGCTTGATAGAAGCAGTCTCAATAAGTCGAGCAATCGCCACCAAATCTTCCCAACGTATCGATTCAAATCAAGAATTTATAGGTCAAGGTATCTCAAATATAACAGGTAGTTTTTTGTCAAGTTATGCAGGATCAGGTTCATTTACTCGATCTGGCATCAACTATGAATCAGGGGCGAAAACTCCGCTCTCTGCTATTATAGCTGCTATTGCTTTGATGGGAATTGTCCTGCTTGTTGCTCCTTTGGCAGTATATTTACCTATCGCTGCTATGGGTGGGGTGATTTTATTAGTGGCATATAATCTGGTTGATTTTACACACATATTCCAGGTTTTAAAATTTAGTAAATCCGAGTCGGCAATTTTATTAACAACATTTTTTGCTACTTTGTTTTTAGAGCTTGAATTTGCGATTTATCTGGGAGTTTTATTGTCCTTGGTGTTGTTTCTTGCCAAAACCTCAACCCCCAAAATTCCCACTCTTGCTTTTGATGAAACGCATGATGGCAAAAAAAAACTAATAGGCATAGAACAAAAACCACTCAAACAATGTCCGCAACTTAAAATTATCCGCATTGATATGTCGGTTTATTTCGGTTCAATTACCCATATTCAAAAACGCCTTGCCCAGATATCAGATAATGAAAGAATCAAACATATTTTAATTGTCGCAAGTGGCATAAATTTTATTGATCTAGCAGGATCTGAGGCTTTGATTGCTGAAAATAATCGTCTTAAAAAATTAAATGGTGGTTTGTATTTTGTCGGTTTGAAGGCATCCGTTTATGAATCTGTTGCTAAATCAAGCTTTATCAAAAATATTGGCAACAATCATTTTTTTGACTCAAAAACCCAAGCGATTTCAACAATTTATAAATTTTTAAATAGCCAAGAATGTGCTGTATGTGATGCACTGGTTTATAAAGAATGTCAGTAAAAACTATGAATAAAATCATAAAATTAAATCAACTATTAAAAAACATCAAGCCAAAATTATCTGTTGAGAGTTATATTTTTTGCACGATTAAATATAGCGATAAGGTTGGTTTAAAAAATTTAGATCCCTTATGCACTTTCAAGGAAGACGAAGGTCTGACGCTAATTTTAGAAAAATCATCAGCTTTAAAAAACGGCTTTAAATCCGAACAGGTTTTTAAAAAAATAACTCTGCAGGTTTATTCCAACTTAGCGGACATAGGTTTAACATCTGTTATATCCACCTGTTTATCCGATGATGGCATAAGTGCCAATATTGTCGCAGGATTTTATCATGACCATATTTTTGTGCCATCTGATAAAGCAGACAAAGCATTTAATATTTTAAACTCACTCAGTGAAAAATCATAATAAAATCTTAATAGTCAGCGGATTGGATGCCACAGGTGGCGCAGGGATTATAGCCGATATTCAAGTTGCTACAAATCTCGGTGTGCATAGTTGTGCGATAGTCTCTACCCAAACAGTGCAAGATACCAACAAAGTTCATAAAATTATAACCGTGGATGATAAGTTATTTTCCAAGCAGTTAGAGACTTTAAACCAAGATATAAATATAACCCATCTTAAAATTGGGATGATAGGTTCTATCAAAATAATACAAATAATTGATAAATTTATCCAAAATAAAACAGATAAAAATTTAAAAATAATATGTGACCCGGTGCTTTTTTCAGGCGGTAATAATAAACTAATTCAAAGCCCTGCAATCATTAAAGCCTATTTAAAATATATTGTCCCTCACACTTATCTATTAACCCCCAACCAACAAGAATTACAACAATTAACAGGCGAGAATAACGAGAAAAATGCCATTAAAAAATTGCAAAATATCGGTTGCAAAAATATTTTAATCACCGGCGGCGACGAACCAAACACCAAAATAATTAGCAACAAATTATATACAGAAGATAAGATAAAAATTTGGCAAAATAAAAAACTAACCGGCAAATTCCACGGCACAGGTTGCACCCTTGCCACCGCCATTACCTGTTTTTTAAAGAAAAATAATGAATTGATTGACAGCACACAAAAAGCCTTAAATTACACTCAAACCACAATAAAAAATGCCTATCAAATTGCAAAATCCCCCAGCCAGTTTATCCCAGATAGGTTGCAAAAAAATTGTAGATAATATATAATGTTCGCTTTTATCACAAAAACAATAAATAAAAATGCTTGAAAATACTAAAACTCTATTAAAACAAATAGAGTTAATTGATTTTAAATATAAAAAACTAAACGAAGCCAATGTGGATAGTTTTAAAATATTTTCAATTCTAAAAAAAAGCGGTGATGAGGTTGGTTTGCATTCAAGGTTTATTTATGAACTTCTTAATCCAGACAGCAACCACAAACAGGGTAAAGTTTTTATTAAATTATTCCTTAATGAGTTAAATTTAACAACACAACTTGATAAGATAAAAATATCCAGAGAAGAAAATAATATTGATATTTTGATTGAAATTGACAACACAACAGCAATTATTATTGAAAATAAAATTTATAGTGAAGATCATTCAAAACAACTCAGTAAATATTTAAAATCTATAAAAAAGAAAGGTTATAAAAAAGACAACATAACAGTCATTTATCTAACTCTGTATGGAGACGAGCCAAATGAAAAAATAAAACATGAGGTTAAATGTTTGTCTTATGCAGATGATATAAAAAATTGGTTGGAGTTATGTATAAAAGATGTGTCATTGATTCCAACTATCCGCGAGACAATCGCCCAATATTTGAATTTAATAAAAAAACTTACCAATCAATCACAACACAAAGGTTATATAATGGAAACAAAAGAATTGTTGTTAAAAAATGACAACCTAAAATTAGCTCTTGATATGCAACAAGCTATCAAAGAGGCAAAAATTCAAATTCAAACAGATTTTTGGCAAAACTTACAACAACAACTTAAAAACGAAAATTATGAATTTGAATACTATAATACAAACATGAGTAGCCCTAAAACCATTGAAGGTGCTGTCAAAAAATACTATACAGGAACACGAGGCATCAGAGGCTGTGGAATAAAGCATAAAATAGAAAATGGTTTGTATTTTTTTATTGAATTAGATCATAATATTTTCTATGGTTTTCACAACAAACATAAGGGCGATGATATTATTAGAAAAAAACAACAAGGTAAATTAAAAAAAATCAAAACCACATGGACTGAATTTGGTGAAAAACAAAATTGCTGGAAATATCCTGCCGAAAAATTAAATTTTGAAAAATTTAATACAAAAAGTATACTCAACTTAACAGATTCAAAAAAAAGACAACAACACATCAAGGAAATTGTTGATGAAGTTATTGACTTGATTAAGCAATATAATGCAAATTGAAAATATTCAACAAGAAATTAACAATGATAATTATTTTCTCTCAAAACATGCCGATGATGAGCGAAAAAATGACAACATAACAATTTTAGAATTAGAACAAGCCATCTTAAATGGCTATATTTTAGAAAAATATGATGATGATATTAGAGGGAGCAGTTGCCTGATAGTTGGATTTACCGATGAGGGCAAACCAATTCATGTAGTGTGTGGCACTAAAAGTGAAGTTTTGGTAATTATAACGGTTTATATACCAACGGCTCCGAAGTTTATAACCCCTTTTCAAAGGAGAAAAAGATGAAAAATTGTAGTTTTTGTGGCAACGAAAATCTGAATGAGGCAAAAAGAGAATACATTTATCAACAAAATGGTAAGTATTTGCAGGTTCGTGATGTGCCGTGTTTTGAATGCGAATATTGCAAAGAGTTATATTTTTCATCTTCCACCCTAAAACAAATTGAAAATGAATTTTCATCAGTTCATAGTGGCAACAAAATTATTGATAAAAAAATTATAGTTCCAACTGAAAATTTTAATGAGATTCAATTATGATAAAACAATTCGTGCAACACCAAAATGATAGGTTAAAACAGGGGATTCCTGCTTGTGTTTTGAGCGCCAAACAAACAGGCGATTTAATTGAATTATTATCTGTTGATAACCCCCAAGATAGTGAATTATTATTGGATTTATTTAAAAACCAAATTCCAGCTGGGGTGGATGAAGCAGCTAAAATCAAAGTTGAGTTTTTAGAAAAAATCGCCAAAGGACAGATTAAAAATTCGCTGATTGATGAAAAACAAGCAGTTGAAATTCTGGGGACTATGCTTGGAGGTTTTAATGTTGAGGTTTTGATTGATTTATTAGATGATGAGATTTTAGCACCTTTTGCAGGGAAACAACTTGCCAAAATTATTTTAGTTTATGATGGTTTTGATAGGGTTTTAGAAAAGTCAAAAAATAATAAATATGCCAAACAGGTTATCCAAGATTGGGTGGCTGCGAGATGGTTCGCCGACAATCCGCCTTTATCTGCAAAAATAACTCTTGTTGTTTATAAGGTAGATGGCGAGATAAATACCGATGATATCTCACCTGCCTCGCAGGCTTTTAGTCGCCCTGATATACCACTTCATAGTTTGTCAATGTTGCAAAGTCGTGATAAAAATGCTCTGCAAAAAATTGCTGATTTGAAACAACAAAATTTACCAGTTGTCTTTGTCGGTGATGTAGTCGGCACAGGCTCGTCTCGTAAGTCCGCCTTGAACTCTTTGTTATGGCATATAGGAGACGATATCCCTTTTATCCCTAATAAAAAAAGAGGAGGAGTAATCCTCGGTGGCAAAATCGCGCCGATTTTTTTCAATACTGCCGAAGATGCAGGATCTTTGCCGATTGAATGTGATGTCAGTGGATTTAAAACTTACGATATAATTCATATTTATCCTTATGAGGGCAAAATTACCGATGACAAAAATAACACCATCACAACATTTAAACTGCAACCTGCGACATTGTTGGATGAAATTCAAGCTCTCGGTCGGATGAATTTAATCATTGGTAGAAGTCTTAGCCAAAAAGCGGCAACAGCTTTAAATATCAAACCAAACGATATTTTTATCCAGCCATCTCAACCTGAAAATAAAGATAATCAATACACTCTCGCCCAAAAAATAATTGGCAAGGCATGCAGTAAAGATGGGGTTAAGCCCGGAGAGTATGTAGAACCCATAATGACAACGGTGGCAAGCCAAGATACCACAGGTCCTATGACGGTGGATGAGTTAAAAGATTTGGCATGTTTAAAGTTTCAAGCGGATTTTGTGATGCAAAGTTTTTGTCATACCGCAGCTTACCCTAAAAAAATAGATATTCAAACTCATAAAAACCTACCACCATTTTTTCAAAATCGTGGTGGGGTAGCCCTCAAACCCAAAGATGGCGTGGTGCATTCGTGGTTAAATCGGATGATAATCCCAGATACAGTAGGCACAGGTGGTGACTCGCATACCAGATTTCCACTTGGCATAAGTTTCCCCGCAGGCTCTGGCATGATAGCTTTTGCTGCCACCCTGGGTAAAATGCCCCTTGATATGCCAGAGTCGGTGAAAGTCAAATTTACAGGCAAGATGCAAGAGGCAATTACATTACGCGATATGGTGAACTCTTTGGCAAAAACTGCAATAGATGATGGCAAATTAACTATTGATAAAGCAGGTAAAAAAAATATCTACTCTGGCAAAATAATTGAAATTGAAGGTTTATCTGATTTAAAAGTAGAACAGGCTTTTGAGTTATCAGATTCCTCAGCAGAACGTTCGGCTGCTGCCTGCACGATTGCTTTGGATAAAAAACCTGTCATAGAATATTTAAAATCAAATGTGGTGTTGTTAAAAAATATGATAACACAAGGATATGAGGATAAAAACACGATTCAAAAAAGAATTAATGATATGCAAAACTGGTTAAAAAATCCAGCTCTTTTAAAAGCGGACAAAGATGCCATCTATCACGACACAATAACTATTGATATGAATAAAATCACCGAACCTCTGGTTGCTTGCCCAAATGATCCTGATGATGTTAAAACTTTATCAGCGGTGGCAGGCACCAAAATTGATGAGGTTTTTGTAGGCTCTTGTATGACAAATATCGGACATTTCAGAGCCTGTGCAAAGATTTTGGAGCATATGGGACAAACGAAAGCCAAGTTATGGATAACACCACCGACCAAAATGGACGAAAAACAACTAACCAACGAGGGAATTTATAATACATTTGCCACAGCAGGGGCAAGGATTGAAATACCCGGTTGCTCTTTATGTATGGGAAATCAAGCCCGTGCGACAACAGGTTCTACTATTTTCTCAACCTCAACTCGTAACTTTCCGAATAGGCTTGGCACTGATACTCAAACATATTTAGGCTCCGCAGAACTTGCTACAATCTGCTCCTGTCTTGGTAAAATCCCTACCAAAAATGAGTATTTAAAAATTATGCAAGAGGCGATAAAACCGAATAAAAATGAGATTTATCGGTATCTTAATTTTGATAAAATGGACGATTATAACAATATTTCTTAAAAAACTAATTCTGCATAGTATAGAGTATTTTTTTGTTCAACAACAAGATGAATCTCGTTAAATACTTTTTTGTTGCTCTGATCTAATTTTAAAGTCCATTGAATTTTGTTGTTGCTATTAAAAGCAAAAACACTCTCTTTTAGAGGGTTTATATTTACCGACATTAAAGCTCCGGTTAATTTTGTGTTTGAATTGATATAAAATTGATGCAGGCTTTCGTCATAAGAAAAACTCATCGTTAAATTTTTATATTTTAAATGACATTGTCCTTTTTTGATTTGGCAATTTTTGTTTATTTCCAACTCAAAAGTTTTGTTGTTGGCAAGCATTTTGTTGTCATCTTTTTGGGAAAAATAATCGGTAATGACATAACCTGCGACTATTAAAAAAGGAGCTACAAAAATTGCGGCTCTGACATGAGTTTGTTTAAAAATTGGATGCATAATATATTAAATTAAAGAAAAGTGAATAAAAATAAAGAAAAAATAAAAAACCCCCATCTTGCAAATTGCAAAATGAGGGTTTAGATCAAATAATTTTAACAAAAATTATTTTTTAGCAACTGGCACTCTTATATCTTCTACCATATGCTGAATCTCCTTTGGAGTCTCGGCTGTCACGGACGACACACCATAGGCTACAACAAAGTTTACTATCGCACCGATTGCACCAAAAGCATTAGGTGAAATACCAAAGAACCAGTTTTTACCCATACCAATTCCTTCCATCAAAAAGGAAGTGCCTGGGACAAACATAATTCCTTTGTGCTGGAATACATATAACATAGTTACACTAATACCTGCTATCATACCTGCCACAGCTCCTGCACGGTTTATCTTTTTGAAAAAGATACCCATCATTAAAGCAGGGAAGATTGAGGCAGCGGCGAGACCAAAAGCAATAGCCACGGTGCCGGCTGCAAAATCTGGCGGATGAAGCCCCAGATAACCTGCCACCATAACCGCACCACCCATCGCAATTCGTGATGCCATTAACTCGCCTTTTTCTGTAATATCAGGCATAAATACACCTTTTAATAAGTCATGCGAGATTGATGAGGCGATAGCGAGCAATAAGCCTGCGGCAGTTGATAAAGCGGCTGCCAGACCACCTGCTGCTACCAATGCAATTACCCAGTTAGGAAGTTTAGCAATTTCAGGGTTAGCAAGCACCATTATATCACGGTCAATTTTAACCATTTCATTACCTTTCCATCCTTTCTCGGCAGCTATCTCTGACATAAGTTTGCCAGCACCATTTTTAGCACCTTTTTTGTCGTTATAATATTGAATCTTACCGTCACCGTTTTTGTCTTCAAATTTCAACAAACCAGTTTTCTCCCAGTTTATAAACCATTGAGGACGGTCAGCATAAACAAGTTGTTCGCCTGCAGCAGGTTCAATTGTTGTCATAAGATTCAAACGAGCCATAGCACCTACGGCAGGAGCCACGGTATATAACAATGAGATGAAAACCAAAGCCCAAGCGGCACTATATCTCGCGGCTTTTACAGATGGAACTGTAAAAAAACGAATAATAACGTGAGGCAGACCTGCGGTGCCGATCATCAAGGTTAAAGTATAAACAAACATATTGAGTTTAGAACCACCCAAAACCGCCGTGGTATATTCTTTAAAACCGATATCTTTGAGGGTCAGATCCAATTTATCAAGCAGACTCATCCCGCCTTCGGTCATTTGTGATCCCAAACCTAATTGTGGTAATGGGTTACCGGTTAATTGCATTGAGATAAAAACCGCAGGCACAGTGTAAGCAAAAATAAGCACACAGTATTGAGCGATTTGAGTATAAGTAATACCTTTCATGCCACCTAACACAGCATAGAAAAATACAATACCCATCCCAACAAATAAACCAGTATCAAATGACAATTCTAAGAATCTTGAAAATGCCACACCGATGCCTTTCATCTGTCCGATAACATAAGTTATTGATGCCAGAATCAAGCAAATAACCGCGACGATTCTCGCAGTATTTGAATAGAATCTATCACCTATAAACTCAGGCACAGTAAATTTGCCATATTTTCTTAAATACGGAGCCAATAACATCGCAAGCAACACATAACCTCCGGTCCAGCCCATCAAAAATACTGACGCACCATAACCATTAAAAGCGATTAAACCTGCCATTGATATAAACGAGGCAGCACTCATCCAGTCGGCGGCTGTCGCCATACCATTTGCCACCGGGTGAATACCCTTACCTGCCACATAAAACTCACCAGTTGTGCCGGCACGAGCCCAAATAGCGATACCGATATATAGGGCGAAAGTGCTACCCACCACTATGTAGGTTAAAGTTTGTAATTCCATAATTATCTCCTATTATTCGTTAACGCCATGTTCTTGGTCAATTTTACCGATTTTCCAAGAATAGAAAAAAACCAATGCCACAAAAGTGTACATTGAACCCTGTTGGGCGAACCAAAATCCTAACTTATAACCACCGAGTGAAATTGCATTCAATGGTTCAACGAGGATGATTCCAAACCCATAAGAAACTACAAACCAAATTGCCAGACATATGCCTATCAATTTTAAATTTGCGCTCCAATAAGCATTATTGTTTTCAGTCATATACTTATTTTCTCCGTTTTGATTAAAAAGATTCTGTGTATGAATGAATTTTGTTGTCGATAAAATATTCTATAAAAACTCTGCCATACAAACAATCTCTTGGATAGTTTATCTGTAAAAAATATACAGATTTTAGTATTATACACGATTAGAGTTTTATTTGCAAGTTTTTATTTGCAAAAAAATATTTTTTAAATTTTTGATGAGAGTTTTATTTGACGACTATTATTGTTTTTGTCGCTTATTATTTCGATAATAATGTCAGGCAAGGGTAAAAATTCTGTGGCTTTTTGTGGCCACTCTATAAAAGTTATCGTTTTTGCATTCATTATATCTTCTAACCCTAAAAATAACACCTCCTCTGGATCTGTGATGCGATATAAATCTAAATGGTTGATGATAAAATTGTTAAATTCATAGGTTTCAATGAGGGTATAGGTAGGGCTTTTTACTTTGCCATTATAACCTAACTCTTGTAGGATAAATCTTGTTAGGGTAGTTTTGCCTGAGCCCAAATCTCCTTTTAAAAAAATAATCAATGGTGCTTTTAAATCTTGGGATAATTTTTTGGCAAAATTTTGCATTTGCCCTATATCTTCTATGTAAAAAATATCATTTAATACCATTTATCTGATGTTGATGTTGTTATCCATAATTAGAGATTTTATACCTATCATAACTCTTTGCCCTAACCTGCTTAAAAGATCTTCTTTGAGGGTAAAATTTACGGTATTTTCTTCTTTTATTATCTGGGATAAAACATAATTTTTATCAGCTAATTTATCTATCAAGCCCAATTTTAATGCTTCATTACCGGTCCAATATAGTCCGCTAAATATTCGAGAATTTGTGGTTAATTTTTTGCCCCTACCTTTTTTTACATCCTTGATAAATTGTTGATGAATTTGGTTTAAAACCTGTTGCATGTGTTGCTTTTTATGTTGGTCTATGGGTAAAAAAGGGTCTAACATTGATTTGTTTTTACCTGCGGTCATAAGTCGTCTGGTGATGCCTAATTTATTGATAGCATTGACAGCACCAAAGCCGTCCATTCTCACCCCAATAGAGCCTATTATGCTAGATTCATTGGCAAATATTTTATCCGTGGCAGCTGCTATATAATAAGATCCCGAGGCGCAGACATCAGAGGCTACGGCATAGATAGGAATTTTTGGATATTTTTTGCGAAGTTTTTTTATGTGTTGATAAATTAAAGCCGACTGCACAGGTGAGCCACCAGGTGAATTGATATCTAAAATCACAGCTTTGGTGTTTTTATCTTCAAAAGCCGTAGTTAAAGCTAAGTTTATATTATCTGCCGAAGCAGGCTCGCCGTCTACTATAATTCCTTTTACATCAACTATTGCAGTATGATCACCCAAATCAACGGCAAATTTATCAAAAAATACGACGATAAAAATTACAGTTGAAACTATAAAATAAAATAAAAATAAAAATTTAAAAACTATCTTCCATTTTCTTTGTTTTTTTTGTTCATCCAATGAGGCAAAAACCAATCTATCAACAGTTTTTTTATACCATTCATCATTCATTCTTGATGGATGATGTGATGGTTTTTTGTTAAAGTTATCGCCAGTTTTCGGGCTTGAGGCCTTAGAGTTTCTCGGTCTAATTATCATATTGTTATTTCCATCCTAATCTATGGTTTAAGTATCCGGTGCGAGTTGTTTTATTGTTGCAAGCTTTGATAAAAATATCTCTTGTCCCTATAATTACTACATTTTTTTTGGCACGACTTATCGCTGTATATATTAACTGCAAGCTTAGTATTTTATTGTATTTTGCAGGCAATAGCATGATTATTTTGTCATATTCTGATCCTTGTGATTTATGGGTTGTGATGGCATAGGCAGTTTTATAATTTTTTAACTGATTAAAGTCAATCTCTTGTTCATCTGATAGGTGCAATTTATACGAGCCATTATCATTTTGCCACAAAACTCCGCAATCACCATTGAAAACATTCAAATTATAATCATTTTGAGTAATCATCAACGGTTTGCCGTTATAAATATTTGTTGTTATGTTTGATAACTTTTGTATTTTTTGTTGGGCTAATTGGTTAAAATCATCAACAGTTTTGTTGGTGGTGGCAAGGCATGATATCTTTTTTAAATTACCCAAAGCTTCTGTTATGTTTTTAGGACTATGTTTATAATTTTCTAAAAAACAATCCAAAGCTCTGTTCATTGTGTCTTCATTCTCATCTGCATCAGGCTCAATCAAAGTTATATCTTTATACTTTGGATTTAAAATAAAATCATCCAAAGCTTTTTTGGGGTTGTTATTATTTATAGATTGCAAAACATTATAAATTCCACCATCTATTTTAAATCTATAACTCTCTGTTAACTGGGTTATGTGTTTGGCGATTTCAGGTGAATTTGTATAACCTGTTCCACAAACAGAGGCAAAAACATCACCTGCCTCCACGGCTTCTAATTGATTATAATCACCAATCAAAATTATTTTGCTTGTTTTTTTGATAGCGACAAATAAAGCGAACATCATCGATAAAGATACCATAGATGCCTCATCAACGATTATTAAATCATAGGGCAGTTGTTTGTTTTGATTGTATCTATAACCACCTTTTATTTTATCTTGTTTTAATAAACGGTGAATAGTCTTGGGGTCTTGCCAGTTTTTGTTATTTTCATTGAGATTTTTATATTCTGGGTTGTTGTCAATGGACTGTTTTAAGCGATCGGCTGCTTTGCCTGTTGGTGCTGCCAGGGCGATTTTTAAGTTATCATTTTGCTGTAATAATGCAGTTAAGATTTTTAACACTATCGTGGTTTTTCCAGAACCCGGACCACCATTGATAACGCTAAAATTATATTTTAAACTTGTTTTTATATCCTCGTCAGCGCAACTAACATTATCAATATTACTTTTTAATCTGGATTTAATATTTTCTGCAAGCCCGGTCTCCTCAAACCATCTTTTGCCAAGATATAATAAATTGTTATCCAAAACCAGGGGGGCAGGGTATTGTTTTTCGGCAACCCACGGATGAGAATTTAAATCTTTTATCCATTCATCAAAAACGGGCATTTGAACCCCGGCAAAATCATCATCTACAAAATTTTTACTGCCTGCTATGGCGGATAAATCTAAACAGATATTGCCTTGTCTCTCATCATAACTTAAAAGACAAGCTGCCAAAGTTACATTATCATTTTTTTGAATATTATAAACAAAAGAGGCAAAATTATAATCAATCTGGGAGATTATTTTTTGTTGTTGTAATATATTGAGACCTTTGCATAATTCAAGCATAATTTATAACAACAATAAAATGCACCTATTTTATTAAAAAATTTGTCAAATAGCAAGCTATTTTCCTCTTTTTTTAATAAAATATGCACTATTTTC
>Ga0164315_10001001_pt1 | contig 20773 bp, 15 predicted proteins | sample GuaBasSedimGuay6_FD_113737 | JGI IMG/M metagenome (GOLD analysis project Ga0164315, IMG submission 113737) | Subseafloor sediment microbial communities from Guaymas Basin, Gulf of California, Mexico - Guay6, Core 4569-2, 0-3 cm | ecosystem: Environmental > Aquatic > Marine > Hydrothermal vents... | reverse complement strand
GACTGGTGCCACCGTAAGTCAAGGTGCCATTAGCAGAGCACCCATTGGTACCACTGGTCATGCCAAAAGTAGCGTTTCCTGAGGTGCCGTTAGTAGTTGAAGCGATCATGTGTGACCCAAGCCCAGACTCACCTTTAAATAGCATATTACCCCAACCACAATCAGGGCCACCCGGCGCTTCAGCGAAGGCCAGAGAAGGCAGTGCCGCAAGTGCGATGACCCCTGCCATTTTTCTTATCTGAAACTTTTCCATTTCTTCCATCCTTTGTGACAAAAAAGTAAAGAGCGCCCGATCCTAGTCTGCGCACTCATATATTTCAAATATCGAGAGGAGATCATCCATAAAAATACAAGTTGCACTTCTGTTTATATGATCAACATCAAACCCTGGGTAAAACTTGATACAGGACCTACTGCACCACGCAGATCATAAAGCCTATATCGGTAAGCACAGCAACGGCCATGTGCTGACTGATGCAGGATAGCAGGCACACTTGCAAAACCTGGCAAGGGGGTAAATGGCTGGCACCGTATGGGGACACCAGGTCTAGATACTTAATTTAGACCTGCGACCGATTTGATATTCGCAAATGGCTTTATTGTTTCACCTGAAAGCTGTTTACAAGGAGCTTTGCCTGATTCCGTATATCAGCCCATCGATCCCTCTGAACGGCTGCAAATTTCAGTTCCACTATGACGTCGTCTCCGTGCATAAAACGCAGGAGGCAATGATCCATCACACCCTCCGCCTCAGCCCATTGAGTATCCGTGCAAACGAATTCATTATCTTTATGCCTCTCTTCAGGCGGGCTATAGCGATGATAATTGTCGTTGATGGTCTTTTGTTGCCACCAATTTTGTGGCCAGCCCTCCAGCCCCGCAATGGTGATGCGGATGACGTCTGGGGAAGCAGCGCTCAGAAATTGTTCTATCGTCTCATAACTGATCGGCCTGAAATCTACGGCACTCACCTTGAGACGGGCAGTGGTTCGGGGTTTATTGCAATTACGACCATCTGTGAAATAGGTGCATGGGATAGCAAACAGCCAGCCGCCTATTATTGTTGATACGGGTCGGGTATCGAAGGTGTGGATCATGCCAAAGCCCATGCCAGGGTAGCGCTCGGCCGCCAGGCGATCTTCAGTCATTAGTACTTTGGGAGGGGTTTCGTTGAACATCCGCGCAGCATAATAGAGTTTGCGCAAACGATCGCTCTGTATATCTTCTCCGCCTTCGGGTACAAAACCACAGGTGATCAATACCCACTGTGTACCTGATGCCAGCACCTCAAAAACTTGCTGTCGGTAGCTAACATAAGCCACCGTACCTGCGATAATCAGCAGGATTGCCAGGGTCAGCTGACCGGTTTTGTTTTGTTTAATCGTGGTCATCGCCATATTATATAAAGCGTTATGGAAAGTGCGTCAACACGTGTGGCAAGAACACACACAAATATGATCACAGCGCGTCGCGAATGAATTAGTAAGGCCTGGGGTTAATATATCCTGAGACTACAATTAATAGATTTGCAAAGTTTATGACACTTAAAAAATATCACTTAAAATATGACACTTAAAAGAGGCCTGTTGACCACGCTGGTGATCCTGGCACTACTTGTTACTGTAGCGCTGGTAGATTATCTAATACAGCTGGGTCGTAGTGAAGGCGCTGTAGCCCCGGGCACTGAAGCCGGGATAGGCGGTGAATTTTCACTTGTCGACCAGTCAACCACGCCGGTGACCAATACCGACTTTTCAGACCGGTACAAGTTGATCTTTTTCGGTTTTACCCACTGCCCGGATGTCTGCCCGACGACACTGAGCCGTATGTCGCAAACATTAAAGCAGCTGGGACCATTAGCCGACCAACTCTATCCCCTGTTCATTACTGTTGACCCGGAACGGGACACGCCGGAGCGGCTAAGTCAGTACGCGAAGGCCTTTGATCCGCGTATTATTTACCTGACTGGCTCACCTGAGGAAATCGCGCAGGTACTAAAAGCCTGGCAGGCAACGCGCGCAAAAATAGCAGCCCAAACCGCCGGCAGTAACGACTACACCATGAGTCATAGTTCTGTGCTGTATCTCATGACCCCCGACGATAGACTGGCCGCATCTTACAACTGGGAGATCGAACCAGAAGCTATGGAACGCTCTATTAGCTCCTGGTTAAAGCGCTGAACCTCACAATAAATAGTAAGCTGACGCGATTGAGGTATAGCGTTCAGGACGACAAATTGTGCTTAAACCGCCACCCCGCTATCAGATAGAGCGCTGCGCCAATACCCGCCATACTGAGGGCTGCCGGCCATAGCTCGGCAATACCAACGCCCTTCAAAAATATACCCATACAGATGTCCATAAAGTAGCGGACTGGGCTGATCAGCGTTATTGGCTGAAGAAACTCGGGCATGGAGTCGATAGGTGTCATGGTGCCGGACATAAACATAACCGGAAACAGGCCGAAAAAACACAGCAATAAGGTTTGTTGTAGCGTCTTGGTAATGGATGCAATCATCACCCCGATAGCGATAGCGCTTATTAAAAAGACCGCCATCAGGAAAAGGAACAATAGCAAACTGCCTTTCATAGGTACGCCAAACCACCAGATAATAAACAGGCTGGGAAAGAATGCGAGAATGCCAACCACGAGTGTCGGAATGGTTTTAGCGAGAAAAATCTCCCACACGTTGGTCGGCGTCACCATAAGCTGGTCGATAGTGCCGACTTCTTTTTCCCGGGTAATTGATGCCGCCGAGTGAATGGTGCCAACCATTAATATCGCGGCTACGATCATGGACAATACGACGAAAGATTCCAGTGTCTGGGCGCGGTTATACCAAATTTGCACCGTCGGTCGTACCGTGGTCGCACCCTGATCGGCATCCTGGCTAAATTCAGTCTCAAAAGCTCTAACAATTGCTGTGGTATAGTCCTTTGCCAGGGAGGCGGCATTGGAGTTGGTGCCGTCGAGTAAAACCTGCAGTCCGGGGGACTCACCACGGCGCAAATCTTCCGAAAATTTATTGGGAATCACCATGACATACTTTACCTTGCCACGGCGCATCCAGCTTTCAGCCTGTTCCTGATTCTCGGGGTAACCGGCCACCTCAAAAGCCTCTGACAAAGTAAATTTGTCAATCAGATTGCGACTAACAACACTGCGGTCGTGGTCAATAACCGCAATGGGTAGATCCTTCACTTCAAAGGTCATGGCATAACCGCAGATCAACACTTCGAGTGTATACAACCAGAACACCACGCCGAGAATGGTTTTATCGCGGGCAAATTGAATGACATCTTTGAGAATCAGAGCGTTCAGGCGTCTCCACATGATGTTTCTCCTCTTTCTTTAAACTTACTTTGCGCTTTCACTAACACAGTTTGGCTATTACAAACGAATAATATACTGGCTTTGAGTGATATCTAGTCGAAGCTTACTCAGGCAACCTTCTTTTTAAAAATAGCAACGGCACTAAAGAACACCACTAGTGTATAGCCAAGTAATAAACCTAGCGGCTGCAACATTTCATTGAGACCGGCACCTTTGAGGATAATTCCTCGAGAAGCATCGACGAAATATCGGGCCGGAAAAATATGCGTATAAAGCTGTACCGGCTCGGCCATGGCGTAAATCGGGAAGACAAAACCGGAAAATAACATTGACGGCATCATGGTCACCACCAGAGCAAGTAACACGGCCAATAGCTGGCTATCGGTAATCGTCGAGATCAACAAACCAATACCAACATTGCAAAACACATAGATCAGACCGGCAATGGCTAAATAGCCCAGGCTGCCGTTAAAAGGCACACCAAACCAGTAATAACCCAGTGCCACAATCGAAGCCAGTTGCAAGCTGGAAATAAAACCATAAGGAATCAGTTTGCCGAGCAGGAATTCTGGCACCGTTAAAGGAGAGGCATAAATCTGCTGTATCGAGCCGCTCTCTTTCTCGCGCACGATGGCCAGCGTTGTCAACAGTGGTGGGAACGCTGCGATAATCACAGCATACAGGCCGGACACAACATAAATAACACTTTGCAAGCTGGGGTTGTACCAGATACGGGTCTGGATATCGATCAGCTTGTTATCCCGGTCTTTGAAACGCGAGACAATAGACATGCCGTAATTAAGCGCAACCAGTGCAGTCGCAGAATAAGTGCCATCAATAAGCAATTGTACTTCGGGCAAATTGTCGCGTCCCACCAAAGCGTTGAAGCCCGGTGGTATCACCAGTGCGAGTTTGACCTCACTGATCTCCATGGAGTCACGGATTTCTAACTCCGAGTTGTAGCGCCTGACCAACTTGAAATACCGGCTTTCAGCGAAAGCATCGACCAGGGCGGCGCTTGACGGCGTTTGATCCTGATCCAGCACGCCGAGTTTGACGTCTTCTACTTCAAGGGAAATAGCATAGCCGAACATAAACAGCATCATTACCGGGAACAGGAACGCAGTGGACAGCGTGATCCGGTCACGTATGATCTCGCGGCTCTCCTTGCGCATTACGGCGAACAGTCTATGTAATTTCATAAGGCTCTGTTATCACTAATTAGATCATGACTCACATAGGGTATCAGCTGATTAAGGCTTATTATCGATATAAGCATTGGATTCCTGAGCACGGGACTAAGACGCCTGCTCTGCTTCAAGGCGCGCGTCTTCTATCTTGATATAGGCCAGAAACATATCTTCAATGGTTTCTGCTTCAATTTCTGGCGGCAGGTCGCTAATTAATTGATCGGCCTGTCCAACGCCAATGAGGCGACCCTGGTGCATCATGCCGAGGCGGTGACAATAATTGGCCTCTTCCATGTAGTGTGTGGTAACAAATATTGTCGTGCCCACTTCGGCCAGGGTCTGGATCAGCTGCCAAAACTTGTACCGGGCGGCGGGGCTGACTCCGGATGTGGGCTCATCGAGAAAAACCACCGCCGGTTCATGCATAATGGCGCAGGCCAATGCCAGGCGTTGGCTGAGCGCCCCTGACATATCTGCCACCAGATTGTCCTTTACATCACCAAGGTCGGTAACACTCACCGCCCATTCAATGGCTTTTTTCCTGTCACTCCGACTCAGACCATAAATTCCGCCAAAGAAGGAAAGATTCTCCGCCACTGTCAAATCAGGGTAGAGGGAGAATCGTTGCGACATATAGCCGATATGATCGCTCAATCTTCTGTGCTCATCGCGGACACTGACACCGCCGATCCAGGCGTTACCTTCAGTGATAGGCTGAAGTCCACACAAGGTGCGTATAAATGTGGTTTTACCCGCACCATTGGCACCTAGAAAACCAAATACTTCGCCGGGGGGGATATCCAGGGACACATGATCGTTAGCGACGAAATCCCCAAAGCGGATAGTTAGACCTTCCGTGAGTATTCTGCCGCCTTCGGGCAGCCTTTCAGGGAGATGAATTTTTGGCGGCCTTTCAGCATAAGCAGTGCTTTTTTCACCGCCACTCAACATAGTGTATGCATCGTCCAGTGACGGCTCCATCGCTTTGATAACACCGTTATTTTTTTTAAGTTCCGCCTCGAGATCTGCAGCGATGAAGTTTTCTGTCAGCAACTGGAAATGCACACTTTCAGCAAGGTGACGAATACTGAGGGCATCTTTATGGGCAACCAGGGCGTTATGCGCGGCACCTCGATCATCAGTGCTCAGCTCGTATACATGCCCGGCGCAACGGGTATGTAAATTGCTGGGGCTGTCAACTGCAATAACCTCGCCTTCATGGAGAAATGCCAGGCGATCGCAATGTTCGGCCTCATCCATGTACGGCGTACTGATTACCACGGTGACACCATCATCCCGAGACTCATGAAGCATATCCCAGAGTTCCTTTCGGGAGGCTGGATCGACGCCGAGGCTCAATTCATCGAGTAACAATAGACGTGGCTCGTGAATCAGGTTGGTGCACAGTGATAGCTTTTTGCGCATGCCGCCCGACAGGTTACCGGCGGGACGACTCAAAAATTTGTACAGGCCCGCCATTTTGAGCAAGCGTTCCTGGCGAGATTCAAACAGGTCTTTGGGCAGGCCGCGAATATCCGCAGAAAACTTCATGTTTTCTTCGATTGATAATTTGTCGTAGAGCGCAAAGCCCTGAAACATGTAACCGATATGTGAATTGATCCAGTATGCATCCTTCACTGAATCATGGTTCATCACAGTACATGTGCCTTCCGTGGGATCCAGAATAGCGGCCATCACCTGCATGAGGGTGGTCTTCCCGGCACCATCAGGGCCCAGCAGGCCAAAAATTTCGCTGTCTCTAATGCTCAGATTGACGTTGCGCAATACAACCTTATCGCCATAGGCACGACAGAGGTCTTTGGTGACAATGACACCCCGTGTATCTTCAGACAGAGTGCCAGAAGCGCGGGGATTGATGTCAACTGAGGAATTCATATCGTTACTTCAAACACGGGATTACTTCAGCATCATTTTATAGGAAATGGTTTTATAGGAAATAATTGCATACAGAAACGCCTGCTTAACGCGGCTAAGCTTAACGTGGAATTACCAGTCTGGCGGGCCAGGGCTGATTATCATCCCAGCGAATCCACGAGTCTGCGGGCATACCTGGTTTTAGATAACCCTGGGAATTTTCCAGCGCTAACACCACACCAAAGACCATACGTACTCGTTCTTCAGGCATGTTTATATCTCGGGGCGTAAACTGCGCGCGCTGGTCGACTCGCTTGACACGGCAATCAAAATAACGATCGTCAAAGGCACTGACGCGCACTTTACACGGGGCGTCCAGTTTGACTTTGCCGATGACCTTTTCCGGCAGATAAACCTTGAGTTCGAGATCTTCCATGTCTACCAGTACGGCGACCAGGGTTTCGCGTACTGCCAGCTCACCCAGCTCGATACCTTTGGCTAAAATGGTAGCATCCATGGGCGTGTAAATAGCAGCTTTGTCGATATTTATTTGCAGTAACTGTGCTTCGTATTCGGCGACTGTGGTGCGGGCCTCGCTCTCGCCCACCTGTGCGGTCAGAGCCCTGACTTTACCCAGTGCTTCGCGATGAACATTGGTGATCTGATCTAGTTTTTGTACTGTGACGATACCCCTTTCACGCAACGCGGTGTACCGTTTCAGATCCCGTTTTGCGGTAGCTAATAATTCCCGCCAGGTCGCTAACTCCTCCATATAGCGTTGTTGCTCTATTTTGAGCGCAGCAATTCTGGCATTCGCAATAGCCAGCTTGGCAACGTTGTCTCGGTCATCAAGCGAAACTAACAAGGAATCTTTGTCCACAGTAGCGCCTTCGACGAGGTTGGTCCGTAACACTCGCCCGGTCACCTCGGCACTGATATTCACTTCTGTGCCTTCAACGTGGCCATTTCCGTAGAGGAAGCCTTCCTCCAGTTCTGGTGGCAAGGTATATACATAAAAGGCATAGGAGCCTGCGGCAATCAACACGACAACGAGTATCGTCCAAATCCAGCTTTTCATAAATACTACATCCAGTTATCGTGCGGAATCGAGCAGAGAAATCCGCAAAATTAATCTAAAGCACAATGATGTTATTTCCCTGTATTCTATTGAAGATATTTAATATAGCAAGGGCGGTAAATTAGTGCGGTAAATTAGTGGATTGATAATAATCAAGATGATTCGTGTGGAATCGTCAATTCACTGTACGGCAATATATTAAAGGCTAAAGGCTAAAGAATTGACCATAAATTTCTAATACTTGTAGGGGCTTAGCCCATATCCAGCTTCAACTTGATCCCTGGATATCCCCCAATATGACAGGCTAGTGTTCCCACAAGAAAATCAGCAGGCATTGCAATCAGCCCCATTTTTGCCTCTACTACATTCAACATTCCGTACAACATTCATTCCGTACAGCAGCTACGCCTGAACGCCAGCACCCCTTTCGTCGCCTGCCAAATACCTTCCATGCAAGTTTAAAGCCAATAATCATCGCATCCGGCTATGCCTGTGCATAATGGGCGTCTGGAGGCCAGTAGGCTAACCGACACCATGTCGTTTAGTGGTGATGCCTCTGAGAAAACAGGGCGATCACAATGTATGAAGTCTGCAAGATATCAGCGAATGTATACAACATCGACGGCAGCGTATTGTATGAATATGACCAGCAATTCGAGACATGGGATGAATTAACTCAGCACATGCACGAAAAAGAGTTATACAACAGTGAAATATTTGCCGGTAAAGGTGCGGATATATTCGAAGACGAAGAGCTAATAGGTAACATCAAGGGTTTTTACCTACACCAGAACAAAAGCATAAACCAGGTAACGCTGACTGAATTCAGATCATTCAACAAAACCTGGCTGCAAAAATACCTGGCTACAAATAGCAAAATAGTTTGAACTAATCGGCTTTTTCTTCTGTCAGTTTTTCCTGCCAGGTTTTCTCCTGCCAGATCATAAGGGACAGCAGTAAGCCAGTCGGGATTGCTACAGCATCCCCCTGGGGCTGGCTCAGCAATCATACGCGCCACATGGCGGGCCGAAATGACACCAGGCCAGACTACAAAACAAATTACAACGTCTTCGCCTTTGGCTCCCTGGGCAAACCCAAACCGCGCTCGGCAATTATATTTTTCTGAATTTGCGATGTACCACCACCAATAATCAGACCCAAACTGTACATATAGTTGTATTGCCATTTGCCGTCACGACGCCGGTATTTGGCATCGTCATATAACACACCCAGTTCACCGAGCATGTCGATTGCTGTTTCACAAATTTCGTTATTGAGTATGGTAGCGTTGAGCTTCACGATAAGCCGTGCGACACCCGGATCTTCTTTGCGCAGATTACAGGTCAACACCCGCATTGAATGGTACTGCATGGCTTTTGTACGGGCTTGCAGACGCAGCACTCGGTCTCGGTAGATGGCGTTATCCATCAAACGTTGACCATTGACGGTCTCGCTTTGCAAGCACTCGATGAGTCCGAGCAGTTGCCGCGCCGTTCGATCCGGATCACCGAGCATGCCGCGCTCGTGTTTAAGCGTGGCGTTGGCGACCTGCCAACCCTGACCACGTTCACCTACAATCTGGTTCTGTTTGAGACGAACGTCGGTAAAGAATACTTCATTAAATTCTGCGTCTCCGGTCATCGACACCAGCGGGCGAATTTCAATGCCGGGTGTATCCATGGGTAACAGCATATAGCTGATGCCATGGTGTTTGGGTGCCTCAGGTTCGGTGCGGACGAGGATAAACATCATGTCAGACACCTGTGCCGATGATGTCCATATCTTGTGGCCATTGATGAGGAAATCATCACCATCTTCCGTAGCCCTGGTGCGCAGAGAGGCCAGATCACTGCCGGCACTGGGTTCCGAATAACCCTGGCACCACACCACGTCACCGCGCAGGGTAGGCGCAATCCATTTTTTACGTTGTTCTTCGGTGCCCAGTTCAAGCAAGGTAGGCACCAGCATAGTGACGCCCTGATTAGCTAAGCCGCGGTTCAAACCCGCTTTATTCAGCTCTTCAGCAATGATCACGGTTTTAAGAATATCGGGCTCCGCCCCGTAACCGCCATACTCTTTTGGAATAATCCGCGCGGCATAGCCATTTTCTATCAACAGGGCCTGCCAGTCTTTGGTGATCGGCGAGGGCCGTGTAATACCTCCGCCTCGGGGCGGTGATTTGTCACCGTGGGTTCTGACAAAAGCGCGTACGTCTTCCTGAAAATCTTTGTATTCCTGGGAGTATTCAAGATCCATAGGGATGTTATTCCGTGTTTAGGGACTTTTTAATAACTCAGTACTCAATATTTTTCGATTGTATTCTCAAAAATAAATCCATCTTTTGACATCACCACTCGATGCCGCTCACCTTCGATGCCCGCGTCCCACGCATCGTAACCTGCATCACCGTGCCATAAAGCTACGCGATGGCCTGCCTCGGTTTTACCGAGGTGGGTTTCATAAACTTTGGGTGGCACTGATGCAAAGTGCGCCAGTAATTCATCAACTGAGCCGCGACTAGACAAATAATGGAGCGTCACCCAGGTTGGCGGCACAAAATCAATTTCACGAGCAGCGTGCTTCTCTATGGCCACAGACGGGCTGATCCATTGATGGTCGTGGATTTCTCCACCATCGATAACAATCTTCTGATCTCCGGTGACTCGCGCCGCAAAAAACCAGGTGGTAAACCGCTTCGGCGTAATCGGTGGAGGTGTCCAGTGAGAAAACCAGACAAACTCTTCCGGATCGGTATGTATGCCCGCCTCTTCATGGGTTTCCCGCGCTGCTGCGGTACGAGCGGCAGTAGTTTTGTGGTCGTCACTAGCGGCGCTGGCACCATCGAGTGCGATATTTTCTCCAGGGTCACTATTGGGGTAATCAGCATTATCGATGCGCCCCCCAGGAAACACCCACATGCCGCCAAAACGAATTTCCTTGTTTTTACGCAACATCAGTGTTTCCACACCATCCGGGCCATCACGCAGCAATACAACGGTAGCCGCCGGAATAGGTGGTTCGGTAATGGGCTCACCTTCACCTGGCATGCGTAGGTTGCCGTAAGGGTCGCTCTTATGTTTCGATTCTGGCTTTTTAGTACGGGTCATTTGTCCTCAACTCCCTGACTATCATTTATAAGTTCACTTGCCATAGTGTAACCCACTGTCAGTTGGTAGTGAGGCCTCGCATAAAAGATGAATGGCCCTCTGGCAGAGGAAGTTCACCCCTTATTGGTTCGGGTAAACCAAAAAAACAGACTGAGCAGAATGCTTGACCCTGTTATCGACTGCTAACTCTGTAATTTCCTGACAATAATTCGCTACAATAGACGATGTTAACTGCAGACAGCGTTAGCTGCGCTCATCCGCTGGGTATCATCCCGTAAGGAATATCTGATCAAGCCATCAACGAGCGATCAATAAGATCAAGGAAAAAAATAAATGCGCCTGGTTTCATGGAACGTCAACGGCATTCGCGCCGCAATGAAAAAAGATTTCGCAACTTCTTTGCAATCCATGGAAACAGACGTACTGTGCCTGCAGGAAACAAAAGCTCAGGATGAGCAGGTAATCGAAGCGCTAGCTAGCATTAATGGCTACCATATCTATTGTAATTCCGCAGATAAAAAAGGTTATTCAGGCACCGCTATTCTCAGTAAAACCGAACCGCTTGCTGTTCTTTATGATATGAACATGGCTGAGCACGACCAGGAGGGCAGAGTTGTCGCAGCGGAGTTTGATGATTATTTTCTGGTGACGGTTTACACGCCAAATTCAGGTAGTGAATTAAAACGCCTGGATTACCGCCAACAATGGGATGCCGATTTTCTGGCTTACCTTAAACAGCTGGAAGCACGGAAACCCGTGATTTTGTGCGGAGACCTAAATGTTGCCCATCAGGAGATTGATCTGGCACGGCCCAAACCAAACTATAATAAAACCGCCGGTTACACTCAGACGGAAATTGACGGCATGGACAATATCCTTGCCGCAAGTTTTGTCGACACCTTTCGTTTCCAGCATCCAGACGAAATAAAGTATAGCTGGTGGAGCTATCGCGCCGGCGCCAGAAGTAAGAATATCGGCTGGCGTATAGACTATTTTTTGGTGTCCGCTAGCCTGAAAAATAAAATCAGCCATACAGATATATTGAATGACATTATGGGTTCAGACCATTGCCCAGTATTACTTGATTTAATAGCCTGACTGGCTGTTGTTTTATGGCCTACGAAGAAAAGAAAAAATTTTACGATAATCTGCTGACCGTGTATGGGCGTAATACAGTACTAGAAGCTCTGCAGGAAACGGATATACCTGTTTACCGGCTACATCTGGCAAAAACTAATCGCGCGGGTGGCTCGTTAGATAAAATTATTCGCATCGCTGAGCAACGGGGCATCGAGATTAGCCATCACAGCCGCGAACAGCTGTCCCGTATCTCTCGCAACCAGCGCCAGGATCAGGGCGTCGCGCTTGACCTGCAATGTCCTCGCTACGGGGACTACCGAGACTTTCTAAAGGATGCGCCTTCTCACTATCAGCTGATCGCACTTGATGGCATCACTAATCCACAAAATTTGGGTATGGTGATCAGATCCATTTGCGCCAGCCCCATACAGGGGCTGTTATTGCCCAGCAAAGGCTGCGCCCCGCTATCACCACTAGTCATCAAAGCCAGTGCGGGCGCTATTTTCCACTGTCGAATTTATCGTTGTCACCACCTTGCTGAAGCACTAAATGAATTTATTGCCACAGGCGCGCAAGTCTGCACATTGAGTGCCGACGCCAGGCAAACGCTATCCTCTTTCCGAGCAGATAGTCCAACAGTTTACGTCCTCGGAAATGAAACATCAGGAGTTTCCCCGGCGGTGGCAAAGCTTGCTCAACGACAACTTGGTATTCCCATGTGCAACGGGGTCGAGTCGCTAAATGTAGCAGTTACCGCTGCGTTGCTGGCGTTTCGAGATGTGCTTTCCACAACTGACTAAAAACACCTAACAGCGAAGCCACTAGCGTTAATATACCGAGCACAATAAACGCCTCAAGAACGCCCCATAAGGTGATCATGTGCCCACACAACCAGGCCCCTAATGGAGCCGTACCCATTAAAGCCAGCTGATAAATGGAGACAATGCGTGAACGGTGTGATTCTGGCGCCTCACTATGAGTCATTACTCTGCCCAGGCTAATGGCGATACCAGAAAACATACCCCAAACTAAGATTAACGGGAATAAAAAATACACAGATACATGGGTGCCAATTATTATCATGATCACCGCACGGGCAAACAAACTGATCAGCAACACTCTGCCGGGCTGCCGAAAACCGTTAGACAGGCGCATATAGATGAAATTGGCAAACAACACACCGAAAGCAAAACACAGCTGCAAAACGGCATAAAATAACGCGCCAGCCTGATAGATCTCGCGAGCCATAATAGGGATCGCAACCAGATAAGCACCAAATCCTATAAAGCCGGTGATGCCGACAATCACCATCAACGGTAATAAGCGGGGATGGTGCCACACCTCGCGAAGTCCAGACCAGATGCTTTGCCGAGAACGGTTGCGACCAGCGGTCAGGCCAACTCCTGGTGGCTGGCTGGCTCGAATCGACCAGCCGGCAAGCGCGAACATGATCATTTGCATAACCAGCAAGGTCGGCAGCCCAACCAGATCCAGCAGTCCGACCAGAACAAAACCCACACTTTGCGCGGAGAATTGAACAACGGTCGAGCGCGCCACAGAATTCTGCAGGTTATCGCTGCATACCTGCACCAGCAGGCTTTCACGCGCGGGCTGGATAAATGCAGTTATTACACCGTAACCGACACCAAATATAATAAGTAGTTGATAACTAAGGTAGCCTGCCAGGGTAATCGCCAGCATGCTTCCAAAAGGAATCATGTACAACAGATAGAGTTTATTGAGGTATGTACCAAGATGGCGGTTATCGGAGAGCGCGCCACCCACCAAAATAAAGATTAAGTTAGGCAACATCACCGCCATTTGAGCGAAGCCCACACGATCAGCCGGTTCGTGTAATACACCAACCACCAGCCAGGGGAAAATCACTGCCTGTAGCCCCATGGCCGTAGCACTAAAACCCAGACCACCCAGATAATACTGGAAACTGGTGAATCTAGTGGACACGCTCATGCTATCAATAGGGACTCTCTCAATGGGTACGTTCTCAATGGGTGCGTTCTCAATGGGTGCGTTCTCAGTAGGAACGCTCTCAGTAGGAACGCTCTCAACAGGAACGCTCTGGAACTACCTCGATCCGCGATTAAAGACAGTTTACAAACCCAGGGGAAAGATCTTGCCAGCAAGCCCTTAAGCAAAAAGTGCTTGAATAACAGCAATAATCAACTTCGAAGCTTAATCAAGCCCGGCATCATGAAGCCACTCGCAGCGCAACTTCATATCGGAACGGCCCGGTTCGTGATACGCGTGGTTGGTTTCCCATACAAACGAATGGGTACCGGACATCTCGGTTTCCAGATGTACGGTCACCGTTACCCAGTACATTTTCCGTAGCAACGCTTCGAATTGTTCGATCCACACCTGCCACTCATATTCAATACCACGGTAAGAGGCTCCAAAATGAACTACCTCAGTATGTATATCAATATCTGTAGCATGATCGGTAGCGGCAAACATTTCGCGGCTCAGTAGCGGCCAACTATCGGCAGAAGGCAACTCCAGCAAGGCATCACGATTTGCCTTGGCTCGATGAGATACCTCATGTTCGTAAACGCTGTCCTTAATACAGCCGTAGACCACTGACTCTGCTTGCATTATTGCTCCAATAAATTTGTATTGTGGGGGCCATCCTTTGCGGACCTAAAGTATGTGAACCTGCAGTTTGCAGATCTAAAGTTTGCAGGCCGGCAGCCGTTAAGCCAATACGCAATCCTCCGCTCCCGGTACTCTCAGTTCCCGGGACTCTCAGTTACCAAAACTCTCAGCTACCGGAACTCTCAGCTGCCGGAGCTCTCAGTTGCCGGAACTCTCAGTTGCCGGAACTCTCAGCTCCTGAATAATGCTCAAGCATAGCGCAAAACTCGGCTTCATCCATGATGTGAACCCCCAAATCCTGAGCTTTTTTTAGCTTGGATCCCGGGCTCTCACCTGCTACTACACAGGCGGTCTTCGCGGACACGCTACCGGCGACCCGGGCACCAAAACTCTGCAACTGTTGTTTCGCATCGTTGCGGCTCATGCTGGTCAGCGTTCCTGTCAGCACCCATGTCTGGGCTGACAGTGGTTGCGATGGCCCCTGCGAGTCGTTGGGCTGCCGATTACGGGGCCAGTTGATATTGGCCTGATTGAACAGTTTATCTAACACCTCCAGATTATGTGCCTGACGAAAAAACGTAACGATGTGTTGCGCCACCACTGGACCCACCCCTTCGATAAGGCTTTTTTTGCTGGATTGAATATCCTTGATCCCGGCATCACGCAACGCGCTATAGGAAGGAAGAATATTAATTATCTGCTCAGCTAGCTTTGCATTGATACGGCCAACTCTCAGGCCCATTAACCAGCTCACCAAAGCTTGATTTTTTGGGGGCTCGCTCAGCTTGATCTTGTCTACCAGTTCGCCTGCCGTTTTCTCGCCAATACCCTTCACGCCTTTTATTTCTATAAAATCAACTTCGCGAGCTTCCTGTAACGCTTCTAGTGATTCAAAGTGGTTTGCCAGCGCGCTGGCAGCTACTTCGCCAACCTCACGAATACCCAGGGCATACAGAAATCGTGCGAACGTCGTTTCGCGGCTGTTCACGAGGGCATCGAGTAGGTTCTGCGCCGACTTTTCCCCCATACGTTCAATTTCGCTTAACTGTTGCAAGGTCAGCAAATATAAATCCGCCGGATCGCTGATCAGATCCATATCAACCAACTGCTCGATTAACTTGTCTCCGAGCCCATCAATATCCATAGCACGGCGTGATGCAAAGTGCTTAATAAGCTCCTTTCTTTGTGCTGGGCAATAAAGCCCACCCGAACAGCGTACAACCGCCTCTCCGTCAATACGCACCAGTTCAGAGCCACATTGTGGACAACTTTCAGGAAAAATTATCGCCCTGGATGTTGACTGCGTCTCGCCAGCACGACGCACAATCTGCGGAATAACGTCACCCGCCCTGCGTACAATAACTCGATCGCCAATGGCAATGTCCAGGCGGCTTATTTCATCCTGATTGTGCAAGGTAGCATTGCTCACCGTTACGCCGCCGACAAAAACAGGTTCCAGTCGTGCCACTGGTGTAATGGCCCCTGTGCGTCCCACCTGAAATTCTACATCTAGTAAAATTGTACTTTCTTCCTGAGCTGGAAATTTTCGTGCGATGGCCCAGCGGGGTGCGCGCGCAACAAAACCCAGTTGATCCTGAAGCGCAAAGCTATTGACCTTATACACAATACCGTCGATGTCATAAGCGAGGTCATCACGCTGTGCAGCTAATGAGCGATAATAATCTGCACAGGCGTCGATACCATTTACTCTAGCCACCAGGCCATTGATTAACAAACCCCAGTGCTGCAACTGCAACATGGCATCCATATGGTTTGCCATGGTCAGGCCCGGCTCCATGCGGCCAATACTGTAGGCGCACATTTCCAGTGGTCGACTCGCAGTAATGGATGAATCAAGCTGTCTGAGGCTACCGGCAGCAGCATTACGGGGATTCACAAATGGTTTATCTCCCCGCGCTAGTGCATCCGCGTTGAATGCCCGAAAACCTTCTAGCGGCATGTACACTTCACCACGCACTTCCAGCAGCGGAGGAATGTCATCACCGTGGAGGCGCAGCGGAACCGATGCAACGGTGCGGATATTAGCGGTGATATTTTCGCCATTATAGCCATCGCCGCGGGTCGCAGCCTGCCTTAATACACCGTTCTCATAAAGCAAACTAACAGCAATACCGTCGAGCTTGGGCTCGCAAACATAATCTATATCGCCCTCGATGCCGAGCTTGGTGTGCACACGCCGATCAAAGTCACGGAGCTCATCGTCATCAAAGGCATTGTCCAACGACAGCATGGGCACAACATGCACCACCGATTCAAACGATGGCAACGGCGCTGAGCCAACGCGCTGGGTCGGTGAATCGGGGGTTCTTAAAGCTGGATTATGCTGCTCAATTTCCTGTAACTGGCGCAGTAAATGATCGTACTCGCTATCTGTAATAACAGGATCATCAAGCCCATAGTAACGGCGGTTGTGCTCATGGAGTTGCACACGTAGTGCCTCGGCCTGCTCGGCCAGGCAGCTGTCTACAGACTCGACCTTCCCAACCATTCGTTACTGTTCCACTTCACTAACCAGTCAACTGGCGACGATTGTAATCCATGATCCGCTGACGATAATGTTCAGCTGTTTGCCTGGTCAGCGCACTGCGATCCTCATCCTTCAATTCGCCACCGAGTGCTTCTTTGACAGCATCCACCGTCTGCAGCAACAGCTCAAAAGTGACCATAGGATCGTCGCTATCCTGCATGACCATAAAAAAACTGACCCCAGGGGTTTCAAAGTCAGCCATAGTACTGAGTTCAAATACCCCCGGGTTGACCGAATTGGTCATACTGAATAGTACGTTGCCGGCCCCATCTTCCTGTTCATGGCGGTGAAAAATTTTTTGAGAGCCATAACGCAAGCCATTTTTCATCAAGGCGTCGAGTAAATCACCACCGCCAAACTGTTCTCCTGCTGGTGCCATCACATGCAGAACAATGACATCCTGCACGTGCTGTTGCTGCTCTTTTTGTCCATCGCTAACTGACTGAGTTGCGGTGACTTTGTCACTGCGGTCTGCCAATAGTTGCGGATCAATATCATTAAAGCCAAGCAGCTCTTGCTCGGGCTGGCGAAAAGGCACGGTGAGTTTGGTATGGTCTTTGGCGGCTTTTTCCTTGATGCTACGGCTCAGCTGCTCAGCGCTTTGTTCGTCCCGCACTTCCACGACACGGGCAGTGCCCGGCAGTTCACCGCTAGCATCATCGAACTCATCATCATCAAATATTGGTTGCTTACGCCGCCGTACCCGGAGTTTCCCCGTACCGCCACCACGCACACGACGAAATCCATCAAGCAATATGGCGATAACCAGCAATACGCCAAGTCCGATCAGAATTTCTCTTCCACCTATCTCCATACTGTTACCTGTTGCAAGGTGACAACGACCATTCCATCCAGGTATTGCCCCTCATTCATTTCGGTCTTCAAGTGGCTCTTGCTATTGGACTTGCTATTGGGCCAATACTACGGCTTCATCCACATCAACGCTTACCAGACGAGAGACCCCTGGTTCGTTCATAGTGACGCCCATTAACTGGCTCGCCATCTCCATAGATAATTTGTTGTGGGTAATATAAATGAACTGCACCGTTTTCGACATTTCTTTTACCATAGCTGTATAACGACCCACGTTGGCGTCATCAAGAGGGGCATCCACTTCATCGAGCATGCAAAATGGAGCTGGATTAAGTTGAAAAATGGAGAATACCAGAGCAATAGCCGTCAGTGCTTTTTCGCCACCCGACAACAAATGTATAGTGGTATTTTTCTTGCCCGGCGGTCTGGCCATAATAGTGACACCGGCATCCAGCAAATCTTCCCCATTAATTTCAAGATAGGCATGGCCACCACCAAACAACTTTGGAAACAGTTGTTGCAAGGATGTATTTACCGCCTCGAAGGTTTCCTTAAATTTGGTCCGCGTTTCACGGTCGATCTTGCGAATAGCCGACTCCAGCGTCTCCAGAGCATCCTTGAGCTGTTCATCTTGCGCATCGAGATAGGACTTACGTTCAGATTCCACAGAATATTCATCTAAAGCCGCCAGGTTGATGGCTCCCAGGCGTTGTATCCGGTTTTCTATCTGCGTCAATCTGCCTTGCCATTCATTTTGGTCGGCGTCTTCTGGCAACTCGGCAGTGATTTCTGCCAACACATAATCAAGTTCTTCAATCTGTTCGACGATGCCAGCACATCGCGTTTGTAATTCCCTGACGGCAATTCGGTCGTCTTCCAGCGCGCTACGCCCCTGCTGAATTTCATTGTCGAGACGGGCACGCTCCTGTTCGACTTCCCGCGTACCTGTCTCGATCTCTTCAACCTTGCGCCGCGCATCGCCAAGTGCTGTTTCAATATCCAGCCTCTGAGTCAGCTTTTGCTCAAGTTCTGTCTGCAAACCAGCGCGCGGGTCTTCCTGTCGACTACTATTAGCCAGCAGCGACGCCTGGCGTTCAGCAAGACGCTGTAGTTGCGTCTCTAATCGCTCGATACCATCGCGAACAGAGTTGAGCTGGGTGCTCAACGACTGCTCTCTGACCACCAGCTCATGGACTCTATCATGGTCGCGGCGGGCGGTCTGACGAGCCTGATCCAGGGTGCTTCGACAATTGTCACGCCGTGCAAGTAACTGTTCGCGAATTTCGTTATCCTCGGCCATGCCTGCTATAGCCAGTTCCAGTAGCCTGCGTGCTTCAGCGAGCAGACTCCTGTCTTTTGACTGTTGAGCCCCAGCTTCATCTATATCTGTAGCAATGCGAGATCGTTGTACGCGCTGCTGTTCTATTTGCGCTTGAGCAACATTTAAGCGAGATTTTAATTCGCCTTCATTTTCCTGTAGCGCGGTTAAATCAACAGCAGTGGCTTCCCGCTGTTGTTCCTGAACCATCAGTTGTTGCTCAAGGTCATGCAGACTCTGCTCGCCGCTTGCCACCTCACGTTGCTGAGTAGCAACCCTGCTTTCTAATTCACTGAGTTCTCGCTTGCGCGACAACACGCCACTGACGCTATTTACGTCTCGTGTTACCCGCGCCCAGTTGCCTCCAAACCAGTGCCCATCTTTACAGATTACCGACTCACTATCGTGCAGAGAAGCTCGTAATTCCGTAGCCTCGCCCAGGGTCTCGACGATATAAATATCATCTAACAGATGACTAACGGCACACGGCCCCACCTTACTGGAAAGGCGGACGCGGCCAGTCTGGTCTCGCTGCTCTGGCTTTGTTGATTCGACCAACACCAGCTTGCCAGAGGACCAATTATCCAGGGCCTGGGAAAGGTCAGTAATATCCTCGACACAAACTGCCTGTAAAAAATCACCGAGCACCGTTTCTACAGCTGTTTCCCAACCGCTGTCTACTCTCAGCTGCGAGGCCAGTTGTTCGGCCGCAGTAAGATCATATTTGTTCAGCCATTGATCACGGCCCTGATCGCCGCTCAAGGCTGCTGTCTGCAATGCCTCTACCGAAGCTTTACGTCCCAGGGTTTGTTGAAGTGATTCACGGGCCTGGTTTAGTGCGCCCCCCAACCGGGTTCTATCCTGACGACTGCTGTCGATACTGGCGAGTAGTTCTTCGTGCTGCGCGGCAGCCAATTGCCGTTTATTTTGAATAGCCGTCAGTTCTGTCTCCAGCCCATGAGTCTCATCGCTGATCGGTTTAGCATCAAGCACTGTTCGCTCGCCTGACAAACGCTTAATCCGCGCTGTTAGCGTCGACATGGATATGTCCAAATGTTCAATATGGGATCGCTGCACCTCCACTTCGCGTTGGGGTAGCACTGCTTGTTCATTAAACTCATCCCAATTTGACTGCCAGGCGGCCATGGCCTGCTCGGCAGACATCTGCTGTTCGGAAGAAGAACTTTCTTCACTTTTCGCCTTGCCAAGCTGGGCAACCAGCTCCTGCAGCTCAGCCTGCCAGCCCTTTTCCCTGGTTTTGTCCTCTCGCAAATGTTGTTCAGATTCAGCAAAATTACGTTGCGTCTGCTCCAGATCCTGCCGCAATTCTTCAGCGCGATCATTGGCATGTTTAATTGATTGCTCAACGCGAGCCACTTCAGCACCAACCGCGTAAAATCGACCTTGCACCTCTCGGAAACTCTCACTGCACTCAGTGTAATTGAGGCGGAGTTTCTCTAACTGTGTGTCACAGCGGGTTTTTTCGGTGACCAGCGCTTCATTTTTTAACGTTGCGTCATTGATAACTTTAGTGCGCTGGTCTACCTGGCCATTGTAGTCAAGCCATCGCAAGGCGAGCAGTTGACCACGAAGCAGGCGCTCCTCCTTCTTCAATTCCTCATACTTTTCAGCTGCTTTAGACTGCCTTTCCAAACGCTGCAGCTGACGTGCCAGCTCCTCACGAATATCCGTCAAACGCTCCAGGTTTTCACGAGTGCGTCGAATACGGCTTTCCGTATCCTTGCGCCGCTCCTTGTACCTTGAGATACCAGCGGCTTCTTCGATGTAACCGCGCAGCTCCTCTGGTCTTGATTCGAT
>Ga0164315_10001000_pt1 | contig 20775 bp, 20 predicted proteins | sample GuaBasSedimGuay6_FD_113737 | JGI IMG/M metagenome (GOLD analysis project Ga0164315, IMG submission 113737) | Subseafloor sediment microbial communities from Guaymas Basin, Gulf of California, Mexico - Guay6, Core 4569-2, 0-3 cm | ecosystem: Environmental > Aquatic > Marine > Hydrothermal vents... | reverse complement strand
TTTAAATTTTAACCTAAATCCTAAAACAATTTCGGATAGTTGCAAGTCTCTAAGCAAAATTGAAAAACTATATTTCCGGCTTTTCTTTCAGGCATTATTCCAGTTTATAGGAAATAATACTGGACGGCTGCCCCTTTGCTCCCTTAAAAAATTTTGATTTGCCCACCACAGAAACCACAAGTTCTTTTTTCCCATCCCCGTCCATATCTGCAATGGCAAAATCACTGATCCATCCCTGGACAGATCTTGTTTTGGCAACCGGGGCCAAGGCTATACCATTCCAGGAAAGAATTTCAAGGCTTCCATTTGTAAACTTTTTGTACCGACCCAAACTACCTCCGCCCAGTTCCTCATTTTTAACAGCAAAAATTTCCGGTTTACCGTCATCATCAATATCATAAAAAACAATCCTTGGATTAAAGTAAACCCGTTCCTGATATGAGGCATCCGTATCATTTCTGGGGAGAAGAAAATAATGGGCTGTTCCGCCAAATTTTTTATCTCCTTCCCAGTCAATTTTCCCCGTATCAGTGACAATGGTCAGCCGCCCATATTCATTGATCAATACATAGTCAAAAGCATCTTGGGTGGTCAAAGGGCCCCTGGCAAGGGATAAAACAGAAGCACTTCTGGGCATTCTCAAGTTTTTATCCTTGACATAACCTTTGCCCGCAACCTTCATGGTATAAATTTTACCCTGGAAGGGGTTGACAGCCGATTTCTGGCCCAGAAGGATTTTATCTTTGTCAGAGCCGTCAATGACCCTGAAATAATAGGGTTCATCCTCTGTAAGAGTTGTATAGATGGAACCATTATATTCCAGCACAAAGGATCTAAGGCCCTCTCTGTGGATATTCAGACTGGTCACAAATATTTCCGGATACCCGTTTTTATTGATATCAGCAATATCCAGTGAAATGATCCTGTTTATGGAGCTGAATTCAAGTTTTTTATCAAGCAAAAGCCTGCCTGCCTCAAATTTATGGATCGAAATCTCATAATCACTGGCTGTCACCACCTGAACTTTACCATCATGGGTCAGATCACCAACGGCCATGGCATTGATCTGGTCATCAAACTTTGCGTATACCTGAAACCCCTGCCGGCCTGTCTGCTGAAGATTGATAAACCCACCTCTATTCCCTTCTGCCCGGCCATCGCCATACTGGAGGGCGCCCTGGGATGGTGACCCCTTTGGACCGGGACCGGCATACATCTCATTGGCAATGCTGCGGTTAAATACCTTTAAATTGATATCACCTGCAAAGGTATTGACCATGGGAATGACATCCCCCATTTTGTTGCTCTGCTCAAAAAAGGTCAGGGTCGGTTTTTCCCCGGTCATGTCCACCATGCCGGCATCCAGGCTGACACTGTCCCCAAAATTGGTCAGACTTCCGAAAAGCACATAGTCAACCCCCATATCGGCACCGATGATCCTGGCGCTGGATTCAGTGAGTGATCCTTTGCTTCCAAGAGATTCCCGGGCTTTTGCCATGACTTTGTCAATGGTTTCACGATCCACCACATCCACTTTTCCCGGATCCGACAATCTGGAAAAAAGCATGTTAAACAAGCCATCCTGCAAAAAACCAAGATCCTGGGGAGAATTTATGAAAAAAGGAACGAGTGCGATTTTTTTCGGCTGAGAACACAAACCCGGGGTAATCGTGGCTATAATAAAAATTGACAAAACAGCAACAAATAACCACACCTTTCTCATCATTTTATGGATCATCAAAACACAACTCCTTTATATGCTACTCAAAAAATTATTTTTTTTATTGTTGCAATTATATACATCATCTGCTGCCATCAAACAACTCTTTTAAACAGCTTTTCCATCTGGCTTTTAGATCAGGCAATGACAATTGGACGGCCACCCAACCATACAAAATTAATATCTACGCTTTGCATGACATGCTGTCCCGTTTGATTGCATTATAATTATATTTTGGTAAAACTTCAAAAATAAAAAAATCAAGACACAAAATAAATCGTCTATTTCATTGGATCCACACCAAGATCTTTGCATATTTTCTTTGCCAAAATATCCTTAATCTCTGAATGCCTTGGTATTGCAGACCGTCTATTCAACGATGAATTCAGCCACCACGAGTGTCTACCACCTTCTCGCAAAAGATCGCATCCTTGACTGCGGAGATACTTCAAGAGCTCCTTTTTTTTCATATTGCAATTTTTTCTTCTTTATATCCACTACCGGCTGCTAATAATGCATCCTGTCGATTAAACTCCAATGCTTCCTTTAGAGTAATGGCCAAAGTCTTTTTCAACTCATCATAGGTTTTCTCTTGACAATTTACTCCCGATACTTCTTCGATCCATCCGACCCACCAATTATCTTCTTTCTTAAGTAGGGCTGTATATTCATTATACATGTTTTACCTCATTTAAAGGTTCCAATTGATCACAGAATACCAAAACTATTCCATATAATCAAGATGGTTAAAACTACTCCAATCCGCCATCAGACAACTCTTTTAAACAGCTTTTCCATTTCAGCTTTTTGTATGGTTACCATGGTCGGTCTTCCATGGGGACAATGCCTTGGATTATCACATTTTTCAAGATCTTCAAGAAGTTTTTCCATTTCCTTAATATTCATCGGTTTATTTGCCCGAACAGCACTGTGGCAGGACATTAAAATCAGACATTCATCAAGCCATTTTTCTTTTAAAAAATCATTTTTATCTTTTAAAATACCGTCTATAATTTCTATTATAATTGGTTTTATTTCTTTTTCATCAATGATAGACGGGATGGATTTTATGACAAAAGTGTTTTGGCCAAAAGGCTCAATAATAATACCAAAGCCGGATAGATCCCTTAAAATATCAACGAGAATATCTGATTCCTTAAAATTAAGCTCAAGAATTTCCGGAACAATCAGATTCTGGCTTATCACACCAAGAGAGCGATATCTTTTTTTTAAGAATTCATAGACAATCCTTTCATGGGCTGCATGCTGATCAATCATCATCAACCCTGCCTGGGATTCAGCCAGGATATAAGTTCCCATCACCTGGCCAAGTATTTTCAAAGTGTCTGATTCTAAAAAAGAGGAAACAGATGGGAAAAAGCTTCCCGACTTCTGTTCAACACTTTGCTGTTTTTGAGCATGAACTAAATTTGAATCCATACCCCATTCAAAGACCTGCTGCTCAACTTTATGGGAAGAATCCTTTATATTTTCTTTTGTGCCGCCTTGGTACAGATCCTGCTGTCTAGTCTTAACAGCTTTGACTTTTAAAGGCTCTGAAAAATTTTCCTGGGGTTTTAAAAATATTTTCCCTATTTCCCGGGCAACTGTCTGATAGACCCTTTGATGATCAAAGAACTTAATTTCACGTTTGGAGGGATGAACATTTACATCCACCTGATCAAAGGCAATTTTAATAAACAGAACAACTAGAGGAAACTTGCCTTTCATTAGTCTTCCCTTATAGCCCTGAAAAATGGCAGAAATAAGTCCCCTGTCATAAATCAGCCTGTTGTTCACAAAAAGAAAAATCTTTGCAGAACTGCTGCGGACAACCTCTGGATGGACCGCAAAACCGTTTATATCCATAAAATCATCTGAAAATTCTATTTTGTAAAGATTTTGAAAAACATCTTTTCCCAGTACGTTTATTGAACGTTGGAACAGATCATCAGACAATGAAAAACTTTTTGTCAGGTGCTTGTTTAAAAACAATTTAAACTGGATATGAGAATTTCCAAGGGCCATCCCGGAGATCATATCGGCAATATGACTTGTCTCAGTGTTATCGGATTTTAAAAATTTTTTTCTTGCCGGTGTGTTAAAAAAAAGATTTCCGACCTCCACCATGGTACCCACCGGAGCTCCTGCATCAGACACATCCCTTATTTTTCCGCCGACCATATCAATTTTGGTTCCAATGTCAGATTTTTCTGTTCTTGTCACAAGGGTAAATCTGGATACCGATGCAATGGAAGGAAGTGCCTCTCCCCGAAATCCCATGGTTGAGATGGAAAAAAGGTCATCCGTGGTAAATAGCTTGCTTGTGGCATATCTTTCAATGGATAAAAGTGCGTCATCCCGCAAAAGGCCGGAGCCGTTATCTGAAACCCGGATTAAAGATTTCCCCCCTTTTTCAATTTCCACGTTTATACTTGTTGCGCCCGCATCAATGCTGTTTTCAACAAGCTCTTTAACAACAGAGGAAGGCCTTTGAACCACCTCTCCTGCTGCAATCCGGTTGGAAAGAATTTCAGGCAGGATTCTGATGGTCGTCATTTTTTACAAACCTTAATAAGAATTGGGAATCTTTCGGGCTTAAATCAAATTGGAAACAAGCTTCATCCACAAGTTTTGTAAGATTGATATCAGAATTTTTTTTTCTTTTCTCTGAAATCCATTTGACTGCATTTTTCAATTGCTCTGACTTAGGCTGCTGTGTTGACATACTTTATCTCCTTATTTAGATTTGAGCTCACCATTCACCATTCAAATCTTACATCTCACATCCAGGTTAATCGTCTTTTCAAATCCGTATCCTGCTCTTAAAAGCGACATTTCATCAAATCTTTTTGCCATCATCTGAATGCCGATGGGAAGCCCTTTTGAAGAAAATCCTGCTGGAACCGATATCCCCGGGATGCCTGCCATGTTGGCCGAAAGTGTAAAAATATCCGTCAAATACATGGTTAAGGGATCATCAATATTTTCACCAATCTTAAAAGCTGGTGCCGGTGCCACGGGAGACAGGATGAAATCGCAGGTGGCAAAGGCCTTTGAAAAATCCTCCATGATCAGGGTTCTAACCTTTGAGGCCCTTCCATAATATGCATCATAATAGCCCGCGGAAAGCGCATAGGTCCCGATCATTATTCTTCTTTTCACTTCCGGGCCAAATCCTTTTGACCTGGTTTTTTTATACATATCAATAAGGTCATCACAGTCTTTTTCCCTGAAACCATATTTAACCCCGTCAAATCTGGCAAGATTGGCACTGGCTTCACTTGGTGCGATAATATAATAGGCTGCAACAACATAATCCGTATGGGGCAGAGAAATCTCCTTGATTTGAACCCCCAGGTCGCCAAGAATCTTTTTAGCATCATTAAAGACAGTTGCGACTTCAGGGTCAATGCCGTCAACACACAGATATTCCTTTGGAATGCCTGCTGTCATTCCTTTTAAGGAACCCTTTTCAAATAGATCAAAGGCTTTGGTAAAATCAGGTACATCAACCTTTGCACTGGTGGAATCCAATACGTCATTGCCGGATATGAGATTCAGCAATATTGCCGCATCTTTAACATCTTTGGTGATGGGGCCGATCTGATCCAGGGAAGACGCGTAAGAAACCAATCCAAACCGGGATACCCTGCCATAGGTGGGTTTAAGACCCACCACCCCGCAATGGGAAGATGGCTGTCGGATGGAACCACCCGTATCAGTCCCAAGCGCGGCGCAGCAAAACCCGGCTGCCACGGCTACAGCAGATCCCCCGCTGGAACCACCAGGCACATAGTCTTGATTCCAGGGATTTTTCGTAATCTTATAAGAAGAATTTTCCGTTGAGGAACCCATCCCAAACTCGTCCAGATTGGTTTTGCCGATGATGACAGCACCATTTTCCTTTAATTTTTTAACAATTGTACCATCGTATTGTGGAATAAAATTATTAAGAATCTGTGATCCGCAGGTTGTTTTGATTCCCCTGGTACACAAAAGATCCTTTAATGCAATGGGCACGCCCGTCAATGGTAAAATGTTGCCGGCAGCAATATCCAGGTCCGCTTTTCCGGCCTGTTCAAGTGCCATGGTTTTATCAATCGTTATAAATGCATTGATTTCATCATCATATTTTTCAATCCGGTCAAGCAGGGCAGATGTCAACTCAAAAGAAGAAATTTGATGGTCACAAAGAAGTTTTCCCGCTTTTTCAATGGTCAGTTCGTGGTATTCCATTCTATCTTTTCCTTATTCTCACAACCTTGTGAATTATTTAACAACCATGGGAACAATATAAAAATCCTCATCCCTTTGTGGTGCATTGGCAAGGGTCACACTGGGACCGGGAGATATTTTTTTTTTGTCTTCCCTTAGCACATTATTCATAAGAGCCGCTCCTGAAGAAAGCTTGACCCCCTCAACATTTACATCTTTGAGCTTATCAATATACTGAAGTATATGACTCAATTGTTCAGCCATTTTCTCTTTTTGAGATGCATCAACCTCCAATCGAGCAAGGTGGGCAATCTTTGCAACTTCATCTGCTGATATCTTCATCTTTATCCTTTTTTTATGATCCCTTTTTTACGATCTGGGCATTGATATTGGTTTTATTTAATTTTTCTTTCATTTTTTCTGCTTCATCCACGCTTGAGAAAGAACCGGTTCTGACCCTGTACCAGGCAATCCCATTTTTTTTAACTTTTTCCCGGTAAGAAGAAAATCCTTTTTCATCAAGCAGCGCCATTTGAGAGACAGCATCTTTAAATTCTTTATAAGCTGCGATCTGAATCGTATATTGTCCCTGATTTATTTTTGGCGAATCACTTTCTCCAATATCTGCCTTTGCCTTTACTGTCATTTTTTTAAAGGTCAATTTTTTTCTGCTTGTCTTTAAAGGAACCATATCCGGGGTAGCAAGTGTTCCTTTTTTGAGTATTTCTTCTTGATTAGGTACTTCCTTTACAGGTACCTCCTTTACAGGCATTTCTTCTGCGGGCATAATTTCCAAAGCTTTAATTTCAGAAAGGACACTTTCTTCCGGCACAGGCCTATCCAGGACATCATAAAATTTTAGATCCATTTTCTTTGAGGTGTCTTTTTTCCCTCCAAATTCATTGGCAATGATTTCAAGCCTTTTTTGAAATTCCCGGGTATCAAAGCTTACAGGAGAAGTGCCGCGCCCTACAATGATGCCCAAAAAAAACATCCAGAGGGCAATCAATGTATAAATTAAATATTTTAAAATCCCCTTAAAGGGCATCATATTTACATTCTTTCAGGTGCATTAACCCCAAGAAGCACCAACCCGTTTCGAATGACTTTTTTTACGCCTAACACAAGGCTTAACCTGGCCAGAGTCAGTTCTCTGTCTTCTGTAATGACCTTGTGTCGGTTATAATACCCATGAAATGCCGCTGCAAGCGTCATCAGATATGTAAAAATCACATGGGGATGCAATGCTTGAGCACTTTTTTCCACATTTTCTTTAAATGTATCCAGAATTTTTATAAGATTAATTTCTTCTACAGCAATCAGTAAATGCAGATTTTCACCCTTATCAAAATCAATACCCTGAATGATATTCTCCTGTTTTGCCTTTAAAAAAATCCCCGCTATTCTGGCATGGACATATTGAACATAATACACTGGGTTATCAGAATTTTTCTGTTTGGCAAGTTCCAGATCAAAATCAAGTCCGGAATCATAACTGCGGCTTAAAAACATAAATCTTGCGGCATCTTTGCCCACTTCATCAATAATATCTTTTAATGTGACAAATTCACCCGCCCTTTTGGACATCTGAAATGGTTTGCCGCCTCTAAGCAGATTCACCAGTTGAACCAATATCACCTCAAATTGTTTGCTTTTTCTTCCCGATGCCACAACAGATGCTTCAATCCTTTTGATATAGCCATGATGATCTGCTCCCCAGACATCAATAACCCGATCAAACCCACGCTCATATTTTTCCATGTGATAGGCAATATCAGAGGCAAAATAGGTTGTCTGCCCGTTATTTTTAACGACCACCCTGTTTTTTTCATCACCAAAATCCTGTGTTCGAAACCAGAGTGCGCCATCTTTTTTATAAATCAACTCTTTTGAAGTGAATTCATCAATAATTTTTTGAACCCGCCCTGAATCATACAGGCTTTGCTCACTAAACCAATTGTCAAATGTGATACCAAAACTTGACAGGTCCTCTCTGATACCCTTAAGAATTTTCTTTGCTGCAAATTTTGCACATGCAGCAATGGTTTCTTTCTCATCTCCTTGAATGAACTTGCTGCCCTCTTTTTCAAGAATCTCACAAGCCAGATCTTTAATATAGTCGCCCTGATAACAGTCATCAGGAAATTCAATTTCTTTACCTGTTTCTTCCAGCAGCTTCAGCCAGACCGATTTTCCCAGAGTTCTTATCTGGCGCCCTGAATCATTGATATAATATTCTTTTTGAACATTAAACCCGGCAAAACAAAGAATATTTCCGATGGCATCTCCAACGGCAGCCCCCCTGCCATGCCCTACATGCAATGGCCCTGTGGGATTTGCGCTGACAAATTCCAGCTGGACTTTTTCGTTCTTGCCAATATCTGAGGCACCATATTGTTTATCCTGATCCAGTATCCGGTCAACCACTGGATGCCATGCTTTTTTGGAAAGAAAAAAATTAATAAATCCAGGGCCTGCAATTTCAATCTTTTCAATCAAATTTGCTTCTTCACCTGTAGCTTCACCCAGGGTTTTAATTGATGATACCAGGCTTTGGGCAATTTTTCCGGGAGGCATTTTCTGAATAGCAGCTGAAACCATGGCAAAATTTGTGGAAAAATCTCCATGGGATGAATTCCGGGGTTCCTCTATTTCCATTTCAGGGACATGATCAGATGGCAGCAAACCGTCCTCAAATCCTTTTTGCACAGCATCGAGCACAATTTTTTGAATCTTATTTTTCATTATCAACTCTAATTTTCATCTTCAGAAATATCTTCAGGGGTAAATTTCGGTGTGTCATCTTCAGAATCTATTTCTTTTATCTCGTCTTCGCTGGTTTCCCCATCTTCCTCCAGTATCTTATCAATCTCGACATCATCATCTTCCAGGAAAAATTTTTCTTCTTTTGGAAACGCTTCAATATCATCATATTCAATGGTGATTTTTTCCTGGGCATCATCTTTAAAAAATTCAATCGTATTCTCAAAAAGCTTAACACAAAGATCTAAAGTGGGGAAAAAACTTCTCCTTCTAATAAAATCGGAAAAAGCGTTAAGTCCTCCCCCAGACGCTTTTATCATATCTTCGAGGCTGTATTCTTCTTCATGGAGCAGCAAAACAAAACTTGGATCCACTTCACTGGATTCAAGGATTATCACCTTATTATCTTTCATATTCTTTTCAAATCTTATTTTCTGTCTCATCCATTATCTCCTATAAAGTTTGGGTTAACCTAAAACTTTTTAATATAGCTCAATAGTTCTTCCTGTCAATCATAAGATGGATTTTAACACAATCCTATATTTTGGACAAGTTAAGTGTTGACCTGTTTTTGACAAGGTGATATAAATTCAGGGTTCATTTCGGAGGAGTGGCCGAGTGGCTGAAGGCGGCGGTCTTGAAAACCGTTAAGTGTTAAAGCTTCGTGGGTTCGAATCCTACCTCCTCCGCCAGTTTACAAAATCGGAGAAATGGCCGAGTGGCTGAAGGCGCTCGCCTGCTAAGCGAGTATAGGTGTTGTTACCTATCTAGAGTTCGAATCTCTATTTCTCCGCCAGCAACAATGATCTTGGGCTGTAAATCAATTAAGATTTCAGCCCTTTTTTATTACCACGTCTGTACTTTAGTTTATACTTTTCTAAAATGATACAAATTTAAGACAGATATTTTGCACCAAAAAAACAACCGGGCTATTCAGTCCCCGATTTTTTAGGCGGCGGGAGTTGAACCCGCAATCTACTTTCTAACTATCCGGAAAATACAAAATTCATGACAACTATCTATGAAGGTGGGCCAAAAGAGACCTATACGCTGTCACTTTACGCTGTAACCAAAACCACCAACGACCAATGGCTTGAATGGCTTAAAAAAAAATGTTCGGTGGGCTTCCCATGCCGCCGGATAAAAGGCGGTTGGATTCGGTGCGGTTAGTCCTTACAGGATAAAGCAGAAGTTTTTACGTAATTTACCGGGTAATCTTTATACTATCTATTGACAATACTATTGCAAGGCGTATATTACAAATATGATTAAGTCTTTTAAATGCAAAGAAACAAAAAAAATATTTAATCGTATTTACTCAAAAAACTGGTCAAAGGAAATACAAAATATAGCGTTTAAAAAGCTGAGGATGCTTAATAATTCAAAAAGTTTAACTGATTTAAAAATACCACCATCAAACAGGCTTGAGAAATTAAAAGGGAATAGAAAAGGCCAATATAGTATCCGAATCAATGATCAATGGCGTATCTGTTTCACATGGCAGCATCCAGACGCTTATAATGTTCAAATAGTAGATTACCACTAAAGGAGGAATCCAAATGGAAAAGATAAAACCTATTCACCCAGGAGAAATACTTTTAGAAGAATTTATCAAGCCTTTTGGGATTAGTCAATACAGGTTAGCTAAAGATATTAATGTGTCTCAAATGAAAATTAGTGAAATTGTAAACAAAAAAAGAAGGATTACTGTCGATACTGCATTGAGGTTGGCAAAATATTTCGGAATGTCTCCTGAGTTCTGGATGGGCCTCCAAAATGATTATGACGTGGAAACCGCATTAGACAATGAAGATGTCTCTAAAAATATCGCAAAGATTCAACCGTTAACAAACAATATGATTTATGCATGATCAAATATACACCACATGGCTGATAAACATTTCAAAAAGAAAATTTAATTAAATATTAAAGGAATGCATTCTTTCCCAGAGCGCCTGCTCTTTTGAATAATGATTAAACCCTTTTATCATTTTTGATGTTTCTTTAAGCGGGACATAGTACTGCACACCTTTTTCATCTATTGAAGGAATAATATCCCTTGAATTGGAATATTGATCAGCTAATTCTTTCCACCACTGGGGATGGAGTACCTTGAACCCATATTGTTCTTGAAATTCATTTTGGTGATTATAAATATAGCTGCCCGGGTAATAGGCGAATCGCTGATATTTTATCCTTAGATACCCCCCCAAAAGATTTGGAGAAACCTGGTCTGTAAAAAAAGATTTAAATTCTTCATAGGTTTTTTGAGTTTCCCCTGGATGATTAAAAATCATAAACATGTCATGTAAAATCCCATATTCGCTGCATAGTTTTGATATGTTCAAAAAATTTTCAAGAAAAGATTCAGGGCTTATGGTCTTTCTCATGATCCTGAGCATGGTCTTTGATAAGGAATCAATTCCAAAATCGATCTTGATTTTTAACTTTGATAATAGTTTTATATCTTCCTCATCCAACAGATCAACTCTGGTTTCTAACCAGAAATAAAGATCCAGGTCTTTTTTAATCAATTCCTTTAAAAATTCTTTGCGCCAGTTTTTATCAAATCCGAAACAGGCATCAAAAATGGGGATATAGCGAGGTGAAATTTGTTCATTGATTTTCACAATATAATCAATGGCTGTTTTAACTGAAAGGCTGGACCATCTCTTCTTGTATTCCATGCAGTATCTACAGTGGAAAGGGCATCCTGACCCAAGAAACATCCCTATTGTTTTCTGGGAATGATAGTATGGGTAGGATATATAATCCGGAAATATTTCATAGGTGTTTTTTTTCAGGGCTGTATCCAAATCAAATACCTTTAAAATATTATGTATTTCACCTTTTATTACATGATCAAAAGGACTGTTTTCAAACTTGAAATCTTCAGGCACCAGTGTGGGATGATATCCGCCCACAATTATGGTTGTATCCGGCTTTTTTTGTTTTATTTTCCGGGCAAAATAAAGAGATGACAGAAAATTTAAGCTTGACCAGCATGAAATAGCGATATAATCCGTATCTATGGAAAGAATCCTGTTTAAGGATTTTTCCTTGAATGCTTCCAATCCTTTTTCATCTTCAGGTCTTAAAAATTCATTTTCAAGATCAACTACACTTACATCAAAAAATTCTTTTAAAAAAGTATAGATATAAACCATGTGGGGTTTTAATGTGATAAACCGGCCCCAGTCCCTGGAATAAAAATCTCCAGGGTATATCAGTAAAAGTTTTTGTTTTGTTTTCATAGCCCGCCCTGTTGAGATTAACTGTTCTATAGTGCCTGAACGAAAACCTTGTTCAGGCAATCACCATGCCTTTACCGATCTTATATGCTTCCAGGTTTATTTCAACCTTGTGGGCTGGAACTTTTTTTAAAATTACCTGTTCAAACACATTTAAAGACATGGGAAGATCACCCGTTGATGAAAGTGCACCCATTGCCATAATATTTCCAAAAATAGGATTCCCCAGGTTCAACGCCGCTTTTGTGGTATCAAAAAATTTTGCATCTGCTGAAAGGGACTCTATCCACTTTATAATTTGTTTTTTTTCAGGATAAATCTGCTCCCCGCATATAACGCCCACAGACTGGATGGGCCTGGTATTGCACAGCACCTTGACCTTTGGATTTCCATAAACGGCCAGCACCCGGATGGCTTCCATGGGTTCCAGTGCCACCACCATATTCGCCTTTCCCTTTGGCATCTGGGGAGAAAATCCGCCCCTTGCAGAAATTCTCAAATGACTCATCACAGATCCCCCTCTCTGGGAAGCACCAAATGTTTCTCCGATGGTAACAGTATACCCCTGATGAATCATCATATCCCCTAAAACACGGGAAGCCAGAACATTACCCTGTCCACCGACACCGGCAATGATCAGATTATATGGATCACAACGCAATGTATTTTCCATGAATTACCTCACCTTTTTTGCAGTGATGGCCCCTGTCGGGCAAATACTCGCACACACTCCGCAGCCGGCACAGAGCACCTCATCAATCTGGATTTTATTCTTTATTGTATCCCATATCAGACCCGGGCATTTAAAAACTCTGGTGCAAAGTCTGTTGCAACCGCAATGGTCGGCCAGGCAACGATCGGCATCAATAGCCATCTCATACATCTTCCTGCCCTTCCTTATGGGGCTTAAGGCACATGGCTGTTTTAAAATCAGCACGCGTGGGTTACCTTTATCTTCCAAAAATTCCAGCAGGATTTGCCGGGTGGCTTTCAAATCAAAGGGATCACTCACCTCCACCCGGACATCCATGGCACGACACAGTTTTTCAATGTCCAGCATGGGCAGTTTGCTTCCCATTGCACCGGCCGGGGAACCTGGATGTGGCTGGAATCCGGTCATGGCTGTTCCAGAGTTGTCCAGCACCACAAGAATCATGTCAGACTGATTATGGACGGCATTGACCAGTGCCGGCATCGCTGCATGGAAAAAAGTTGAGTCACCACAAACAGCCATAACCGATTGTGACATTCCAAATCTATCAAATTTCCCAAATCCACCGGCCATACCGATGCCTGAACCCATGGCCTGAAGAATCTTGATTGTGCTGAATCCACATGGGCCTGCCCCCAGGCCGTAGCACCCTATATCACCACAGAGGAAACCTGATCGATTGTCCAGCTTGAGTGCGGTGTGGATAAGCCAGAACGATGCCCGGTGAGGGCATCCGGGACAAAAGGTCAATTCCCTGTTAAATACCCCGGCAGCTATTATTTGCGCCGCTTCTGCACTATAATCGTCTAAAACAGGTTGAACGCTTGTGCCCAGGATATGGTTGATCCCTTTGATTAAAAGATCCGGGTTCAACTCATTCACACAGGGAAGTGTCCCGTCTTTTCTTCCGAAAAAAGTTTTTATGCCTACCTGTTTTGCCTTTTCAGCGGCCATAACCTTTATATTGTCCTCAAGAAAAGGGGTTCCCTCCTCCACAATAAAAATTTTTTCACAGACACTAAGGTGTTGTTCCAAAAGCTTGGAAGGCAAAGGCCAGGTTGTGCCCAGCTTTAGAAGACCCACCCGGTCCCATAAATTAAGAATGGTAAGGGCCTCCCGGGTATAAAGATTGCAGACCGAACTTGTAATGATCAGAAGTTCAGGTTTTTGCGGGCCTGTATATGTGTTAAACGGGCTTTCTTCAAAAGCTGCCACAGCCTTTGACAATTTTTCATGCTGACGTCTCCGCAATGAATCAACCAGGGTCGGAAACGCCAGAACCGCTCCTTTCATCTGGTCCATTGGAGTTCCGCTGAATTCAAAAATCGCCTCGGGAATACTTTTTGGAAGCTTTCCCATAATCACATTTCCACTGGCATGGGACAACCTTGTGACTGATCGGAGCATAACAATATTGCGAATATCACAGGAAAGCTCAAAGGCCCACCTGGCCATATCTTTTGCTTCCTGAAAATCCCCGGGCTCCAGCAATGGGAATTCCATCATCTTGGCATAGGGACGGGAATCCCCTTCATTTGTGCTTGAAAGCGCTCCCGGGTCCTCACATGAAACCAGCACCAATGGCCCCCTTGTGCCATATTCTGCGATGTGAAGAAGAGAATCCGCAGCCACGTTCACCCCCACCTGTTTCATTACGCACAGGGACTTCAAATTCGCGTATGATCCAGCCGCAGCGACTTCCAGGGCTACCTTTTCATTAACCGACCATTCCACATATAAATTGCGTTCCCCGGCCACATTGGCCAGTTGCTCCACGATCTCTGAAGATGGTGTACCAGGGTAACCGGTCACCACATTCACACCTGCCTCAAGCGCGCCCCGGGCAATCGCATCATTTCCCATGAGAAGTGCCTCAAAGTCCTTCTTATTTTCAAACAATATAGATGACATTTATCCTCTCAATTTTTTAATGTGTCGAACCACTGGATCTTCCGGGTCAATATAAATAAAATCATCCGGATTGCCGGTCTTTTCAGACAGATTAATAAGACAGGTCAATTTTTTTCCGGCTGATGCCTTTTTGAGGTTTTCAATATTTTTATCCGGTACTGCCTTAAATTCCAGGACACCCTTTTCCCGGGCCAGGGCCAGCAATTGCCCACCCAGGTCTGTTCTTACAATGACCTGATTCCATCCCCTGTCCACATCCCAGCCTTCAGGACTTCGTGCCGCGCCCACCGAGATATCGGCAAATTCACAGGTCATATCAAAGCAGTATCTGCAATTGTCTCGAACACAGGTGTTGACTTCTTCAATGGGAATTTCTATCGTTCCATCCATTGTATAAACTTCCATACAGGCATATTTACTGGGCAGGATATCAATCCCCTTAATCTTGCGATCCCCTGTCTTTTCTTTCAGCAGCTTCTGGAGTTTGCGCCAGTCAAGAGCCCAGCCGCAGAAAAGTCCCAGGACAAGCCTGAGTTTTTCCATCCGCATCTTATCTTCAGGAACCGGATTAACCTTCATTTTTGCCAGGGCCAGTGCCTGGCATGGTGTGGCCACAACACCGATTTTACCGGTATCTGTCTTAGAAATGCGATTGAATACCGACAAAGTAGGAGAAACTGCAAACTTACTCCCACTTTTACCGGAAACCTCATCCTTATCTACAATTGATTGGGCGGCCGGTAAAAACTGATCATTCTGATCCGCCAGAATCGCCTCATCAATAAACCCCTGGTCAAGTGCCAATTGAATCAGTGCCGTCACAGTACCACCGTGCTGGGCTCCTGCCCGAATATTTTCATCCGCAGCCCGGGTCATATAAAGGCCCTTGAAGGCCCCTATTTCCAAAACCATGTCGCCTGGATTGAAAAGCGCACATCTCAGCATTTCAAAATCAGTGGGTGTTCGGGGGCAATACGTAAAACAGCGACCCTTTTCCAGATTGCAGTCATGAACAAGGATGGTTTTGTCCTTGTAATATTCTATGGAAGGACAAAGGTTTACACAGGCGCAACAGCCTGTACAAAGCCCTTGTTTAAGCACTTTTGTATTGATCCCCTGCTGTCCCTGCTGGTTTTTGTCATCTTTATCCATATCAATAAATTTTCCTTAAAAAAATATACTGTCAACTCATTTAAACAAACAAATTTAGCATCACTTTTAGTTGATCTCTTTTAATTGAACTGTCTTATTTATTCAATAAAAAAGAAAAAAAATCATAAACCGCTGCGATTGCCTGACTTTCAGAGGATTCATGGAATTGTTTTTTAACACGCAATAACCCTTGACATAAAATTAAAGGGAGTTTATATCCTTTTAACAATTGCACTTAGAGATTAATATTATTTTTAATAAAGAAAATATGAACAAAATATGAATTTAAAACAAGTACTTAAAAAAAATAAGGAATTATTTATAAAAAAATGGTTCCATGCAACAATTGATACATATCCCCGGCAAACTGCAAAAATACTGGGTAAAAACTCCAACCGGTTTGACAATCCCATTGGTGCCATTACCCATGAAACCATTGAAGATGTATTTAATCTTATCCTGGAAGATTGCGATCCGGAAATGCTTGAAAAGACACTTGACCCTGTAATCCGGATCAGAGCGGTACAGACATTTTCAGCTTCCCAGGCAGTCAGTTTTGTTTTTGCTTTAAAACAGATTGGTGAAGATATCATTGATGACAATTTGATCAGAGAATTTGACAAACTTGTTGATACCATTGCTCTGGCAGCATTCGACAGGTTTATGAAATGTAGAGAAGAAATATTCCTTTTAAAGGCCACTGAGAGTAAAAGGCGGATTCACAGGGCTTTTGAAAGGGCGGGTTTAGTAGCAGAGCTGACGGAAGAAGATCTCCTTGGCTCAAATAAATCTTAACGTGCATGACAAAATTTAGGTTTGTCATGCATAAAACAATGAGGTGGTTATAATATGAATCAAAAGTACTTGATCCCCCTGACAGCTGTTTTTCTGGCTTTTTTAGTCGCATACACAGGGGTTGAGGGAGCAGGGCTTCAGTGGTTCTTCGGAATTGTTTTTCCCTATGTAGCGATTATTGCCTTTCTTGCCGGGTTTGTATACAAGGTTTTAGGATGGGCATCTTCTGCTGTTCCGTTCAGGATTCCAACAACCTGCGGGCAACAGAAATCTCTGCCATGGATAAAACAAAACACCATTGACAACCCTGATACTTCAACTGGTGTATTTCTGCGTATGGTTCTTGAAATTTTTCTTTTCAGATCCCTTTTCAGAAACACAAAAGCAGCATTTAACAGAAATGCATCCAACAGTCTTTCCTATTCCTGGGAAATTTTTCTCTGGTTAGGTGCCCTTGCCTTTCATTATTCCTTTTTAGTCGTATTGTTAAGGCATTTTAGATTTTTTACATCTCCTGTACCCTCCTGTCTTAAATTTTTAGAATATCTTGACGGCATTGTACAATTGGGACTTCCGGGAATATTTTTATCTGGTGTTGTATTGCTTGCAGCAACCTTGTTTTTGCTTGCAAGAAGAATATTTGATGCCAAGGTCACCTATATCTCCCAGGCGGCTGATTACTTTCCCTTATTCCTTATTATCGGGATTGCAGCAAGTGGTTTATCCATGAGATATTTCACAAAGGTTGATATTATCGGCATCAAAACGCTTACCATGGGCCTTGTAACCTTTAGCCCAACTATTCCCGAAGGAGTCGGCGGTCTTTTTTATGCCCATGTCTTTCTGGTAAGCATCCTTTTTGCATACTTCCCGGCCAGCAAACTCATGCATCTGGGGGGCATCTTCTTAAGCCCCACAAGAAATATGGCAAACAATACCCGTGCAAAAAGACATGTTAACCCCTGGAACTATGACGTGGACGTCCATACCTATGCACAGTATGAGGATCACTTCAGAGAAAAAATGATTGAAGCCGGCCTGCCGGTGGATAAGCCAGTGAATAAAAAGGAGTAATAGATGTCTGACGAAATAAAACCGGATGAATTATTAAATAAAATAGACTATGGGCCCAGATCAGAATCGGGACCGGAATCAGAGTCTAAATTAAAACCAGCCAGTTGGATGGATACTTCGGTCCAGATCAGACCGGGAATGTATTGCTATGCGGCAAAGGCTGAAAGCGTAGAAACATTGAGTCTGCCCAATGCACGGTCCTGGAATCCCCTTGAAGATGACTGGAAACTACCGGATAACTGGCAGGAAATTATTCACAGGGGAATCAAGGAACGCCTGAAAAAATTTCGAACATTCAAGATATTCATGGATGTTTGTGTACGCTGCGGCGCATGCGCTGACAAATGTCATTTTTTCCTTGGAACTGGTGACCCAAAAAATATGCCGGTCTTAAGAGCCGAACTTTTAAGGTCTGTATACAGAAATGATTTTACAACTGCGGGGAAAATTTTAAAAAAATTCCCGGGAGGAGCCGAACTTAACGGTTCAAGACCTTTGACTCTGGATGTACTCAAGGAATGGTGGTACTATTTTTTCCAGTGCACAGAGTGCCGGCGCTGCTCGGTCTTCTGCCCCTATGGCATTGATACAGCTGAAATCACCATCATGGGAAGAGAACTTTTAAACCTTATCGGTCTGAATATCGACTGGATTGCCACACCCGTTTCCAATTGTTACAAAACAGGAAACCATCTGGGCATTCAGCCCCATGCCTTTGTTGACATGATCGAGTTCTTTACTGAAGATATTGAAGATGTTACAGGGATCAATGTTGAGCCTCAGATGAATAAAAAAGGCGCGGATATTCTTTTCATCACCCCTTCCGGAGATGTGTTTGCCGACCCGGGTACGTACACCTGCCAGGGATATATGATTCTTTTCAAATATCTAAAAGACAAATATGGTCTGGATATCACCTGGAGTACATATGCATCGGAAGGCGGAAACTTTGGTTTTTTTACCTCCCATGAGACCATGAAGCGGCTGAATGCCAAAATGTTTGCCGAAGCCAAACGTCTGGGTGTCAAATGGATACTGGGCGGTGAGTGCGGCCACATGTGGCGTGTCATCAATCAGTATATGGACACCATGAACGGCCCTGCCGACTTTCTTGAAGAACCTGTGAACCCCATTACCGGAACCAAATTTGAGAATTCCAAATCAACGAAGATGGTTCACATAACAGAGTTCACAGCGGATTTGATCAAACACGGAAAACTTGAACTTGATAAAAGTCGTAATGCCAACCGCATCATGACCTTCCATGATTCATGCAACCCTGCAAGGGGCATGGGTCTTCTGGAGGAGCCCCGATATATTATCAATGAATGTTGTGACCATTTTTATGAAATGCCGCCAAACACGATTCGTGAACTGACATTCTGCTGCGGTTCAGGCGCTGGTTTAAACGCGGGCGAAAACATTGAACTGAGAATGGCCGGCGGACTGCCAAGGGCTAATGCAGTAAAGTATGTTCACGAAAAATTTGGTGTTAACAGTTTGGGAACCATCTGTGCCATTGACAGAGCAGCCTTGCCAACCCTGATGGATTACTGGGTACCGGGTGTGGATGTTGTTGGTATACATGAACTGGTGGGGAATGCGTTGATTCTTCCGGGTGAAAAGAAAAGAACCCAGGATCTGAGATTTGAACCCTTACCTGGCATGGAGTTAGAGGAGGATGAAGATGAATAAAAATTATATCATCACAGGACTTGTCATTTTTGTCCTGACCGTGCTCTCGCCGTTCTGGTTTAATATGATTACAACCACCCAGGCAGCACCGGAACCGGAACTTCTGGGCAAAGCCAAGACCCAGAAAAAGTGCGTACTGGACAAATATGAAATGAGAGCCAATCACATGGCCCTTCTGGATGAATGGAGAGATTCCGTGGTAAGGACTACTGACAGGCAGTACAAATCGATTAATGGTCATTCCTTTGGCATGAGCCTTTCCACAGGTGAAAATTCCTGTTTAGGATGTCACGAAGACAAGACAAAATTCTGTGATAAATGCCATACCTATGCTTCGGTTGATCCCTATTGCTGGGATTGTCACACAAACCCCAAGGAGATTGAATGATGAAAAAGAACAGAAGAAGCTTTCTTAAAGTAGCGGGTATTGCTGCCATTGGATTCAGTGCTTCTCCGGCAATTAACTTTGCCTCATCTGAATCTCATGGGGCAGCCCATGCCGTGAAGAGCAAAAACAAAGAAGCGCTTCACGCCCAACGCTGGGGCATGGTGATCGATACCAATAAAATTACAGATGAGGTTGTTGAAAATATTGTTGAGGCCTGTCACAAAGCCCATAATGTCCCTGACTTCAATCATGAAGTGGACGAAAAAAAATATCCCGATACAAGACCTGTAAATCACAAACAGGAAGTCAAATGGATATGGGAAGAAGAATTCCACAATGCCTTTCCTGACAAGGAAGATGAGTTTCTGGCGGAAAAATTCCATGACCTGCCATTTCTTGTCACCTGCAATCACTGTAAAAATGCCCCCTGTGTCCAGGCCTGCCCGACCCAGGCGACATTTAAAAGAGAAGATGGGATCGTCATGATGGACTTCCACCGCTGTATTGGATGCCGGTTCTGCATGGCGGCCTGTCCCTTTGGTTCCAGAAGTTTTAACTTCAGGGAGCCAAGGCCCTTTATTGAAAAAATTGATCCGCACTTTCCCACCCGGACAAGAGGGGTGGTGGAAAAATGCAATTTCTGTGCGGAGCGCCTGGCCAAAGGCGAACTCCCCCATTGTGTCGAGGCCAGTGAAGGCGCCATTGTGGTGGGAGACCTGGAAGATCCGGAATCTGAGGTTCGGACACTCTTGAATGAAAACTATACAATCAGACGTAAACAGTCTCTGGGTACTGAGCCTTCTGTTTATTATATCATGTAAAGGGAGCTAAAGTATGCTTGAAATAGCTATTAAAGGAAGTAAAAATTACTGGTTATGGATAGTCTTTCTGCTCGCTGTAATGGGAGCAGGAGGCATTTTTTATATTGACCAATTCATGAACGGTCTTATGACCACCGGCATGAGCCGGGATGTATCATGGGGCTTTTATATTGCAAACTTTACATTTCTTGTGGGGGTTGCAGCAGGGGGGGTTATGGTTGTTATCCCCTATTATCTTCATGATTATGAAAAATTTCACAGAATTACCATCCTGG